>Ga0113563_10000555_pt1 | contig 18397 bp, 15 predicted proteins | sample Mud3Dept3metaG_FD_80117 | JGI IMG/M metagenome (GOLD analysis project Ga0113563, IMG submission 80117) | Freshwater wetland microbial communities from Ohio, USA, analyzing the effect of biotic and abiotic controls - Mud 3 Core 4 Depth 3... | ecosystem: Environmental > Aquatic > Freshwater >...
GCAAAAATCAAACTCATGGTAAACTCAGCAATTCTGAGGCTATGGACCCCTCGAGAGTTGGTCAATAAGACTTCAGCCGGAAGAGAAGGGATCCTGTCAACACCCGTCATGACACTGTGAACCCATCGGGGAGACAATAAGTTTAAAAGACTTTTCCCAATAGAGCATTCAACCATTGGAGGATATAGGAGGACATTGGTGATATGGGAAGAGGAGATAGGAGGATAAATCCATTCCAGCCGTTGAGCTTCTGCTAAAGGATCCAACCTTGTTGATATAGGATTGTAAAGGAACCATGGCAACGTCTGCCTGAAAGCTCCCCTGACTATCCTGACCATGGGATAACGCTCTCCGATATGAAAGACAGCTACCCTCGCATCTGGCGCAAGTTGCGTAATTCTATCCAGATTTTTCTTGGTAGCGTATCTTTCATCCAAAATAATCTGCAGGCCGGTCATCGGCTGTTAAATCTCCTGGCTTTGAAGGGTAACTAATTACACCCAAAAAGGCGTTCAAACAGTATTTTCTGGGCCAACTTTTTTCTCATAGAAGAAGACCCTGAAAGTGCATTCTGGACAATTGGCCAGAGAAGAGTGCAGATCATTTCCGTTGTTCCGGACTTTCTGAAGCGGACCATTGCTAAATTCAGGCGTCCCTTTGATCTAGCCCCGGATTCCTGGATAAACCCCTCTTGATTTTTTCTAACGATGCTCATAGCCGCAACAGCAGGAGATACATTGTTCTTCTTTGCCTTAGTTAGCAGCGCAGATATCTTTCGTCCAATGCCCCGGCTCAGAAAAGTACTGATCTCTTCCTCCCTCAAACCATAGTTTGAAAGTAGAAAACACAATACCCCTCCTGAGTTACAAACGAAACCAGGAAGGTAGATGATACCTTTATAAAATAGACTCTCTTCAATTTCGGGTGCTGCAGCGACATTACATCCCGGGATGATGATCTTTGCCCTAATTTTATCTATGTTGTCACGATGAATGGGATACATACCTGCACAGGGACAAAGGATTTCCATATCCTGCTCGAAAAGTTCTTCCAGGTGGATAGAATCAGCCCTCTGATAATGGGAGACGAGGTCATCCCCGTATTTTCCAGCCAGATCCAAAATTTGCTCCGCCTCCAGTCCCCGGGGAGAATGTAACGCCCCCACCCGGGTGGAAACCGCAACTATTTTCATTCCATGCTCATATGCAAAGTGGAGCAATTTTAGCCCCACTTTTCCCAATCCCTGGATACCAATCCGGGCACCCGAAAGCGAAATACCGAGGATCCCCGAAGTAGCTTTCAATGCCGAAAATACCGAAACAGCAGTATAGAATCCTGAGTCCAAAAGCCCTTGATTTTTCCTGACTAACCCTGCCCCTTTAAACAAATTTCCAACATCCGCTGGATAGGTTCCCATGTCAGTCCCAGGCAGAAAGGTCCTCTCCCGCAGGATAGGACCTAATCCCTCACCAAAATTGACAAAAAGACTCGCTCTCTCCTGTTCGGACATAGGACCGGAACAATAAATGCCTGCTTTGGCACCTCCCAGGGGCAGATTCAAGAACGAGAATTTGAGGGTCATCTCAGTCGCCAGAGCTTGAACTTCATCTAACGTCACGCTATTCCCTAACCGAACCCCTCCCGACGCCTGCCCATTCCCCAAGCTGTCTATAACCAGCCAGCCGTGCCTATCCCCCCCTAGATCAACTTCCTTAATGAGAAGTGGCTCCCCAATTTTCCTTACCCACATCGATTTTTCAGAAACCTCGCTCATAAACTCCTTCTGCTCTTGTCATACTCCAATTCATCACACGACGAAATATTCCAATGCCACCCTGATTCCTTCATTGTAACAAAGGCTTTTTTCTCCTGAATGTATTTCGTAAGCGTTCTTGATAATAAACTAAACCTCAATCGCCACCTTGGATATCACATACATATATTTCCCCGCGGATGTTCTCGGAATATATTCTAAGAACTCTAAAGTGATCCCTATAGAATTTAACAAATAATTACTTATAGCCGCCTTTACCCCTTCTTTATCTGAGTCTGAAAACTCCTCGCCTTTTATTAAGCGAACGACCAATGTGTCTTTATTCTCCTGATAAAACTGCACTTGTTTAATGAGGTTATTCTTTCCTAACATTAGAGGTAATCCAGACATCACGTTGAAGAAACCCTTCCTCGTCACTATTAAATCCTTTTCTCTTCCACCAACGATTTCGATGATTGGCATCTTTCTTCCACATTGACATCCTTCATTCCTTATATACCCATAATCGCCAGTCGCATACCTAATCAAAGGCATTGAATAATTATGGAGGCCTGTACCCACGATTTCCCCAATCTCTCCAGTCGAACACAATCTACCATCTTTAACAACCTCGGCAATCCCCAATTCAAAATCGAGATGCAAACGATGATACTCACATTCCGCAGCAAAAATCAAATATTCCCACATCCCGTAGAATTCAAAACAAGGGTATCGAAACACATTCTCTAACAACTCTCTCTGCCCAGGATATAATTTCTCTGCCCTCAGCGTTATGGAGTGCGGTTTGATATCGTAGCTAGGATTCTCCGTCAAGAATTTTGCAAATACGCTCATTAAGGATGGATATGATTCTATATGCAACGGTCGACACTCCTCTAAGAGTCTACAGATTTGATTAAGCGTTTCCCCATTGATAAGGGCAGAGTTAATTTTCAATGTCGTTTTTGTTGCATTGAACTCATAAAGCTTTTCTGAGGATAGGGATTCTCAAGAGGTCACTTGACGATTTAATTTCATCAACAGATATTTTCAATTGATCAAACAGGTTCTTGTAATAAGGGACATTATGATAGGCGTGCCTAATGATTTGCTGAAGATGTTCGCTCTGATAGACTTCCATGTCTTCAACTGAGAACCACTGACTTCTTAAAACGTCACGATAATGCTTTCTAAAATGTTTTTCTGAATGGTACTAATATAATCTGTGGTAAGCAGGGATAACTCCCAAGGAACGTAGCAGGCTCCTTTTGGATAGGTCAACGATGTTCTTGATAAAGTTTGTCATTGGCATTGATACTTATTTTTGCGAGGTTGAATTGTTGAAGTAACCATCCGATGTTTATCCGGAGGCAAGGTGGAATGTCTTCAGCGGAGTCAGGCCGCCGCCATTGTTTTTATTGTCTTAGTCTCTAATTTCAAACCCAATGGCTTTCGTCTTTTGGAATGTCCTTGCCACACTCTAATTCGAGAAGACGGTCGCCTTCACTCTGTTAAAGAATGGGCGCCAGTCTTTCGTTGACCACGTAGAGTATTGCCAACTCTTGCCCGCAAGCAGCTTAAAATGGCAATCCTTGAGCCTGAAACGGTGCTTGATGCAGTGAGCCAGATAGCCCATTTCATCGATCCAGATGACAGGCTTTTGGCACACTCGTTCGCTGGAAAGTGTTTCCTCAACCTTTGTCGGGTTGTGATTACGGAAGTAATAGTCCAAAAGGCTTAAATTAACACCAAGGCTTAAGGATAACGTGTGTTGCAACCAGTGTCTTGTGTTAATCTCAATAATATAAAGCATACCCGTTTTCTTATCTTTCACAATTTCTACTTCGGAAATGCCATCGATGACCAATGCCTCTATGACTCGTTTCCCAACTTCCTGTATCTCTGGTTCTTCTGTAACTTGACACATTAAGGCAGTCCCGAAGTCGCCGGGGTATTGGAGCATTTTCTGGGTGACAAACCCCCAAAGAACCTTGCCCGATTGGTCAGCATAACAACAAAAAGAATAATTACCATAATCCTCCTCAATGATCTCTTGTAGCAACATCTTTGAATTTAGGACAGAAACAAGACCATAGTATTTTTTGAGTTCTTCTCTATCCCGAACGACTATCGCTTTCTGCCCCCCTATCACTTTATAAGAATGATCTGTTTTCCAATCCCCGGAGAAAATAGGCTTTATGATACAGGGATATCTTATTTCCTTCTCCAAGTGGGCGATCGAGTCAAAAGATTCTATCAATAAAGTATCTGGAGAGTTAAAGGAGTGTTCCTCTAATTCTTGATAAAAAGCATACTTATCTATGGTTTTAGATAGCGCCTCTTCCCGAGTTAAGCTGAGATGGTAGTATTGGGATAAGACATCTCTATGAGACGATAAAAAGCTGAGTTCAATTTCACTGGTCGGTACAACGAAGCCTTTCTCCCGCAATCTCTTTCCTAGCTCGACCATGAACTGAGCCAACCGGCTGGGCTCTGTCTCTGGGCTTATTTCAACGTGAGCCGAAAGGGTGTTTGAAGTGCATGCGAAATTTGCAGCTTTTACAAAACCCAGGATGGAACAATCCATCTTCTTGAAATTACGCGCGATTCCCAGCCCGATGTGATTCAAGTTCATAACGATAATGAGGGGCTTGCGCAGTGAAGAGAACTGACTTACTAAATCAACGCTTGGCATTCCCATTTTTCTAATGTCTGACCCCATTAAAGTTGACGACAGGCATCTTATCCATGCGCCGCGTGGCCTAAATCCCCTGCGGCGGAAACCTGAAGTTCAAGAACATGAGTTTCACGAAATTGTAGCGGCCAACTATTCTCCAACCCATGCTGTGTAGCGACCTCAAAGATCCATGGTTCCATTTGTGGACAAGAACCCATGTTTTCTCATAACCATCATTTTTAAACTGATACAGTAACTCCCCCAGGGTTATATGATTTAATCGTTTCCCTCTATACTGTTTCTTAATGTACAAGTTATAGCAAAACACACATCGTTCCTTGATTTTGATGAAGCAGTTGAAGTCATCAAAAAAGACCCTATTGACTGCAGCCCAACTCCACCCAATTATTTCAGGTCCATTCTCGAGAATAATAAAGTAACCCCCCTCTTTGATACGTCGTCTGGCTTCCTGAATATCAAATGGCGGTTTATAATCCATCTGCGAGATAGCCTTTTCCATTTTAACTCCGTACTCAGAGTTTATCTCAAATAGTCTGGTTGCATAAACCGCCAGACCATCCACAAACATCGGGTAGGAAGGCCTTTCACCTCGATACTTTGATAGATCATATTCCATAACAATCATGGAATTTATTGCGAAGATATTTCTTCTTATGTACCATCGCATTTAATCTACTCGCAAGCTACCTCGTTCCTTCCCCAGTCCCACGACAATTCCTATTTGAGATGAAACATACTCTCCAGTATCATCCGTGCCACATCTCTCCTCTTCTCTTGATTTTGAACCTCGTAGTGAATCAATAGAGCCGGAGTGGTATTGATCTCATTTATTACATAAGTTCCTCTCTTAGGGTCCTTGATGTCTTGCGCTATCAAGTCCACACCTGCCAGTTTGATCCCTATAGCCTCCACGCTTTTTCTGCAGGCATCAACCAACACCGGAGAGATTTCATCCGTTACATCAAAATATTGACCACCGTATAACCAGTGGCACGTTTCGTGCAGTTGAACAAGATCCCCTTTAGCTCCTACTGAGATTAATCTTAGCCCTTGTCTTCCTATAACCTTTTTAACTTGTCTGGTAATCTTAATCTCATACAATATTGGCCTGCTCACCGTCTCATACGAAAGAATATCCCCAATTCGCCTTCTCCCCCTATTCGACAAAATGATTAATTCGTTTATAGAATGGGCCCCGTCACATACGATGCTCGCAGGAACTCGGGCACTCGCCCCCAAAAACTGCCCTTTACAGAAAAGTAACCTATAATTAGTCCCCCTGAAGTATTCCTCAACTATAATTTCCTTCCCGTACGCACCCGCGCAATTTACTGCCCAATAGATCTCGCTGAGGGTCTCTGGCCTTACAAATACCCCCTTGGAGTCACCCGTGTCTCTAGCAGGTTTTATAACAACTGGCGACTTGATACGTTTCTTAAACACAATCGCATTTTTGTAATCGCCACTCTTCAATACCATATGGTTCGGCGTTGGGATATTACTTTTTTCAAACATGGAGTAACAGTAAACTTTATCTCCTGATACATGCAGCGATCCAAGTCCATCAAGGTCCGTTCCGCTTCGCCATATATTGTAAACCTCGTTTCTATTTGTTAGCTGCAAAACGTTATCCATAATTATATTGCTACTGACCCCGAGTTTATGGGCTTCGTAAAGATAATAGGAATTCTCCAGTGTGTTTAGATCAATATATTTATGGAATGTGAGCTTTCGGTTGAGAATTGTGTAAAGCTTGAACAATAACGGTATGATGTTAGCCATAACAAATGCTATTGTAACTACCTCACCTTGGTTTGGGGTTCAAAAGCTTTAAATACACATTTTCATATTCTTTAACCATGCTCTGGATGTTGAATCTCTTCACAGATTTTATTGCGGCCTCTGAAAGCTGAGACCTGAAATCTGGGTCATGATACAAGGAGAGGACAGCACGGCACAACTCCTCCAGATTATGAACATCAAATAAGATGCCGTTTACTCCATGTTCGATTAAGCGCGGAATGCCACCAACTGCACTTGCCACAACAGCACATTTTGAGGCCATGGCTTCAAACAATACGAGCGGAGTACCTTCCGAAAAGGAGCTGAGAATAAAGATATCAACCGCTCTCAAAATGTTGGGGACATCTTCTCTAAAATCAAGCAAAGAAATATACTGTTCCAGTTGTTTTTGTCTTATGTCCTCTTTTATTCTCTTTCCGTAATCATCCATAGGCGCAACGATGAGATGTTTTAAATCAGGTATCCTTGCTTTCAACCGCTCAACCATATCAATTTGCATTTCAATATTTTTAACCTTATAAAATCTCGTTACAGTGCCAGTCACAAATGCCCGTTCGTCAATATTAAGAAAAGCCCTGATCTCTTGCCTTTTTGATTTTAGTTGATATTTTTCTAGGTTGATCCCATTGTAAATCACCTCTATCTTCTTTTCGCTAATATGTTCTTCATTGATCATCGAGTGCTTTATTTCAGGAGATACAACAATAATTTTATCGGTGAATAACGATAGCAGTTTGGATAGAAATAGATGCCTCGCTTGTTGATTTTCTAAAAAGCTGTGCCTCGTGTGAACTATTTTTTTTGCCTTAATTAGCTTCCCGGCTATAACCCCATAGTACCAAGAGCCAATATCATGACAATTCACAATATCTATCTGATATGTGGTCAGAAGATCGATCAGTTCGCGGACAATATTAAACGTGTTCTTATTTTGTTTTGAACTGCCGATTAATATTACTTCAAGACCTGCTTTTTTCACTTCGTTACCCATAAAACCTATTTTCCTCAATGTGCAGGCTACGGGATTAAATTGTTTACTTGATAAGAGCATAAGATCCTTAACTATCTGTTCCTTGCCTCCAATTGCAAAGTATTGCAAGAGATATAAGACATTTATTGGGTGATTATTCATAATGATTGGCAGTAGCCGCCCAGTGAGGGGACCCTTAAAGATCTATCGCGGACAAGAATAATTAGCTGACTTCTATCTTATCTTAAACCCCTAAGCAGACACTCCATTATTGCAGCCCAGTAACTCATGATTCAAAAACCAAAATAGGCCCGATACCTGCTCATTTTTCTGAGACACCACGCCTGATCGCCTTCGAAATGAATTCGTCACGATCTTGGCAGGGCTGCCAAGATAGGACCTTTTTCTCAGATTCGCAATTGAAATGCCCTCCAATGGATCTATTAGAAATATCACGATAGCTGAGAAAGGCATTCGAGTCCCTCGTTAACAATTTGATTGACATTTTAAGGGCGTCAGAAAGGTAACGTAATATTACAGGATAAGCAAACGCCTTGATATTGCGCCCTGAGTACCTTCTCAGGTAGTCGATGTATTCTCTGGAGGTAAGCCTGACGTCTCCGGTGAGATTAAAGGCCCTACCCTCCAAACCTTCCACATCTAAAGTGTTTACCATTGCCTCAGCTACATCCTCCACTAAGATGAAGGGAAGTTCATTGTTTCCCCAGCCCCAGTAGGTACAGACATTATCGCGCGTCCACTCTCCGATGCCGCTGTGGTATAAAGTTCCTCCCTCTCCTACAACAATCCCGGGCCGAAAAACGACAAGAGGCAGATTATCTTTTCTGAACATCTCCATCAACATATTCTCTATAACTATCTTCGACCTTGCATAGAAATTTCTGAGTTCAGGCTTGCTGTCGATAGCGACACTTCCGTCAATAGCTCTTCCTTTCGGGACATCGCCGTAATAGTAGGTAGCGATAGTGCTTGCGAAAATAAGGTATGTAACCTTTTCTTTTATGCAGGCTTCCGCAAGACAGCGGGCTGGTGCGACATTCAATCGAAGGAAATCCTCCCAGCCCTGCCCCAGACCGTGAGCCAGATGGTAAACAAATTGAACTCCCTGCACCGCTTTTCCAATGGTCTTTTGATCCGATATATCGCCCTCAACGATATGCACCAAAGGCGAGTAAAGCTCAGCACGCAGCCCTCTCGGATTTCTTACCAAGACTCGTACTCGCCTACCCCGCGCAACTAAGTTTTTTACAAGATGCCTTCCAATAAAACCAGTGGCCCCGGTCACAAGGACTTCCTCGCCCACTTTTTCCTCAACCTTCTTACTGATTACAACTGGTCCCGGGTTCTTAGGCAGCGCGGCCGCTTCAATCCATTTTTCACATGCCTCAACTACTTTTAGCCCATCTTCACCACTACATGGCAAGCCTGTCCCTGATCGGTACGCATCATAGAAAGCGTTTAGACTGTTTTTTATGGTTAGAAAATACGGGTCTGTTCTGTCTTTGAGCTTAACCTTGGAGAAAGCGTAATCCAGAAAATCCTTAACCCCCTCGAAAGCAGGGATTAAATAACGCATTGCATTGGCAGTGGGCTCCAGGTAATCCGGGAATATGGATTTTTCCTGAAGGAGATATCGATTGTTAAGAAAATCAACCAGGATCGCTCCATCCTGACCATAAACATAAAGCGTTCTTTGGGGGGAAAATTGATTTCCAAAAGAAAGATGAACAAAGGCATTTCCCTCTTTGCATTTCATAATTGCCTGCCAGCGGTCGTAGAAAAACTGGTCTTTCCCCAACTCTCTCTTCCCGGTTGCTGTAGGGGTGATCTCTTGGATTTCTCCCAGAATGGCTCGGATCTGTGAAATCGGGTGGGGGCCCTGTTCTAAAATAATATTTCCGGGTTCTTGAAACATCCAATTGCCGAATTTGCCGGAATCGAGTTGGCCTAAGGGACCCCCGTAAAAAGCGATAACATATTCCGGCTTGCCAATTCTATGGGAAGATAAATCCTTTTGCAGTCTCTTAAAAAGGGGGTAAAAGACGAAATTATGATTCAATCCTATTTTTGTGCCATTTCTCTGGGATATTTTTATCAATTTCTGGCACTGATCACTCGTTATGCCCATGGGCTTTTCAAGGAACACATCCCCGCCACATTCCAGGATCTGTTTCGCAATTGAGCAATGGTAATTTGGAGGTACCAACACATGTACTACATTAAATCTTTTTCCCTCCAGAAAAGAGGTAATATCATCGTATGGTGGAGATAACTTCCACCTCCTTGCAAAACTGTCGGCCCTCCTTTTATCGACATCGCAACATCCTATCACCCGAATACCTGGGATCCTTTTTAATGACTCCATATGGAGATCAGCTATGAAACCAGTGCCTATGATACCAACCTGTATTTCAGAACACTTATCTTGATTAGATTTTGTTCCCTGAAAAGTATTCATGTCCGTCAACCGAAAATAGTTTAGACCATTTTGTCAGAGGTTCTAAATCATTTGCTTCTGGTTAAAATAAATTGTTCAAGATAACTCTCTGCTCTCGTGAGGCTTCTCATAGTTCCTCAGAAGGATGTTCCAATGATATTTTCTGAACAACTCTATGTAAAGATAAAACCTCACAGGTTTTGCTTTCAATTTCTTTTTGAACTTTATGGCGGGAGTATTGAACAGAAGTGTAATACTAAAACATTTAGTCTTGCCCATCTGCATTAACCGTTTATACAGCTGATACCTTAAGTATGGGCCCACATTCTTGCCCCGATAAGCTTCAAAAGTTCGTGCATCGAATAAGTAAGCTTCCTCGTTTTTAAGTTGAAAAGGGAATAACTTGGAATGGCATTCTCGTAAATTACACCATGAATAGGCGACGATATCGTTATTATTATGCTTTATGGCAAAACACCGGCCGCCGTTGGCAATCCTATCCAAAAGCATTTCTTCTGAGAAGCCAACCTCGGACTTGGCTGAAATTATTTTCATGTCCACAGGTTCTAGGAAGTCTGGCACGTCTTGAACCAATTTCGGGTTGAGGTCGAGGTCCGTCTCGCCGAATAAACCCTCCTGAACAAGGTAGTAAGGAGTTATTTCTAATCCCATGGCGACTAACCGATCAAATAGATATCTGAGAAAAAGGCCTTGCTTAAGTTTTTCCTTGACTTTCTTAATCACTCTCATTGGTTTACCGCTCGTTTAGCGAACATCCCAAGAGATTTTTAACCTCTCCAGGGATGTAGGGCGTGTATCCCAGAATTTTAGCGATATCTACTATTCTCTCAACCAGGTCTCGATTCGTGGCGAGATGGGCCCTCTCTATGCCATACCAAATACGCGCATGGAGATGAATCATACTTACACCGAGTTCTACCACACTTAAAACATCATTGATAATTTCATCTGGGAGGACTGGGACATACGGAGTCATCTTTTTAGTAGGGATCATTCCCGTGGGAGTAAAATTGACGATGAATTTCCTATCTAACATAGAATTTCCTATAACCTATAAGATCTCGAGCAAAATCAACAACGTCATAGCCATTTGCCATAAACTTCAGGATAACAAGAACTCCTCGTTTGCCTAAAACTTATTCTTAAATTGTCTTACTGTCAAAAGGTATAAAAACAAACCTTAGAATAGTTACCATAGACGATTCTTCAATTCTTGCAGATACCGGATAAGCGTGAATTTAAATGGAACTTGAAAGAAATGATGGGTAGAATGGGAGGACATTTGATCTAGTTGATCTCTGTCAAGAGACCCAAAGCTCTTAACCTCAAAAGCCTCCGAATCTTCCTTTAAAAGATAACATAGTTTTTCAAACCGACGAATCACTCGCCATCGGGGTTTGATTACCTTATATTGGACATCGTACGGCTTAATAAAGCTAAAGGAATGCAAAATAATTGTAATACTATTTAGTCCTACTGTCCTCCCTTGGTTAAGGACATATTTCATCTCTTGGAAACTGACTCCGTTGATATCCAACGCTTTAAAACGCTTCGCTCTAAACGGCATAGATTCAACAAAGTTAGTTACTGGGAACTCACAAATACCTTCCACTTGGAAAGAATCGTTGATATCAATGTGATTCGCCTCCGGAAAAGAATTTCCACAATTCTTGCTAAAGGAACTATCGATAAGGAAACCGCTTCTTTTTAGAGCTTCGAGCGTGTTCCTGTCCGCAGCGAAATTTCCAGCCCGGAACGCGATGGGGGGTTTTGCTCCATATTGAATCAATAGTTCCCTACCTTCCTTTATAAGCTCGACCTGCTTTTCAAGGTCGTAATTACATAGTCTGTCTGAGAAATGGTGTTCTCCGGGGTTAGGTCGCGTGAAATTCAGGAAGTTGGGATGGAGGTGAAGTTGTACGTTATGGCCACGTCCGATGATGTAACGGCAGACTTCCCTGCTTTCATTTTCTCCAAAATAATATTTATTCAAAACTTCCAAAAAAAAGGTTAAAGGGATATCATATCTATTGGCAATATCGATAATTAATGGAATCCCGTAATACTGATCGCCGATTTTACCAAAAACCCTTTTTTCATTACCTACCGGTTTGAGCGTTGAATCTATGAACGCCCCTCCGATGCTGTGTTCAGTATCTACAGTAATAAAGACGTTAACCTTTGGCATTTTTGGCCACTAATTTTCAAGAATGGGGAATAATACAGCTTTCACATGTTCCCATGAATATTTCTCACATTCGCCCTTTGCATTCTGAGCGAGCCTCAAAGCCATATCTGGTTCTCTGACCAATTGGACAACTTTCTCGGCCAAGGCCACATAATCATTCATCTTAACAAGTAGTCCAGTTACTCCGTCCTTAACCAAGTATGGGATACCACCCACTAACGTTGAGATAACAGGCAGCCCACTCGCAAACGCCTCAAGGATTGATCCTGGGAAATTATCCACATTCGAGGCATTTACATAGATATCATACTGATCATAAACGTTCTGGATTTCAGCGTGTTCAACTCTCCCGTAAAATTTTACACAATCGGTTAACCCAAGAACTCCAACCATTTTTTCCAGCACCTTCCGCTGGCTCCCCTCCCCCACAATACCGAGTAAACTTTCAGGAAAATGATAGTGAACCTCTTTGAATGCCTTGATGACACAATCCACATTATACATTTCTTCCAGGTTCCGCGTTGTCAGAAGCTTTGCCTGAACAGGAAATCTCTCTCTGAAACTAAATTGCTGAAGATCAGAAATGTTAGGAATAACTGTTGGTTCTATGTTGAGAATCTCCTTGAAGACATCCCGCAGAAATCCTGATGGAACTGAAATTGTATCGACGCTCCTTAAAATGGGCTTCACCAAAATGCCATAGCGCCGAAAAAACCTTCCAGCTTCTCCTCCCCTTGCACTTAATATTACTCTTTTCCCTTCGATTTTAATCAATATCAACGCAGGGTAGGTTACCCAAAAAAAGAAATTGAAAAATCCTGTTAGAAAATAAACGACATCAACATGTGGCAAGACTTTATGGAGATGATATAAGAATAAAAAAAGCCTTATGATTGTTCTAAATCCTTTCATCTTTGCGATGCCACGAGAACCCTTCGGCAGTTCAGGATTGGTTTCAACTTCAAAAACATTAAACCCGCTCTCCCTTAAGAGTGAACTTATTTTACGCGCTTGGATGGCCATCCCACCATACGGAGGTGGAAAAGGTGAAATAATGCAGATGCTCTTCTTGCTTTCCTTCAAAGTATTTATTGTTTAGCGGTATAGAAAAGAAATTATAGGGGAGCTATTTCTACACGGCATACTCCGGGTGTCGTAAAGAAAAGGGTTCCCTCTTTGGAGGCCGCTATATTTTGCTTAGTAGATTCTGAGCTTCTTTCAATATTTATCACGTATGTCTTTTCGGGAACCATATCTAAGAGTAGATTTAATGTCCTACCGCTTTTTTTAACGAGGTACGCTATCCTCTGAGGGGCAGTCCCTTTATGCCCAAAGAGGACTATCCACTCATCTATGCTCAACCCTTGCATGACCTTATCTGAGCTCACTATGCCTTCAGCGACCGGAGGGGTTGCTGAATCTCGGTCGCAAGGATGCAAAAGATGCAAAAAAGTACTAACTTTTTCTTTCTTCTTTGGAAACACCTCTATTCGCCAGCTTCCTGGATCTATGTGAGATCCATCCTTTAGGATGTGAATAAGCGATTTGGCTGGAGGATACTGATTCCTGTCATTCACCCAGAATCGATGAGACGGACTCGTTACAGAAAAATAAAATTTGTCCCCTTTTTGTGGGATCCCTTCCCAGTTTTGCCTGGGGATAAAAACCGATTCGGTATTTGAAATGAATATTTCCGAAGATTTGTAAGATCCGATACCGTCCTCGCCAGTAATAGAACCTTTGATTTTAAATCGATCTGGGTCAATAAACTCAATGACCCAATCCTCTTTTTGGGCACGATCAGATGCAATCGTGGGACTCGCACGTTCATATTTCCCCTTTACTGTCGTTTTTAAGGTTGCATTTCCCTTGTTCGCTCGGTCGGCCCTCGCCGGAGTGATGGTGGCGCTCCCTCCAACCTTTCTAATGAAGTAGTCTCCCCCAAACAAGGTCTGGCAATAGAGTGTCCCCTCTTTGTTGTCAATCCGGACTAAACCACCCTTATATATTTCCCGATGCCCTGGGTACTCCACCTCCACGGGCTGTTCAAAGAACCGAGGCTCACCAATAGAGTGTAATAACCACCTTTTTTCATATTTGTCATCTAAAGAATTCACTCTATCAAAAATAACCAAATATTTCTTGTTTAAGAAAGCAAGCTGTCTTGTAAATAGATTAATTTTAGGCTTGTTCCCCGGATAGCAAAACGCAGGGTTATTGTAAGCCATGGTGGCATCACCAGAAACATATGAATATTGATCGGTCACTTCAAAAGCTCCAATGTTCCCAGTTTCAAAATGGTGATCATGATTTTTTCGATAAAGATATTTATCAAAAGTAAAACAAGTTTCAGCACTGCCCAGCCCAGGAAATACGTAACATGACCTCTGTCCGCCGAATTCCGGGAAATATCCATCTCCATCAGTGATCGAACCATGATTCTTCGCAGCCTTGGGGGGAATCCAGGTCTTCTCCCCGGGCTGGATGACCTGAACTGTATTTGAACTGACCGTTGGCCTATAATAATTGAGTATATAGGGGCCGAAATATTTCCCTGCATAAATACCACTTTGAATAGCGAGGCGCCCTTTGCGATATATTGTAAATGAGTTTTGATTATGGGATTGATGAGACCAGAAGTAGTCACCACATTTGAACTCTATGATGGTATCATTCTCTCCCCAGCCACTTCGCATCTGCACATATCCAACACCCCTTCGGCCCCAACACTTGGTCAGCGGTAGCGTATGCTGACCCTCTTCACTTTTTCTCAATTCTGGTGAAAGGAATAGAAATTGATCAATACCCAAGCGCCATCCCCATTCGTTACGCCATTTAAGATTCCTAACTCCGTGGAGATCTTTGTATGCTCCTGTCAACAATAACATCGCATTGGTTCCACCTCGTTGATCAGGTGCGTTGTTAAAACCACAAGATTCAACGGGGGTATGATCCGGGTACATTGAATAGATTAAGTAATAGAGATGGTTCCGAACCCAGTCGCCTTCTTCTTTTTCAATTATTTCAAATAAATCTTCTGATGTGGCACTTGACCACATTGCGATAAATTTGAACAGGTTGTAACATCCTTGGCCATAATAGGCCCAACCTCCCTGCCACGCCCCATCATTTAATTTCCAGCCAGGGAACATGTTCCTCTTTATGTACCCTCCGGCTATGGCAATATATTCTTTTGCTTCTTCCCTGTGGCCATGAAGTGCCAAGCCGGCGGCAGCTAAGTCCACTGGGGGGCGGTAGCCAAAATGGCTCCACATATCGGCGTATTGTTCCCCCATTTCCACCGCTTTTCTCGCCCACCGAATCATATTGTCCTCGACAACTTTTTTGTCGTTCGCGGAGAAACTCGGGCTATTGTAAAGCCAGTCATACAATGTAGCTAACCAACTTAAATGACCTGGCCAATAGGCGCCTTCTTTCTTCATTTGCTGAACGATCGGTGGCACAAGTCTCTCATCACCAGTTAAGAGATATCTGAATGCCAATTCCTCGCTGGGTTTTTGGCTCCAGGGTTTATTTTTAAGATAACTTTTTAGTGGCTCCTGTTGAGCCCACATTTTTAGGTCGGTCAAATTCGGCCCATGCCTCCATGGCTCGCTTCGAAGAAATAGACGGGGATGACCGGATATGATTCCTGGAATTTCTCTGTTAGATAACGCCTCCTGCCCATAGGTTGAACTAAACCCAGGATTTTTAGGAGACCCTGTTGAAGACTGCCCTCGGAACAGGATAACTGGGATGATGACAAGACATAACAACAACCTTAATTTTGCCATCCTAGTAGCACCTGATCCTACTGAATTGAACCCAAGGCCAAGAGGAATGGAGATTCATATCTTTCCCAATGCAGCATTTTATGCTAATATAGACCCTCTTACGCCGCGCACAAGATTGCAATCAATGCTCTCAACACTGGCCACCGAGAGTAATCAAACAAATAGTATTCTGTTTTACTGCCAACATCATTGAGCTTCCCCAATCAATCAGAGGCTCAACATTTCACGGGTTTTTCTAAAACTGCAGCAAGCAATTTTTCACCGATTTTAATGATTTCCGGACTGTATCCGTATCTGTTTTTGAGATATAGGAAATAGAAGAGATAGATGGGATATAGATTAAAAAAGGTTTCTTGATCAAGTGGCAATTCTTTACAATAGCACGCAATAATATCCATGACCTCTTTCGGATAAGCGCTTCTTTCCAATACCCGCGCAATCCCCACCGGGCTAAATCGGGTTACTGAATTCACTGCTAAACAGCAGAGATCAAACCCAGGAATGCTTATTTTGCCGAAGTCTTCCCAGTCAAAAATGATCAACTTATTCCCAGCCACCCCCATATTGTATAGGGTGAGATCTCCGTGCTGTTTAATATGGGGTAAGGAGTTAACCAACCTGGGGTCTAGATTTCCAAGCCAATCTCGCATCGCTAGCCATAAGGGATGATTCTTGAAATGGTCACACGCAGTCATTAACTGCTGCATATGAGGCAAGGAGGGTTTTTCTTCTCGGAAGAAAACTTTGGAGCCTTTCAGGATAGCCTTGATTTCCTCTTGAATGATGTGCCCTTGAGTCTGGAGGGACTTCACTTTCTTATGCCTTATCCCCCTGCAGATCAAAATTTCAATTCCACCCTTCTGATAAAGACCGACAGGCTGAGGGACGTTCCCCGGAATTGCCTGGTGGGCAATTCGGAGTGCCTCATATTCCTCTCGAAGCGGTCGTTCGGAGGAAACTTTCACTTGATAAAATTCCTCTCGATTACCAAAAACGAAGAAATTGAAATTTCGGTTGAAAGAAACATAGAATGGAAGCTCACTTACTTCGTTAAGTAGGGATATCTCTTTCAATAAGTGACTAATAATTTCTATCATTTCTCAGCAGTGATCAAGAAAGAATGCTCCAAATAACGAAACAAATTCATTTTGTTTAATAGATAATAAGTTACCCTTTTTGAAAAACGCGTTTCGTCATTTTCCGAAAATCGATCCCGAAAATATTCTTCAAAGAATGCCTGAGAGGGTCTCTTCTGGGTGGAGACAATCATGTGAGGATCATAATAGGAAGGGAGAACAAGATAGATTTGGACATTTCTGTAACCTGCTTTCTTCAATAAATGTCTGTAGCCCCAGTAAGAGTAAATATAGTTCCTGTATTGGCTTTCCTTCCTCAGCCTTCTTATTAAGTTTGTAAGGATTCTCGGGAGAATGACTGTGTATGAGCTTTCTCCATGAGGGGACATCCCCTGAAAATGTCGATAATACAAACGGTTTTCTATTGCAATCCCGACCATCCCTTTCCTTCTAAGAAGGGCGCGAACATTTGTTAAGAATTCAATTTGGGCCTTGCACGGATTCACTTTAGGAACAAAGTCCGGCACCCATTCCAAGACGCCGTTCACAATCACCAGGTCGAAACATTCCTCATGGAAAGGAAGGGTTACTGCATCGCCTCTCACAAGATGGATTCCTTTGAGCCCGTCTTCTGAAAATCTTTTCTTCATAAATGTTACAAGTTCAGGTAAGTAGTCGAATGCGACCACCGAAGAAAAGTCTTGTGCTATGGTGCTCGAAATGACTCCGGACCCTGCTCCAATATCCAGAGCCAATCTTTTCTCAACGAGAGGAAGGATTCGATAAGGATATCCCTTGCGAGGATTAATGAACCAGTCCTGCTTTTGTTTCAGAACAGGCAAATCCATATTTTCTATCACCTGCCGCCAAGGAGTATCCTTAACCGCTTCGCATAGAAACGCTAACTCTTCTCGAGGCAAAGTTCCGAATCTCGAATTTGTTCTATTCTGTTCCACTTTTCAATTTACTTTTCTAAGCCCTTTCTTATCAACATAAGCCATACATGTGCTATTTTGATACTGTCTCCTCAGACAGATTCTTTCTATGAATGGTCTTTTCTTGCCTTAATTCATTTTTCACCGCTCTTTCCAAGAGCACGGGAAACATGAGAAGCCAATAAAATTCCTCTATATAGGTATGTGTAATAAACATTCCTGCCACAAGGTAAATGATTAACGCTATTTTTACACCATAGATGTGCCAAAGAAAATCCTGTTTGTTCGGCAAGTGTTTGGCATCCTTTTTGAGCTTAAATAATATATAAAAAGCATTTCCAATGAGTAGAAAAAGAACGAATGCCCCGTGGAAACCCAATTCCGCTAAACATCTTAAGAACGTATTATGGGTGTCCCGGCCGGCCATTTTAGGATCATATTCGCCTATATAAGTTTTGAAATTTCCCTCCCCGACACCAAGCGGATAATCCGATGCCATTTGGATAGCCGCTTCCCATGCCCGCAGTCTCCCCCGGGTCGACGCATCTATTCGGGAAGTATCCGTATCAATATCTTCCATTCTCCTCCAGAAACCAGGGTCTGTTAGAAAAATAGCCCCGCCAATTGCAATACCTATCCCAAGCAATATTTTAAGCCTCTGTCTTCGGATTGAAAAAATAATCGCGGAAATTATTCCAACC
>Ga0113563_10000556_pt1 | contig 18394 bp, 12 predicted proteins | sample Mud3Dept3metaG_FD_80117 | JGI IMG/M metagenome (GOLD analysis project Ga0113563, IMG submission 80117) | Freshwater wetland microbial communities from Ohio, USA, analyzing the effect of biotic and abiotic controls - Mud 3 Core 4 Depth 3... | ecosystem: Environmental > Aquatic > Freshwater >...
AGATCGCCTTGCGCACTTTGGGGTATTCAGGTATGGGTGAGATTTCAAACTGGGTGTCCCAAAGCGAGAGATATCGGCTGAGTTGTGCGCCCGGATTCTGCCTGAGCAGCTGCCGTAGCTTGGGCAGGTGCTGCGCTGCCTGCTCGGCCGGCTCCGTGCGGATCAGCAGCGCATACGCTTCGAGATTGCACGGGCACTTTTCCAGGCAGGCGCGCAGGTGACTGAGCGCATCATCTGTCTTGCGGGCAATGACGTCGAGCCTTCCCAATGGCAGATGAGGCCACACAAAAGTCGGGTCTTTCTGGAGTGCTGCCGTCAGGTGGCGTCCAGCTTGCTCGCGATCCCGCCACACCAGCGCATTCCCGTATAGGAATTGATACAGGGCGTCCTCGGGGTGCTGCTCGGCCAGGGCGCGGTATTCCGCCACCGATGCATCCGGCGCATTGTAGCTGCTGCGCAGGCTTGCCGCCTGGTACGCCAGATGCACGGCGACCTCGCGCGGATGCTGGGCCATGAGCATCCGGAAGCCATCCATCTTCTCCTTGAGCTTTTCCGGCGCACCGCGGCTGTCCAGCTCCGTCGGGATGGACTTCTCGATCGCCGCTTTCACTGCCGCGGGCGGGTCGCAAGGGCATGGCTCAGGCGCCGACGTGCAGCCCTGGAACAGGAACAGGTCCAGGTGGAATCCCGCATTGTTTGCGGGTCCGGCGCCGGGGGCCTGGGCATCGGTCAGTGTCACCAGTCCGAGCAGGACGGCGCCGGCAATCCCCGCGAGAACCAGACCGAGCGGCCTGCGCGCGAAGCGGCCGATCATCGCCAGGCGCAACTGGAGATGATCGAGATTCTCGTTGATCCCGACCATGCCCGGGATGCAGGAGTGAGCCGGAAATCCCTCCATTAGGCGGATGATCGTATTGCCGTACTCCTGGGATTCCTCCCGCGCCAGATGTTCCAGAGCCCCGGCATCACAGGCCAATTCCCGGTCGGCACGGAACTTTCCCGTGGCCAGCCACACCAGCGGGTTGAACCAGTGCGCCACCTGGAGTGCCGTGGCCAGCCAGTTGAGCAGGACGTCGCGCCGCCGCAGGTGACAGAGCTCATGCAACATGACGCAACGCAGCTGCTTCGCCGTCAGGGCGCCGGCCGCCGACGCTGGCAGCAACAGCTTGGGTGCCAGCATGCCGAAAATGGCAGGGCTGCCCACAAGTCCGGTCTCGATCAGCATCGGAGCGCGCCGGAGGCCCAGCTCACGGGTACAAGCCTCCAGCATCGCGAGCAACACGGGATTGGCGCATGGCGGTTTGCCTCTCAAATGGCGCGCCAGCCGCCGATGTCCCAGGATTACCCGGAAAATCAACACCAGGGCGCCCATGCCCCAGGCAACGGCAAGCACCGCCTTGAGCGTCGGCGAACGCGCCTCGGGCGCAGCCGGCGCGAAAGATTCCATGCCTGCGCCCTCGGCGGCAGCGCGTTCCGGCATCCAGGCCGCGCGGCCGGCCTGCGCCTGGAATTCAGGCGGATCCGCCGGGGGCTGCGACGATGCCTGCAGCGTCGCCGGCACCGAAGCGTGAAAAGCATCGGGAACCTTCAGCCTGGAATAATTGAAGATGCTCATCGGGCTCTCGAGCGAAAAGGGGAGGGCCAGCCGCACTAGCACCAGCATCCACAGCCAGAAACGCCACTCGGGCGGCATCGCCTTGCGCAGGCACCAGCGCAGCAGGAGCACTAGAACGATCAGCACCGAGGCTTGCCAGGACGCGCGCAGCAGGGCGAGGAACAGACTCTCCAGCCAAATGGTCGCACTCATGGTTTGACCCCCTTCTTGTCGAGGATTTTCTTCAGTTCCCGCGCCTGGGCAGGAGTCAGCGGGTGCTCTTCGACGAAGTGCGCCAGCATCGGCTCCAGGGCGCCGCCGAAATAGCGCGTCAGAAACGACTCGCTCTCGGCCCGGATGCAGTCGGCCTCGCTGGCCAGCGCATAGTAAAGGTAGAGGTTCTTGTACTTTTTAAAGCCCAGCGCCCCTTTCTTCACCAGCCGGTTGAGCAGCGTCTTGACTGTCTCGGGTCTCCAGTCTTCCGTGCAGGCAAGCATCTGGATGATGTCGTAGGCGCCGAGCGGCTGGTCCGAGGCCCACACCACCTTCATGACCTTCCACTCGGATTCCGATATTTTGGGAATCTTCGTCATATTGTCACTCCGTCAAGTCGCCCATACCGTCGGGAGCCCGCCTTGGGATTCCGCCTTTGGCCGGCTCCTGTTGCATAACTTCTCAAGAGCCTTCGGTTCAACACTCTGGGCGAAAGACATGGGCGGGCATCAGGAGCATGATAATGCTCAGCATATGCCATGCCGACGTCCGCCAAAAGAGGCGACATGCCCGCGCCTCTGCCCGCACGGTTGCAGCCGCCAACGCTGCGGGTTGATTCCGAATAGGCCCAACTAATGATGTCCGTTTTCATAATGTTTACATCTATAATCGATTAATTTACACCTTGTTTTTACAACGTCAAGCAAAAAGTTGCATAAAACGCTGAATGGCAATCGCACGCAGGGGGGTTGTCTAATGGATGCCGGCCTCTCCCAAGCACACTTCGTCCCGACTGCCGCCGCGGGATCGTCCCTGGCATAAGCCCGCAAACCTCCCTGAAGCTTTTTCCGTCCCGGCAAACGGGTGGGTGTCCTCTTCCGATATTCCAGGATCCTGTTACCGGGTTGCAGCGGCCTCAGAGGGATACACCCAGATCGCTTCGCGTTCCAGGGTGCAGGCGAGCAGGGTGTTGCCGGCCATAAGTCGATCCCATTCTTCCAGGGTGCTGATAAGCAGGTCGGCGTGCACAGGCAAGCCGCTGAGATCCCAGGCCCGCGCGCGACGATGAAACGGTTCCGGGGATTCCCTTACGACGGCGACGAGATCTAGATCGCTGCCGACTCCCCAGTCGCCCCAGGCGTAGGATCCGAAGTATGCCAGTTTGCACAGCCCGGAATGCTGGGCGCTTTCCAGCCTGATCCAGTCGCGTACCGCTCTATCCACCTGTTCCCGATTCGGCCATTAGAGAACGGACGAACGCAAGGATCTCACCGGCATAACGGATTGCCTCCGTACTCTGTCACCGTTTTTATTTCACGCGCCACTCGATGAGGCCGAATTCGCGCCAGATCGTGTCCTTGCTGATCCGCATCGCGGCCGGGGGTCCCGCGGCCCCGCCTTTGTAGAGGATGCTCTGGGGTTCGACCTCGATGCGGACGGCGGTCGTCGTCACCGGTTGGAAGGCGATCTCATTGAACCTGTCCCTGTCGACGGTATAGGGCGTTTTGTTTGCCACCGGTTTCCACTCATCCCCGTCTTTGTAAACGATGCGCCAGGAAGCCGGCAGCCTGCAGAAGCGCCGGTCGTCCGCAAAGTACACACTCGAAGAAGAGATCCGCACGGGTGCCTTGAACATGTACTCGATCCACGCCGGCTTGCCTTCCGGAGGGCGCATCCGGAAATAGAGATGCGACTCGTCCGCCGAGTGCAGCGGATCCGCCCCGTCGTAAACTGCGCAGAGGTCATCGTTCTGGTCTCCGTAGCCCGTCCAGGCCTTCTCGATTCCGGCAAACGAATCCACCCGCACGACCGTATCGGGCAGGACAGGCTTGATACGAGCCGTTCCAGAATCCCGCGCGATCCAGACGGTCATCTCGCCCATCCCGCGGTTGGCCCAGGCGTAATACGGGATCGCCACGAGGCTGTGCGCGGTGGTTCTGACCGACACGCCGTCCTGAGCGCGGACGAGCGCCTGCGCCTGGCCGGTGATGACCTCGACTCCGTTCAGCAGAGACGGCCGGTACTCCCCCTTCAATGCGGCCTTGTCCGGAACGATAACATGCAAGGCGCCGCCGCCGTTATCCGGCCACTCCAAGCAGTAGACCAGCGGGCCGCGCTCCAGGGCAAGACGTCCCCTGTTGTCCCGGACCCGGTCATGTGCCGCAATCTTGCGCACGGGCATCGGCAGGGTGAGTTCGATGGTATCCCCCGCATTCCAGGTTCTCTCCAGACGCACGTAGCCGTTCTCGAGCTTCAACGGCGCCGGTGTGCCGTTGACGCTCAGCGTCGGTTTTTCGCCGGATGCATCGATGTACCTGTACAGATCGCCCGGCACAGGCGCGTTTTGCGCCCATCCCGGAATCCGCACCATCATGGCGAATCTCCCCGCGCGCTCGGGGGTGACCGACACTTTCACCTTCCCGTCCCAGGGATAGCGTGTCTCCTGTGTGATTCTGACGTTGTTGTCCGCAAGCTTGACGGCGGCTCTGGATCCGACGAACAGGTTGACGTAGATCTCGTTTCCGGTCCTGGCATAGATGTAGCTGCCGATGGAAGCCATCAGGCGCACGACGTTGGGCGGGCAGCACGGCACGTTGATCCAGTCGAAGCGCTCATAGTTGCCGAAGGACATCAGCACGTTCTGGTAGAAAAACCGGTCCCCCTTCAGGGAGACTCCTGCCAGGAATCCGTTGTAGAGCACGCGCTCCATCGTGTCGACGTACTTTGCGTCCTTGTGCAGCAGGAACAGCCGGTGGTTCCAGACCACGTTCCCGTATGAGGCGCAGGTTTCATGCCAGGCGCTCACGTTCGGGAGTTCATAGGGCGCGCCGAACTTCTCCTGCTGGCGGATGGAACCGATGCCGCCGGTCACGTACATTTTCCTGGCAACCACGTCCTGCCAGATTGCAGCATCGGCCTTGGTGTACTCGGGCTGCCCCGTCAAGGCTGCGATGTCGGTGAGAGGGATATAGAGATACGTCGCCCGGACACAGTGCCCGAGCGCCTCGCTCTGCTCGACCACGGGCTTGTGGTTCTGGTTGTACTCGAGCTCTCCGGGGTATTCGACGGACGCCTGCTGCCGGTACTCGGCCTGGCCGCGGATATCGAGGAAATATTTGGCGAGCTGCCAGTACTTCTCTTCCCCTGTGAACCTGAAGAGGCGGATGAGGCCGATCTTCTGGCCTTCGTGGCCCGAGATGTACCCCTTCTTGCCGGGTCCATAGACGGCGTCCGCCGCATCGGCGGCCTTGAGGGCGAGATCGAGCAGGCGCCTGTCTTTCGTCGCCTCATAATATGCGACAGCGGCTTCCGGGGATGGCCCGCCGCCGCGCCCGCCGGCCATACTTGCCACGGTGGCATCCACTCTCTTTTTTATGTATTCCTCGAATGCCGGATCGCGCCGCCCGGCGATCATGTACCCCGCGCCTTCGAGGATGCCTCCGCCAATCGTATTCCTGCCGCGCTGTTCGGCCTGCTGGATGCAGTGCTGGATGGATACAGTCCGGTTGACCTCCTGTTTCGGCGCCCAGAACCGGTCTGTGATGTCGACGTCGGCAAAAGGAACCGCCTGGACCGGATAATCCCGCCCGGCCGGTGCGTTTTGGGCGTTGCCGACGAAGGAAACTCCTGAAATGGCCAATGCCGCCAGGATCGATACATACTGCCGCATGAGACACCCCTTTCATGGAGAGCCCATTATGCCGCAAAAAGGCGGAATCGGGATCAGGTCTGTAAAATTTAAATTCCTGTCAAACCTGTCCAGACGCAATGCAGACCGAATGCCGATGCGTCCCTGACGCAAGCTGCTGTATACTCCCTCTGAGCTCACCCGTTATGTCGCCCAAGAAACGGATCCGTCCGCCCCGTCATCTGCTTTGGCTGTTTCTGTCGATCACCTCGGTACTGACCGCGGCATTGGGCTGGCTCGGCTGGCAGTTGTTGCAGCAGGAGCGGGAGTTGTCAAGACAGCGGATTCAGGAGCATCTGGATGCTGCAGCCGACCTGATCACTGCCGCACTGCACAAGGATCTTTCGGAGCTTGAACGGAATCTGACGGACCTGGCAAATATCAGCCGGGGCGGCCTGGCCGGGGAAGCAACGGGATTCGCCCGCGACCTTCCGGGTGACTCGGCGCTGCTGCTTATTGATGCAGGCGGAGCAGAGTCGCTTCCAGGCGACCGGCTCCTTTTCCACCCGTATCTCCCGCCGGCGCGGGAGCCGCCGGGGGCGCTCTTCTCCGCCGCGGAGATGCTCGAGTTTCAGCGGCAGGATTACAGCGGTGCGATCGCAGCTCTCAACAACCTGGCTCGCGCCGCGGACCCGCAGGTTCGTGCGGCCGCACTGACGCGCATCGCGCGGAATTGTCGAAAATGCGGACGCTGGGAAGAAGCAGTCCGCGCCTATGGAGAACTGCGCGGGCTTGGGCAGGCTACCGTCAGCGGGCTGCCGGCCGAGCTTCTGGCGCGCGACGCACTGTGCTCCCTGCTCGGCGAACGCGGCGAGGCACAGCGCCTCCAGGCGGAAGCCTCCGCCTTGTATGCCGATCTCGGCCGGGGCCGCTGGAAAATCGGAGAGGCCGCCTACACTTACTACGCCGGCCAGGCGAGGCAGCGCATGGGCGCTTCCGCTGTTGATTTGACAGCAGGGGACACTCTGGCGCTGTCCGAGGCTGCCCAGGTCCTGTGGGGCGAATGGCAAAGCATCAGGCAGGGAGGGACCACTGCCGGAGGCCGCAGGGGGCAGCAGTTTGCCGGCCGGCCGCTGCTGCTCGTATGGCGCAGATCGGGCGATCGCATGGCGGCACTGGCCGGCGGCGCTGCCTTCCTGGAATCGGCCTGGTTGCGTGCGGTCGACCCGGTATTGGTCAACCACGGCGCTCGCCTGACTCTGACCGACGCAGACGGCCAGCCTGCCTGGGGAAATTTGACGGCTGCAAACAACCGGGCGTCGGTGCGACTTGCCTCGACAACACGGCTGCCCTGGACGATACAGATATCTGCCGTGCCGAATCCTGCTACCGGTGATAACCAGCCTGTTCGCCGCCGGCTGCTGGCTTTCGGATTCTGCCTCATGGTACTGCTGGTCGTTTCCGGCAGCTACTTCATCGGCAGGGCTGTAACCAGGGAGTTCCAGGTTGCCCAGCAGCAGTCCGACTTTGTCGCTGCGGTTTCCCACGAGTTCCGGACGCCCTTGACATCGCTCTGCCAGTTTACGGAGCTGCTGGCCAAGGGCCGGGTCACGAGCGAGGAGGATCGTCAGCGTTTCTATTGTGTGCTCGCCCGCGAAAGCCAGCGCCTGCGCCGCCTGGTCGAAGGGCTTCTTAACTTCGGCCGGCTGGAGGCCGGCGTACTCGACTATCGGTTCGAGAATCTCGACCCGGCGGTTCTGATCGGGCAGATAGTGGCAGAGTTCGGTGAGGAGGGCAACGCCCGCGCACACCGCATCGAATGGAGCGCATGCGATTCCCTGCCGGCGGTGCGCGCCGATCGCGAGGCGCTGGGCTGTGTCATCTGGAATCTGCTCGACAATGCAGTCAAGTACTCTCGGGACCAACCGTCAGTGCGGATCCACATCGGCCGGGCGGATGGCCGCATAAGCATTGCGGTGCGTGACGAGGGGGTCGGCATCCCCCGGGCCGAACAGGACGGGATCTTCAGGAAGTTCACCCGCGGTGCGGCAGCCGAGGCGCTGCACGTCCGCGGGACCGGGATCGGACTCTCCATGGCACGCCAAATCATATGTGACCACGGAGGCGAGATCACGCTGGACAGCGATCCGGGCAAAGGAAGCACGTTCACCGTTTTCTTGCCGGCTGTGGAGCCATCATGACCAGGATCCTTATCGTGGAAGACGATGCCAACATCGCACTGGGACTTCAGTACGATCTGAACCTGGAAGGGTATGCCGTCGAAGTGGCTGCGGACGGAGACCGCGCCTGCCGGAGGGCGCGCGAGGCGCCATTCGACCTCATCGTGCTCGACATCATGCTGCCCGGAAAGGATGGATTTGCCGTCTGCCGGGAACTGCGGCGGGCCGGGCTAAAAACTCCCATTCTGATCCTCACGGCAAAAACTGCAGAGGCGGAAAAAGTGCTTGGCCTGGAGCTGGGCGCCGACGACTATGTCACCAAGCCTTTCAGTCCCCTCGAGCTGCGCGCCCGCATCAAGGCGCTGCTGCGCCGCGGCGCGCCCGAACCTCAGGATATATGCGCTTTTGACGACATCGAAGTCGATTTCGACCGCTGCGAGGTACGCCGTTCCGGAGAACACGTGGACCTGACGCCGACTGAATTCAAGCTCCTGGCGACGCTGATTCGCCGCAAGGGGCATCTGTTCACGCGCGACCAACTGCTCGATGCGGTCTGGGGAGTAGGTAACTATCCGACTGACCGCGTGGTAGACAACCATATGATGAACCTGCGCCGCAAGATCGAGCGCAAGCCGGACGCGCCCCGGCACCTGATCAGCGCCCGCGGCCTCGGCTACCGGTTCGAAGATTGACCGGAAACGTGCACAATTCAGACCGTTCTCCGATTCCAACCGGAACTGGGAGGATCAGCCTGCTATCGGGAGGAACAAGATATGAGGACGGAATCCAAGTCATGGATTGGAATTGCGGTTCTGGTTTTCGGCTTGCTGACCGGCGTACATGCGGCCGGACAGGGCGACAAACAGGGCGAAGCGTTGCTTCAGGCGGCCAAAAACTCGGAGTTGGTGAAGGGAGATCTGAAGGCCGCCATCGAACAGTATAAGCAAATCCTGGCGCGTTCAGGCACAAGCCGGACAGTGGCGGCCAAGGCCCTGCTCGAGATGGGCCAGTGCCATGAGAAGCTGGGCCAGGCGGAGGCGCGCAACGCGTACGAACAGCTCGTGCGGCAATATGCGGACCAGACCGAACAGGCCCAGGCGGCGCGGGCCAGGCTCGCAGCGCTGGGCGGGGCGCCGGATCGCACGGCAAGCACAGATATGGCGGTTCGCAGGCTGTTGTCGGGCGCCGCAGTTGATGCCAGGGGGGAGCCCTCTCCGGACGGAAGATATCTCTCCATGAGTGACGCTTCGGTCTATCCGGCTGTCTGGGATATTGAGACCGGGCAAAAACGCCGGTTTACTCGCAAGGATAACTGGTCGACTGTAATGCAGATCCTCAACTCGAGGTGGTCCCCGGATGGGAAAAACATCGCCTTCTGCCTGGTAGGCAAAGATCTCTCCATGGAAATCTGGATCGTCGCTATGAATGGTTCCGAGCCCCGGAGGCTGGCGCCGGGTGTGCCGCTGGATTGGTCCAAGGATGGCAATTTCATTCTTGCTCTCACCGGCACGCCGCCTGCTGCCCCTCAGATGTCCCTGATTACCGTTCGCGATGGTTCCTTGAACACACTCAGCACGGCCGCCAACCCGGTCTTCTCATGGAGCGCAGTTCTTACACCGGATGGGAAGGGTGTTGTCTATGATTTCCCGCAACAGGAGAAAGCTCAAGCCCGGGATGTTTTCCTGCTTTCCATCGATAGCAGGGAAGTGATGCCGCTCGTAAAGCACCCCGCTGATGACCGCCTTCTCGGCTGGGTGCCGGGAACCGACATTGTCCTATTCGCCAGCAATCGGGCCGGAACGCAAGATGCCTGGGCGCTCCACGTTGCCGGCGGCAAACCTCAAGGCGAGCCGATCCTGGTCAAGCAAGGACTCGGACAGATCTCGCCCATGGGATTTGCCGATGAAGGCTCTTTTTACTATGGCCTGGGTGTAAGCATCGTGGAGGTTTACGAAGGCTCGCTGGATCTGGCCAAAGGAACTGTTGTAGAGGCTGTGAGGAAGATCTTCCAGCGCGTGGTTGGCGCCAGCCAATCACCTGAATGGTCTCCGGACGGCAAATACCTGGCCTATGTTTCGCAGCGCAACGCCGGGTCAGGATCGCAAAGCATTCTGTGTCTTCGTCCCGATAAGGCCACGGAGGAACGAGAACTCCCGCTTGCCATCCAGTCCTTCTGGCATCTCCACTGGTCGGCGGACGGCAGAGCGATTTTTGCCACTGCGGCGGACAAAGAAAACCAGGGCCTTTTCAGAATCGATACCCAAACGGGGAAGCTTGATCTCGTGGTCCAAAGCGGTTCAGGATCAATCATCAAAACCTTCGCGGTTTCGCCGGACGGGAAGGCAGTGTTTTATGGTCATTTTCAATGGGAGAAAAAACTACTTACGATTGTCCGGCACGATCTCGAGACTGGCCAGGGGACGGAAATCTACCGCCAGGCGGCCCCTCCGGACATCACCGGCCTGGCACTCTCGCCGGACGGGAAGCATCTGTCCTTCTGCACTCTCAATATCCCGGCAGACCAGGCTTACGATCCGGCCAATGCGGCGACAAACCTGACTTATGTAATCAGGATCCTGCCGGCGGCCGGCGGAGATACACGGGAACTTCTCCCGGGCAAAATCCAGGAATGGGTTTTCCCTGTATGGGCACGGGATGGGAAATCCATCCTTTTCGGGGGAAGAATCTCGGGCCCAAAGGAAGCGACGCGGGAGATATGGCAGGTGCCTGCGGAAGGAGGCGATCCCCAAAAGATCTCTTCAGATGTGGTCGGGAAAAATATCCAGCTTCATCCGGACGGGCGGCGGATAGTATTCACATCCGGCACAACCTCCAACGAAGTTTGGGTGATGGAGAACTTCCTGGGCCTGCTCAAACCTGCCCGGTAGCGTCACATGAAAAGCGGTCAGGTATGCAAAACTCGATTTCCGGCCTGCTGCCGGCGGAAGATCGTCCGGATAGGTTCACTGGAGCAGAACTGAATATTACAGACCTGGTCCCATTCAGGAAAAGATCGCCTTGAATGCCGTCATGAACCGGTTCATCTCGTCCGGCGTGCCGATCGACACCCGCAGCCATTGATCCATCGGAGGGAACTTGCGGCCGACCAGAATGCCGCGTTTGAGGAACTCTTCCCCGGCCTGAGTGGCGTCTTTTTTGATGTTCACCATGAAAAAGTTGGCATCCGAGGGGATGATCTCATAGCCCATAGACTTCAATTCCGCTGCGGTTTTTTCGCGGACCTGCCTGGTGATCTGCCTGATCTTCGACTCGTAGGCCGCATCCTTCAATGCCGCGACGCCGCCGTGTTTTGCCAGCGCGTTTATGCTGCTGCCGTAGGTGACCGGCCTCAACTGATCGATCACTTCCCTGGGAGCCACGCCGTAACCCAAGCGCATGCCGGCAAGGCCGGCGATTTTTGAAAAAGTCCGGGTGACGATCACCTTGCGGCCTTGAAGGACATATTTCAGGGACGACTCATAATCCGGATTTTCCACGAAGTGATGGTAGGCTTCGTCGATCAGCACCGGGATCTCCTCCGGAATGCTCTCCAGCAGCATCCGGATCTCGCCCTTGGGGACGATGTTGCCGGTAGGATTGTTCGGGTTACAGATGTACACCAGACCGACATCGCGCGCATTCAGTTTCGTGACGCGGATAATCTCCTTCATGTTTGCCGTGTAGTCTGCCCGGAGTGGAATTGCGATGGCCTGGGCCTTGCTGTTGGTTGCATACCTGTACACGGTCTCGAAGGTGGGCTCGACACCCACAACCTTGCGGTGATCCGGCAGGAAAGCATCATCTGCGGCCTTCAGGATTTCGGCCGAACCGGCTCCGATCAGGACATTTTCCGGCGTGACACCGTGATGGGCCGCGATGGCTTCCACGATGCCGCCGTCCGGATACCGGTATCGGTTGGAGTACTTCCACGCCCGGTTCATGGCCTTCAGCACCGTTTCGGACGGGCCATAGGGGTTTTCATTCGAGGCGAGCTTCGCCATCCCGTCATATTCAGCGTCCGGGCCTGCCGCCGTGCCCCGGGAGCCTACCGCCGACCAAGAGGAACTCTCAACCGGAAATCCAAATGGCGACAGGCTGTTGCAGCCAACAGCCGCAGCCAGCCCGCCCACAAAGCGCCTGCGTGATGTGATACCATTCGCGTTCATACGTCCTCCTCCCTCAAGCTGCTTGGAACCTGCGAACTGGGACGCTCTTGACCGGCCAATTGGCCTGATCAACATCCTGCGTTGAGACATTATCCTTCAAATCCGGGGTCAGGTCTGCAAAATTCAGATTCCGGTTTGGTGCAGGCAGATGAGCATCCGCATTGGCCCCCAGGACAAGAATCAAATATTGCAGACCTGACCCCAACCCCGTCAGGGGCTGGGCCTGGGCCGCGACTGAGCCCGGCATGGGGGAGGCCGAACGGGACGCCGTCAGAGCACGGGAGCGGCGAATGTGTCGCCCTGGCGGAGATCGCCGGTTTCCAGACCCTTCCGGAACCAGCGTACGCGCTGCTCGGACGTGCCGTGAGTGAAAGCGTCCGGAACGACGTAGCCCTGCGTCCGCCTCATGATCCTGTCATCGCCGACTGCGCCGGCCGCGTTGATTCCCTCCTCGATATCGCCCCTCTCGATGAAGTCGGTCGCCCGCCGGGCATAGTGGGCCCAGACTCCGGCCAGGAAATCGGCCTGCAGCTCCATGCGGACCATGAGCTGGTTGAAATCCCGTTCGCTCCGGCGGCCACGCTGGGCCATCACCTCGTCGTTGATGCCGAGCAGGTTCTGGATGTGGTGGCCGACCTCGTGGGCGATGACGTAAGCGAGAGCGAAATCGCCCGGGGCGCCGAGCTCGCGTTGCATGTCCTCGAAGAACGAAAGGTCAATGTACACCTTCGAGTCTCCGGGGCAGTAAAACGGGCCCGAGGCCGCGCTGGTGTACCCGCAGGCCGATTCGACCTGACCCGTGAACAGGACGAGGCGCGGCTCCCGGTATTGCTCGCCCATCTTCTGGAACTGCGCCCGCCAGACATCCTCGATGTCGGCCAGGACGACGGCGACAAAGTCGCCCATCATCCTGTCCTTCTCACTCAGCGGCTGCCCGGCTCCCGTGGAAGACACCGGGCCATCGACCTGGAGATTTTGCGTGATCTCGGACGGATTGCCGCCGAGCAGGACGTACAGGACGACGATCACCAGGCCGCCCAGGCCGCCTCCGACCGCGAGCCCGCGGCCGCCCAAGCCGCGCCGGTCCTCGACGTTATCGCTCTTCCGTCTTCCTTGCCATCTCATGTGTCGCCTCCCTTCCCGGAAATGCCGGGCAATCGACACGCAGGCTGCGCAGAGCTCGGAATTCCCGGTCGCGGCGATTTTTCTGAAGCCTCAAGGCTGCAGTGCATTGCAGCATGCATTTTTTGCCGCGATCATAACCAGAAATCGCCCCTTTGAGCCGGCTGAGAAATAGCACGGGTCAGGCAGGCAAGTCGAGGAAAATGATCCCGCGGCCCGGAACGGGCCTTCGCAAGATCCCTGTAATTGCGAACGCGAGTGCTATGGCCTACCGATTACCTTCCGGACGGCAGGGCTACCGGCTATAATGCAGACAGGCGGTTGCACGCCCCGGCCGCTGGTGATGGAGAGGAACAATATGATCAGACGATTCACAGCTGTAATCGAGCGGGATACTGACACGGAACTCTATGTAGGGTATGTGCCAGGTTTTCGGGGTGCTCACTCTCAAGCAGCTTCGCTCGACGAGCTGAACGCGAACCTGCGAGAGGTTATCGAAATGCTTCTCGAAGACGGCGAGCCGGAATTGGATGCCGAATTTATCGGAACGCAGAGCGTGCTGGTTGGATGAGCATGGCAAAAGCGCCGGTTCTCAAACCCAAGGAAGTTGTAGCCATCCTGGGCAATATTGGTTTTATCGAGGTACGCCAACGGGGATCGCACAAGCAGTTTCGGCACGCTGACGGCCGGTGTACCACGGTTCCTTTTCATCCAGGACGCGATATCTCTCCCCTCCTGCTTCGTCAGATCGCAAAAGACACCGGACTGTCACTCGAGGAATTCCTGCAGCATAGATGAAAGAGACTCGTTGGCGGTGCTGGCGATTGACAGCGAGGCGCCTGCCCTGGCACCGGTAATCGTCAACTCCGGGTGCATGCCGGCAGCCGCGGGTGCGGATGCGCTGCAGGTGAAAGCAGCTGGGTCCCTTCCCGGCGGCCCCGGCCTGCCTTTCGTTTGCCCATTGCTTTCGATTGGAGCATGAAGGCGAATGCCGGCGGGCGGTGGCTTGCCGCGGGGGGGTGTCCGGAGCGGGAGAGGCCACGTTTGCGCGGTTTCGCGGCGCAAACGTGGACTTCCGCGCGAATCTCAGCCGACGAAGCCGTTGCGCAGTCCGTAGCAGACCTCGTTCCAGGCCAGCTCCTGGCGGAACCTGCGCAGTTGTGTCTCCGCATCAATGATCACCAGTTCGATTCCCGCGATGGCTGCGAAGTCCTCGATCATTTCCGTGGTGACTGCCTGGCTGAAACTCGTGTGATGGGCGCCGCCGGCGTAAATCCAGGCGGCAGCCGAGAGGCGCAGGTCCGGTTTCGGGATCCAAACGGCGCGCGCTACCGGCAGCTTCGGCAGCGGTTCTTTGGGTGCTACCACATCGACTTCATTGACGAGCAGGCGGAAACGGTTGCCGAGGTCGAGAAGAGATGCATTCACCGCCGGGCCGGCAGCCGTGTCGAACACCAGGCGCACCGGATCGGCCTTGCCGCCGATGCCGAGCGGATGCACTTCCAACGACGGCCTGCCCTTGGCGATGCTGGGGCATACCTCCAGCATGTGGGCGCCCAGGACAAGGCTGCGCTTCGGATCCATGTGATACGTATAGTCCTCCATGAAGGAAGTGCCGCCCTTCAGGCCCGCGGCCATGACCTTCATCGCGCGGACCAGCGCGCAGGTCTTCCAATCCCCCTCGGCCCCGAACCCGTAACCGTCTCCCATGAGACGCTGGACCGAAATCCCGGGTAACTGCACCAGGGCGTGGAGGTCTTCGAAAGTGGTGGTGAAGCCTTTGAATCCCCCCTGGCTCAGAAACGCCCGCAACCCCGATTCGATGCGCGCCGACTCACGAAGCGCCGCGCGCAGCGCTCCGCTCTTGCGCAGCTTGGGCGCAATATAGTAGCTCGACTCGTATTCCCCGATCAGCTGGTCGATGTCGCTCTCGCCGGCGGCGTTGACGCATTCGACGAGATCGCCCACACCGTAGCCGTTGACCGAAAACCCGAACTGCATCTGCGCAGCCACCTTGTCCCCCTCGGTGACGGCAACTTCCCGCATGTTGTCGCCGAACCGGCAGAATCTGGCGTCCTGCCAGTCGTGCCAGGCCGCGGCGGCCCGGCTCCAGGCACCCAGTCGCTGCTGCACTGCGGCTTCCTGCCAGTGGCCGACGACGACTTTCCGGTTGAGGCGCATCCGGCTCATGATGAAACCGTGCTCGCGATCCCCGTGAGCCGCCTGGTTCAGGTTCATGAAGTCCATGTCAATGGAGCGCCAGGGGATGTCGCGGTTGTGCTGCGTGTGGAGATGGGCGATGGGCTTGCGCAGCTGCTTCAGCCCGTTGATCCACATCTTCGAGGGGGAAAACGTGTGACACCAGGTAATCACTCCGATGCAATTTGTGGCGGCATTGGCTTCCTGCAGCAACGCCGCAGCCTCGGCCGGTGTCTTGATCACCGGTTTGCAGATCACCCTCACCGGTATTGCCGCGGATTTATCCAGCGCACCCGCGATCTCCTGCGCATGCGCGCCCACCTGCCCCAGGGTCTCGGGGCCATAGAGATGCTGGCTGCCGGTTACAAACCAGACTTCGAACTCCTTCAAACCGATCATAAACTGGCTCCCTTCCTCCCTGTGGAATCGGAAGGCATTTTATTAATAATCTTAAGCAAGGGATTTTGTACGAATTGGCGGAAAAGTCAAGTTGTTGCTGGCCGTTAATTCGCGATCCGGTGACGAGGCAGGGAATCGCGTTGCTCCGGTTTTCAGCCGCTTGGCCCGGAATAGGGAAGAATCTTTGATCCTCTCCCGGCCAAAGCGTGCCGCCTTCGCTCAGGACCTGCGAGGCAATCGCCGAATATTCAAATCCCATTCGCCCTGACGCGAATCCCGGCTCTCGATATTCTCCCCAACAATCCCGGCGCCGCTCGAGTGGTGGCGCGCGTGAGTGCCACTCACCGGACATCAGGTCTCCCTGTGAAAGGAGAGCCAGTGACCGTTGCCGATGCGCAAATGGAAGTTCGCTCTACTCGTATGGGCGGTTTTGTCGGTCAGTTGGTCTCCGGATCGCTGTGGAGCCAAAACAAGGCGATGTCCCCATCTAATGGCTCACACTCAGGCGCCGCCCGGAGATTCCAATGATCCATCGTCTCCAGGTTTCGGCGGCGGGTGGCAGAGCCAATCATCCTCGTCGCACCACCAGTCGTCAAAGCAGTCATTATCGTCCGAGCATCCGCAGTCCAGCGGATTCACGCTGCCCGGCAATCTGACCTCCGGCCCTGGCTTCAGGTGCTTCCGCTTGATAACCCTGAGCTGCTCTTCAAACCGGCTGATCTCCTTCCAAATCTCGGTATAGAATTCGGTGTAACGCTCATCTCTATATCTGTCGAATCCCGACACCGGGTGTTCGGCGTATAGAGACATCAGCAGGTTCTCGATGGTATTGACATGCCATCGAAACGCCAGGATCTTGGACAGGCTCCGCCAGGGTTCGTTTTCCCTCGTTATGGTCTTCATGGTCGGTTGATTCAGCATACTGCCCCCCCTTTTGCATGGGTGCAAAGCAATGTTCATTTGCGCTCGAAGCTCATGCGATAAATGTCGCTCATGTATTTGTGCTGCGAATAGAAAAGCCTGCCGGCCGCGCAGGTCTGCAGGCCGGTAAGATAAGTATCCTCACGCTGGTTCTCCGTGACCATGGCCGAGGTTCGGGAAGCAATGTGGAAGGCTTTGATGTTGGGAATTTCGTTTTCCACTACCGTCAAATATATGACTCCGTTCGCCCGATCCAACAGGGCGGTCTGGGCGTAAGCGCGATCCTGTGCGCCAATGGAGGTTATCGTGCGGTCGGGGTCGATGGCCAGAATTTCAACTCTTGCCGAGCTGTCGCCGCGCCGATTCGGCCTGTATTTGCGCAAGGCGAGTATCCTTTGACCGTACCACCCCAGGCAATACAACCGGAAGGAGTCCGGATCCGAAAACAGTGGACGCTCGTGAGTATGCGCCGACTGCAGGGTGTGGATCTCCCAGGTCGGTGGAACGGCTGTCTTCATGATGCAATAGGCGATGCTCGAGCCGTCTGACGAGGGCGTGGGATCCCGGATCTGGTCCCCGGGATCCCCGATGACGGCAATCAGTGCATCGGCAGATGCGAGTCCGGCGTTCACGGGCAGCTTTTTCAGCGTCATTCTGTCTTCATTGTGCATTTCAGAATAAAACAAGGCCGAGCTGTCGGCACTCCAGGCTGCGCTTTTAGGTCCCCAATCCCGGGGGACGTCGGACACCTCAGTCATACGGATGCTTTCGGAAACCAGCTTCTCCTGTGAGGTCTGAAGGTCTTTGAGCCGCAGCTCCAGATTGCCATGGTTTTTGCGATGGAGCAGATAGGCCAGCCATCGTCCGTCGGGGCTTAGAAGAGGGGCGCTGCCCAGCTCGACGACCTGGCGGAGGTTCCTGAGCCGCAAAGCGTCGATTTCGGCAAGGTAGATCTCCGTGTCGACGAGCCCCGAGCCCTGAATCAACTGTGTCTTGAGGCGCTGGAAGGCGACCAGGCTCGAACCAAGTGCAATTGTGGGAGCAAAGTCACTCAGCACGGAGGTGGTCAGCGGAGAATCACTCTTCATCCTTTGCGGATCCAAGGTCCACAGATTGGCTTCGTTTCGAATCACCCGGCAGATGATCATGGATCCGTCCGGGGCGCAATCTTCGATGCGCACTTCGTCGCTGCCCCGATTGATCAGTTGTGTCGGATTGCCGGATCCCGGGCTTAATTCCCACAGGTCCAGCTGGCCCAGACGGTTGGAGGAGTAAATCACCCTCCATTCGCCCTCGCGTCTGATCCAGCGTGGATTGAAATCCCTGTTGCGGTCGCGGGTTTCTTGGCGGCGATTTCCCCCGTCCAGGTCGGCGGTCCAGATCTCGTCAGCCGAATTGTAGACGATTTTCTTGCCGTCGCTCCTGATGCTGATATTCCTGGCTTCCAGCTCCGCGTAATTGATGACGCTCCGGACCGTCCTGGCGCTGCGATCGAACCACCAGATGAAGCTCCTGCCCCTTAAATAGATCCCATCGTTCAGCCAGCATAAAACTTCCGGAATTCCCTTGGCCAGATCGCCTTGTGATTTCTCGCCCAATTCGTCCAAGGCAGCGAGGATCTGCGGTGTCTCATCAAACAGAGCCTGAGCTGCAACCAGCTGGAGGCTCCCTCCTTTCTGGACCAGGCATGCCAGGGTGTGATCAGAAACCTCAGGCGACCAGGCGCAGCTCATGGGAGTGCCGTCAAGCCCGATCTTTTGCGGCTCTCCGCCGTTTATGTTCTGTTTCCACAGAGCCCACGGTGATCCCAAAGGAGTAATGCCGCAATCCATGCCCGGGGGCGCCTGAAAAATCTCTGTGGCCTGGGTGGTCCCTGTGGTTCGTTCTTGTTTTTCTCCCGACTGAAGTTCGGTCCAGATAGCTTTCAAGACTAATGTCGCTGTGTATAAAGTTGGGCCGGGGACCTGACGAT
>Ga0113563_10000557_pt1 | contig 18354 bp, 17 predicted proteins | sample Mud3Dept3metaG_FD_80117 | JGI IMG/M metagenome (GOLD analysis project Ga0113563, IMG submission 80117) | Freshwater wetland microbial communities from Ohio, USA, analyzing the effect of biotic and abiotic controls - Mud 3 Core 4 Depth 3... | ecosystem: Environmental > Aquatic > Freshwater >...
TCTCTGTGTCCTCTGTGATCTCTGTGGCAAAAAGGTTTTTCCCGCATGTCTAATAACCTTACGCAGTACTTGAAATTCCCATCCGCCGCCCCAATAATTCGCCACTCTGTTTTTTGTTCGAGGACATCATGACCACTGCCACCCAAAAAGAAACCCTAGGTTTTCAGACCGAAGTCAAACAACTGTTGCGCTTGATGATTCACTCCTTGTACAGCAACAAGGAAATTTTCCTGCGCGAGCTGATTTCCAACGCCTCCGACGCCTGCGACAAGCTGCGTTTCGAGGCCTTGTCCGACGCTGCCCTGTACGAAGGCGACGCCGAGCTGAAGATCCGCCTCGCGTATGACAAGGACGCGCGCACCATCACCATCAGCGACAACGGCATCGGCATGTCGCGCAATGAGGTGATCGAGCACATCGGCACCATCGCCCGTTCCGGCACGCGCGAATTCCTGGACCGCCTGACCGGCGACCAGTCCAAGGACGCGAACTTGATCGGCCAATTCGGCGTGGGTTTCTATTCCGCCTTCATCGTCGCCGACAAGGTCACGCTGATCACGCGCCGCGCCGGTCTGGGCGCCGAGCATGGCGTGCGCTGGGAGTCGGCGGGCGAGGGCGATTACACCCTGGAGACCGTGGACAAGCCGGGGCACGGCACCGAGGTGATTCTGCATCTGCGCGAAGGCGAGGACGATTTTCTGGCCGACTGGCGCCTGCAATCCATCGTGCGCAAGTACTCCGACCACATCACCCTGCCGATCCTGATGCGCCTGGAAGGCAAGGAGGCGGACGAGGCTATCAACCAGGCCAATGCGCTTTGGGCGCGCCCCAAGAGCGAGATCAACGACGAGCAGTACGCCGAGTTCTACAAGCATGTGGCGCACGACTTCGAACCGCCGCTGGCGCATGTACACAGCAAGGTCGAGGGCAAGCAGGAATACAGCCTGTTGCTATACGTGCCATCGCATGCGCCGTTCGATCTGTTTGATCGCGAGCAGCGCCACGGCATCAAGCTGTATGTGCAACGGGTGTTCATCATGGAGGATGCGGAGAAGTTGATGCCGCATTATTTGCGTTTCGTGCGCGGCGTGATCGATTCCACCAACTTACCGCTGAACGTTTCGCGCGAAATTCTGCAACACAGCCGCGACATCGACACCATCCGCGCCGGCGCCAGCAAGAAAGTGCTCGGCATGCTGGAAGACATGGCCGGCAACGAGGCCGAGAAATATGCCACCTTCTGGAAGGAATTTGGCCGCGTGCTGAAAGAGGGCGTGGGCGAGGATTTTTCCAACAAGGAACGCATCGCCAAGCTGCTACGCTTCTCCACCACCCAGGACGACAGCGAGACGCAGACGGTATCGCTGGCCGATTACGTGGCGCGCATGAAACAAGGCCAGGACAAAATCTACTACGTCACCGCCGACAGCTTTGCCGCCGCCAAGAACAGCCCGCACCTGGAAATTTTCCGCAAGAAAGGCGTCGAGGTGCTGCTATTGAGCGATCGCGTCGACGAATGGCTGGTGTCGAACCTGCCCGAGTTCGAGGGCAAGTCGCTGCAATCCGTAGCCAAGGGCGAACTCGACCTGGGCGCACTGGAAGACGTGGAAGAGAAAAAGGCGCGCGAGCAGGAAAACGACGCCTTCAAGGACTTCACCGCCAAGATGCAAGCCACCCTGGGCGAAAAGGTGAAAGAGGTGCGCATCACGCACCGTCTGACGGACTCGCCGGCCTGCCTGGTGGTGGACGCGCAGGGCATGGGCATGAACCTGGAGCGCATGCTGAAGGCGGCCGGGCAAAATGTGCCGATCTCCAAGCCGATCCTGGAAGTGAACCCGCAGCATCCCTTGCTGAATCTGCTCAAGGAAGAAGCCGATACGGCACGCTTCGACGACTTGAGCCAGATCCTGTTCGATCAGGCGCTATTGGCCGAGGGCGGGCAGCTCGAAGACCCGGCGGGTTTCGTCAAGAAGTTGAATGGCTTGATGCTGTCCTTGTCGGGACGTTAAACCCCAAAACAGCAGTCGGTCCACGAAAAACACGAAAAACACGAAATAGATGAACGCCTTGGAATAGCAATCCCCAGATCGAAATCCGATGGAAGACTTTCGTGCTTTTCGTGTTTTTCGTGGACAAACGGTTTTCGAGGTTACAGGTAATTGAACAGGCTCAGGCCCTGGATGTTGACGAAGGAGCGCTGTGCCGCCTCCAGGCTGGTTTGCAGGCGCGTCAGGTCGGACAGCGCCTTGACCAAATCCACATCGCGCAAGTTGGAGAGCGCTTCCTCGTATTGCAGGACGGCATCGTCGTCCGTGATTTCCGTTGAGTCCAATTCGTTCAGGCGCGAGCCGATCGTGCTTTGGACGCGCAACGCATTGTTCAGGGCATTATCCAAGCCACCCAGGGCGGCATCCGTCGCATTGTTGATGGTGAACTTATCCGTATTATTCGGGGCACCGCTGATCGTGAACGTGACGCCGTTGACGGTGTTCGCTTGACCGGAGGTGTAAGCGAATGTCAGGTTGTTCCAAGCGGGATCCTGCGACGCGGTCGTAAACGTTGTTGCCCCCGAATTGTAGGTCAGTGTTACGAGAGATTGAGGCGGGGTCGCGCTTGCGCTGGTTGACGTGGTAATGCTGCCGGTGCCGGTATTCGCCGAGCCGGTGCTGGTGGTTACTTGAGACCCGATCGCACCGTTCCCCAGCGCTGTAATGAAATTTTCGATGGCGGTGAAGGGGTCTTGGCTGGCCACGCCTGCCTTGAATAGATCCTGGCCGGAATCGCTGACTTCAATTTGCCGAGACGGGGTGATTTGCAATTTGCGCTGGCCTTGATCGCCGGCATACACCGCCGCGCCCGCGATCTGAGTGAAGGGTTGCGTGTTGCTCGCAAAGCCCGAGAACAAATAATTGCCCTGCCCATCGCGGCTATTGGCCAGGCTCAGCAGTTCGTTGTAGTTGCTGCGCAAGGTGGTGGCCAAGGTGGCGCGATCGCTGCTGCTGAGTGCGGCATTGCCGGCGCTGACCACGGTTTGCCGCGCATCTTGCAGCACGCGGCCGATGTTGGCCACAACCGATTCTTCCAGGCTGAGTGTGCTGCGCGCATTGCCGATATTTTCCAGATACTGATTGGCCGTATTCAAGGAGCGATCGAGTTCCACCACGGCGGCCGAGGCGACCGGGTCATCGGCGGGCGTCAGGATACGCCGTCCGGTGGCGGCCTGCTGCTGGGTGCGCACCAAGGACGCAAGCTGGTTATTGATGGAGCTTACGCCGAGATCGAAGAAAGTATTGTGGCTGATTCTCATGCTGTGTACTCCTAGCGGATACCGAGAATGGTATCGAACAAGGTGCTGCTGGTTTGAATGATCCTGGCTGCGGCTTGATAGGCCTGCTGAAAGCGCAGTAAATTCGCCGCTTCTTCGTCCAAGTTGACGCCGGACAGGGATTGCTGCGATTGCACCGTGTTGTCGAGCAAGGCCTGTTGCGCTTCGCTGCCATTGCTCACGCGTTGCGTATCGCTGCCGATGGCGCTGACCAATTGCGCGTAAGCGCCCTGATAGCTGGTGGTAGGATTGCCGGCGGCGTTATTGACCAGCGTATTGCTGCTTTGCAAGGCGGCGAGCGCGAGGGCGTTGCGGTTATCGCCCACGCCGCCGGTGTTGGCCGAGATGGTGAAAACATCGCCGGCGGCGGGCGTGCCATTGATCTGGATAACCCAGCCGTTGTAGGTGATATTGCCGCCGGGGGTATAGGCGACGCCGGTGGGAGCGCCCGTGCCGGTGCCGACAACATCGAAGGCGCTGGCGCTGGTGAAGGTCAGGGTCACAGTGGCCTGCAAGTTCGTATTGAGCGGCGGTTGCGTGGCGCTATCGACTGCGCCCAGGCTGACGCTGGCGGTGCCGGTATTGGCCGTGTTCGCCGCGGTCTTGATCGGGGCGGCGGCGGCGATAGTGCTGGGATCGGTGATGGCCACGCTCAGATCGCGTGCACCGTTGCGGGTCGGCAGAATCAGGAAGCGATCGCCCGCGTTCGGTGTGCCGCTGGTGGTGAGCGTCAGGCCGACATTGCTCAAGGCGGTCAGCAGTTGTGCGTTGTTCAGGCCGCTGGTGGTGACATTCGTAACGCTGTCGGTGAGCGAGTAGGTTGCGCCGTTGTAACTCACCAGATAGTTGCTGGTGGTCAATTTTCCGGCATCAATGCCGGTGGTGGTAAAGGCCAGCGACCCGGTGTTGTTGGTGGCGCCTGTGATCGTCGGGGTCGTGGTGTCGATATTGAAAAACTTGCCGCCGAGCACCCCATTCAAGTCTTGGCCCAGTTGATGCTGTTCGTTGAAAGTCTGGGCAAAGCCGAGTGCGATGCGACCCAGGGAATTTTGCGCGGTTTCCAAGCTGGTGCGGCGGAAGGACAACAGGCCGCCCAAGGCGCCGCCGGTTTCCAGGCTTTGCTGCGGGACCACTACCGGGGTGTTGCCGAAGACGAAGCTGACGTTCTTCTTGCCTTGTTCCAGGGGATCGTCGGTCAGGGTCAGGGAGCCTGCGGTCAAGCCGGTGACCAAGGGCTGGCCGGTGCCGATGAAAATATTGTAGCTGCCGTCGGACTGCTTGCCGATCGAGACATTGATCAACTCATTCAGTTGAGAGATGACCTGGTCGCGCTGGTCCAATAAATCGTTCGGCGGCTGGTCGTTGAAGCCTTGCGCCTCGACGATGCGCGCATTCAAGGAGGCGATTTGCGCCGCATAGCCGTTGATGTCGGTAACTTGCGCCTGCAATTGCGCGTTCACGCCGTTGCGGATTTCATCCAGGCGGCTATGGATGGACTCGAAGCGCGACACCAAGGTCTGCCCGCTGGACAGCAGCGATTGCCGCGATGCGATCGAGGTCGGGTTGGCGGCAACGCCATTGGCGGCGGTGAAAAAATCCTGCAAGGCCGGGGACAGGCCGGCCGTGGTGTCGGACAGCAGATTGTCGATCTGGCTGACCTGCGATAGGAAGGAATCGTAGAATTTCGCCTGGGTCGAGGCCGACAGCACTTGGCTTCCCAAGTACTCGCTATACACGCGGCGCACGGTCTCGACGTGCGCACCCTGGCCGATAAAGCCCGCGCCCGTGCCTTGGGCGATGTTGGTTGCTTGCACCGTCTCTTGGCGATTGAAGCCCGGCGTATTGGCATTGGAAATATTGTGCTGGGTCGTCAATAAGGCGAGCTGGGCGTTATTGACGGCGGATACGCCTACACTAATCAGTCCTGCCATGATGCTGCTCCTGTCCTGCGCCGAATATGTCACTACGGACCATAACGGCTGATTTCACGAAAAATTTAACTAAGCCAAGGCCTGAAACGCGCGGTTTTCCGCAATACGCGCAATTTTTGCCGCATATTGCGGGTCGGTGGCATAGCCTGCCTTTTGCAAGCCTTGGGCAAAGCCCGCGGTGCTGTCCGTATTCAACACCGCACGATAGCGCGGTGCCGTCTTCAATAAGCCTGCGTAATCGCGAAAGGCCTCATCGTAGGAGCCATAGGCGCGGAATTTTTCCACGCGCTGCTGGGCCACCCCATGCACATATTCGGTGGTGCGGACTTGGGCCACCGGGCCGTTCCAGGCGGCGCCGGCCTTGATCCCGAACACATTGTGCGAGGGGCTGCCGTCGGCCAACTTGATCTGGTGTTTACCCCAGCCGGTTTCTAGCGCAGCTTGCGCCAGGATGGCCTGCGGCTGCACCCCCAGTTCGCGCGCCGCGGTCGTGGCATGCGGCAGCAAACGGCTGACAAATTCTCTCGGAGCGCTCGGAGGAGAGGAGTTCGGGCTCTCGCTCAAGGGCTTGATCGTGACGGCGTTGTTCGGCGCGATCGGCAGCGGGGTTTGGGCATTGCCCGGCAAGCCCTGGCTGAAGGCCTTGGACGGCTGGCCGCGCGTAATCGGCAAGGCGGTGCGCGGCTGTGCATCGGCTTCAATCGGGTTGACCCGTTGCTGCGTCAGTTGCCGCACCATGGCGTCGGCCAGACCCAGGCCGCGCCCGGACGAGATTTTTTGCGCGAAATGCTGATCCAGCAGTTCGGTATAGAGTTGGGTTTGTTGATTGTCGAGCAGGCTCTCGCCGCCGCCGGCGCGCATGCCTTTGGTCAACATGGTCACGAACAAGGCCTCGAACTGCTGTGCCACTTGCCTCAGCGACTCGGGCGAGTTTTGCTTGGTGGCGAATTTCAGCTTGTCGAGCGCGCCGCTCTCCAGCACCAAACCGGCGCTGTCCTTGGCGGCGTTTAAAGCGTTGACCATTACAGAATCTCCAATTCGGCGCGCAAGGAACCCGCAGCCTTCATCGCCTGCAAGATCGCCAGCAGGTCTTGCGGCGTGGCGCCGACCGCGTTCAGCGCCTTGACCACATCGCCCAGGGCGGTGGCGGCCGGCACCAGGACCAGTTCGCCTTTCTCGGCCTTGACCTCCACTTGCGCTTGCTCGGTGACCACCGTTTGCCCGCCCGAGAATGCGCCGGGCTGGCTCACTTGCGGCGTGCTGCTGATGGTGACGGACAGGTTGCCGTGGGCCACGGCACAGGTTTCCACCGTCACCGATTGGTTCATCACGATCGAACCGGTGCGGGCATTGAGGATGACCCGGGATGCCGATTCGCTGGGGGCGACCGCAAGGTTTTCCAATTGCGCGATGAAAGCGACGCGCCGATTGGTGTCGCTCGGGGCTTGCACTTGCACCAAGCGGCCGTCGAGCGCCATGGCGGTATTTTCGCCGAAGGCCTTGTTGATCGCCTGCACCATGCGGCTGGCGGTGGTGAAATCGGTCTGGTGCAGTTCCAGGGCGAAGCCGTTGGCATGGCCCAAGGCCGCGCTTTGCACCGTGCGCTCCACGGTGGCGCCGCCCGGTATGCGGCCTGCGGACAGATGATTGACGGTGACGCTGCTGCCGCCGCTGGCGCCGCCGGCGCCGGCGATCAGCACGCTGCCCTGCGCCAAGGCGTAGACATTGCCGTCGGCGCCTTTCATCGGCGTCATCAGCAAAGTGCCGCCGCGCAGGCTCTTGGCATTGCCGAGCGAGGATACGGTGACGTCGATATTCTGTCCCGGTTGGGCGAAGGACGGCAGCGAGGAGGTGACGATCACCGCCGCCACGTTCTTGGGCTGGATGCTGGCGATGATGGCCGGCGAGATATTCACGCCCAGGGTGGCCAGCATGGTGCCCATGCTCTGCGTGGTGAACGGCGTTTGCGTGGTCTGGTCGCCGCTGCCGTCGAGGCCGACCACCAGGCCGTAGCCGATCAGTTGGTTGCTGCGCACGCCGTGGATTTGCGCGATGTCCTTGATGCGCTCGGCTTGCGCCGTGCCGCAATGCAGGGCGACCAGGACGAGGAGGGCGAGGAGCTGTTTCATGGCGTGTCCCGTTAGCTGTTCAGAAGGGTAGGAAGGTCAGGAAAAATTTCGCCAGCCAGCCCATGATCTGGGCCGAATCGACGCTGCCGGTGCCGCGGTATTCGATGCGCGCATCCGCCACCTGGGCCGAGCTGATGGTGTTGCCGAAGCCAATTTGAATCGGGTTGACCACGCCGGACAGGCGCAGATACTCGGTCTCGTAATTCAGGCCGACTTGCTTCTCGCCGCTGACCAGCAGATTGCCGTTGGCCAGCACCTCGATCACGGTGACGGTGATGTTGCCGGTGAAACTGCCGGTGGCGCTGCTGTCGCCGCTGCCATCGAAGTTGTGCTCGGAGTTGGTTTCCAAGGCCGCATTCAAGAAACTCTTGCCGGGCAAGCCGGTCAGCACGGGCACGCTGAAGGAGTTGGTTTGCGAGCGATCCGCCGTGGTGCTGCCGCTGCGTGCGGCATTGGTTCGTTCGTTGATCTGAATGGTCAGAATATCGCCGACATTGCGCGCGCGCTTGGTTTCGAACAGCGGCGAATTCATGCTGACCTGGTAAATGGCGCCGGGCGAGGCCGGGGGCGCGGGCTGCACCACAGGACGCGCGCTCATCGGTTGATGCACGTTGGTGGGTGGCACGGTGTTGCACGCAGCCAGGCTGCCCAGCAATAAGCAGGGCAGCAGTGTCGAGAGGTGGGCTTTAAGCGTTTTCATCCCGCGCTCCTTACAATTGTCCCAGGCGTTGCAGCATTTGGTCCGAGGTTTGAATCGCGCGCGAGTTGAGCTCGTAGGCGCGCTGCGTCACGATCATATTCACCAATTCTTCCGCGACATTGACGTTGGAGGTTTCGGTGTAGCCTTGATTGAGCACGCCCAGACCGCTGTCGCCGGGATTGCCGGTGGTCGGCGAGCCGGAGGAGGCGGTCTCCAGGTAGAGATTTTCGCCCTGGCTTTGCAGGCCGCCGACGTTCACGAAATTGGCGAGTTGCAGCTGGCCGATCTGAGTCGGGGCGGCCGTGCCGCTGACCTGCGCCGTGACAATGCCGTCGCGGCTGATGGTGATGGTTTGCGTGCCGGTCGGGACCGTGATGCCCGGCTCGACGACATAACCGCTGGCGGTGACGATCTGACCTTGGCTGTTCATTTGAAACGAGCCGTCGCGGGTGTAACCGGTGATGCCCTCCGGCAACTGGATCTGAAAGAAGCCGTTGCCGCTGATCGCCACGTCCAGGCCGTTGCCGGTCTGCGTCAGGTTGCCCTGGGTGAAAATGCGCTCGGTGGCGACCGGGCGCACGCCGGTGCCCAGTTGCAGGCCGGAAGGGATATCGGTTTGCGACGAGGATTTCGCTCCCGGCTGGCGCAAGGTCTGGTACAGCAAGTCCTCGAACACCGGGCGGCTGCGCTTGAAGCCGTTGGTGCTGACGTTGGCCAGGTTGTTGGAGATGACGTCGATGGACAATTGCTGCGCATCGAGGCCGGTCTTGGAAATCCAAAGCGATCGAATCATGATGTTTATCCGTTCTGTGACAAGATTTGCGCCGATTTGGCGTCGTTCTGTTCGGCTTTCTGCAGCAGTTTCATGTGCAGATCGAATTGGCGTGCCAGCGAGATCATATTGACCAAGGACTGGGATGCGTTGACGTTGCTTGTTTCCAGGGAGCCGCTGTTCAACGCGATGGTCTCATCGACGTCGGCCGTGCCGCCGTCGCGCAGGTGAAACAAGCCGTCGTCGCCGCGCACCAGGTTTTCTTCCGGCGGATTGACCAGCTTGATGCGGCCCACCTCGGAAATTTGATTGGGCGTGCCGATGGTCGACACGACGCTCACGGTGCCATCCTTGGCCACGGTGATATTCGAATCGGGCGGCACCGACAGCGTGCCGCCGCCGGACAAGACATTCAGACCGGTGCGGGTCTGCAATACGCCGTTGGCGTTGACCATGAGGCTGCCGTAGCGCGTATAGCCTTCCTTGCCGTCCGGACCTTGCACCGCGATCCAGCCCGGGCCGTTGATGGCGAGATCCAGGTCGCGCCCGGTGGTTTGGATCGCGCCCGGCCGAAAGTCGGTGCCGACGGTGGCATCGACAACGTAGGCGCGGGTGGCCAGGCCGGGGCCGATCACCGGCACCGAGCGAAAGGCGTCGACTTGGGCGCGGAAGCCGTTGGTCGACACATTCGCCAAGTTTTGCGAAACCGTCGTTTGCTGCGACAGGATATGCTTGGCGCCGGTCATGGCGACGTAGATCAGGCGATCCATGGGGCTAGGCCTCTACTTATCTCAGGTTGACCAGGGTTTGCAGGATTTCGTCCTGGGTCTTGATGGTCTGCGCGTTCGCTTGATAAGAGCGCTGCGCGGTGATCATGGCCACCAGTTCCTGCGTCAAATCGACATTCGAATCTTCCACCGCCGAGGATTGCAGCACGCCCAGGCTGCCCGTGCCCGGGGTGCCGGGCAAAGGTTGACCCGAGACTGCGGTCTCGGACCAGGCGTTGTTGCCCAGCGGCAAGAGGCCGTTCGGGTTCCTGAAATTGCTCAGTTCGATCTGGCCCAATTGCAGCGTTTGGCCGTTCGAATAACGGCCGAGCACAATGCCGTCGGAACCGATGCTGAAGCCGGTCGGTCGGCCCGAGGTATAACCGTTCTGCGTCAACTCGTTGACGCCGAAGGCGGTGCCGAATTGGGTCGAACCGCTGAATAAAAAGTTCGCCGCGGCAATACCGGCTAGATTGGCCGCGCCGGTGCCCAATTGGGCGCTGGTGATGGTCGGCAGGGCCACCGTGGAGGAGGCCAGACCGCCGGTCGCGGGGTTGAAGCTCAAGGCGCCCAAGGGGGTGGGCGGGGCGCCATTGTTGAGGATCGTGGTGGTGCCGATGGGGTTGGTCAGCGTGCCATACACATTCCAGGTGTTGCTGGCGGTCTTGGCGAAATACAGCCCCAGGTTTTGCGCGCCGCCCAAGGAATCGTACAAAGTCAGGGAGGTCGATTGCGTATACGAAGTGGTGTCGGCTGGATTGAAGGTGGCGGTTGCAACGACTGCAGAGCGCGAATCCAGATTGACGCCGATGTCGAGGGACGTGCTGACTTGGGGCGGCAGGTTGGTGGTCGGAATCTGCAGATTGCCCAGCGTGCCGCTGGAGATCACGCCATTCACGGCGGGCCGGCCAATCAGATTGGCGCCTGCGGCATTCACGATAAAGCCTTCGTTGTCCAGCTTGAATTGGCCGTTGCGCGCGTAGATGTTGGTGCCTTGGCTGCTCAGGCGAAAGAAGCCTTGGCCATTGATGGCGACATCCAGCGGATTATTGGTGGCGGTAATATTGCCCTGGGAGAATTGCTGCGTCACCGCCGACACTTGGGTGCCGATACCGATCTGCAAACCGCCGCCGCCGGCCAATGAGCTGGCGAACACATCGGCAAACTGGGTTTGCGAGGACTTGAAGCCGACGGTGCTGGCGTTGGCGATGTTATTGCCGAGCGCGTCGAGGTTTCTCGACGAGGCGTTTAATCCGGATAATCCTTGCTGAAAACTCATGACATTCTCCTTCGTTACACGATCTGTTTGACTTGGGAAAGACTGATGGCGCCGAGGCCGTCGACATTCAGTTGCGCGCCTTGGGCGCCCAGGGTGACGCTGTTGACGAGGCCGTGCGTCAGTTTCTCGATGCCCGAAATGGGCTGGCCGGCGGCGCTGCCCTGCACCTCGTAGGTGTACTTGCCCGGTGTTACGTCCTTGCCGTTGTCGTCCTTGCCGTCCCACTCGAACTGCACCAGGCCGCTGTTTTGCGCGCCCAGATTGGCGGTGTGCACGGTCGCGCCGGCGCCGTTGCGAATGATGATCGACAGTTGATCCACCGCACGCGGCAAGTCGACAGCGGCCGCGGCCTTGCCGTTGGACAGTTCCAAGCTATTGCCCGGCACGATCACGCTGCGGCCGATGATGCTGGCGGCCTGCAGCGACTGCGCTTCGGCGAAAGATGCGGAGAGGCCGCTCACCAGCTCGGACAGCTTGTTGATGCCGGTGACGGTGGAGAGCTGCGCCAGTTGCGAGGTGACTTCGGAATTTTGCAGCGGGTTGAGCGGGTCTTGATTGCGGATCTGGGCGACCAACAGCTTCAGGAAGCGATCCTGGGTCGCGCTGATCCCTTGGTCGTCGAGGCCGCTGCTATTGGCGGCTGCGGCGGCTACCGCGGCATTATTGCCGGTGCTGCTGGTGGCGCTTGCGATGGGTGTCATGCGGTTCTCCTAGAAGGGGTGCGGCTTATTGGCCGATGGTCAGCAGTCGGCTGAGCATGGCCTTGGTGGTGGTGATGACATCGACGTTGGTTTGATACGAACGCGAGGCCGAGATCATGTTCACCATTTCGTCCACGGGATTGACGTTGGGGTAGGTGACATAGCCTTGTTTATCCGCCGTGGGATGCTTGGGGTCATACACGCGGCGCGGCGGGCTTTGGTCTTCGGCGATTTGTTTCACCTGCACCGTTGCGCCGTTTTTCAAATGCTTGCCGCCGAGCGGAACCGCTTGGAACACGATTTGCCGCGCCCGGTAGGGCTCGCCGGTGGAGCTGGTGGTGGACTCGGCATTGGCCAAATTGCTGGCCACGATATTCAGGCGCTTGGATTGCGCATCGAGTGCGCTGCCGGCGATATTCAACACGTTAAACAGGGACATGGCGCTTATCCTCTAATCGCGCTGAGCAGGGTGCGGAATTGGCCGCTGATAGTGCGCACGGTGTTTTCATAGCGGAAGGCGTTTTCCGCCAGCTTGGCGCGCTCCACGTCGAGGTTGACCGTGTTGCCGTCGATATTCGGTTGCACATCGGTGCGATATTGCACATGCGCGCCCAGGCTGTTGCCGGAGCGGGCTTGCAAGTGGTTTTTCTGCGTGGCCTGCAGCGTCAGCGCGTCGGAACGGCGGCTGGTGATGCGCTTTAATTCCTGTTCGAAGTTGATGTCCACCGCTTTATAGTTGGGCGTGTCCGCGTTGGCGATGTTCGACGACAATAGTTGTTGCCGATACGCGCGCAGGTTCAGCGCTTGGGCATGGAAATCGACTTCTCTGTCTAGTCTGCTTGCTTGCATGATGTGTCCTCTCGCTAGGCTTCAAAGCAGCAACCGTGCCAAATATGTATTTCTCTTTAAAACCAGTTTGATAGATTTGCATGGGCGAGAAGGGCGCAAGACCGGCAAGGCGCTTGCCGCGTTAAAACCGGCAAAGCTTGCCGGGAGCGGCAAGCTTTGCAGGGCAGGGCGGGAGATGAATGGCGGGCGAGTTCGGTTTAAATAGGAGTGGTTTTTTTACGCAGCATCCAGAGCGGCGATCTGTAGCGCCGGCTTCCAGCCGGCATCAGCCGATACCGGATAGTGCGAATCATCAGGAGATTATTGCGTCACGCGCAGGGCGGCGGCGACCATGAAACGCAACGGCGTTTCGGTCGGATCGCAGCGGATGACTTCGATTTCAGCATGCAGAGGCGGGATCAGCGCAGCGGCTGGCGGCTGCAAGCGTACGCGCGCCGCTTGCCCCGGCGCCAGTTGCACCGGGCAATCGAAGCGGATGCCTTCCACGCTCAAGTCATGCGCCAGACCGAGCAATTCGCGCCCATCCTCGAGCAAAATCAGCACCGGGCAATCGATCGGGATGCGCCGCCCGGTGCGTTTTTCCTGGCCTAAAGACATATTGATATTCCGGAAACGAAAGCGCTTATTGTAGGGCATCCGAAGGCATACGCTATACTGTGAGGCATTTGAGGACCATGTTTTGAAGCTCGCCTTATTTGATCTGGACAATACTTTATTAAGCGGCGACAGCGATTTCGAGTGGGCGCAATTTTTGATCGCCCAAGGCGTGCTGGATCGCGAGGTGTACGAGGCGCGCAACCTGGAGTTTTACACGCAATACAAGGCCGGCACGCTCGATATCCATGCTTTTCTCGATTTCCAATTGAAACCGCTGGCGCGGCATGCGCGCGTCCAGCTCGATGCCTGGCATGCGCAATTCATGCAAACGCGCATCCTGCCCATGATCGGCGCGCCGGCGCGGGCGCTGGTCGAGCGGCATCGTAGCGAAGGACATACCTTGGCCATCGTTACCGCCACCAATAGCTTCGTCACCGCGCCCATCGCGCGCGAATTCGGGGTGCCGCACCTGATTGCCACCGAGCCGGAACAATCGAACGGCGAGTTCACCGGCAAGGTGGCGGACATTCCGTGCTTCCGCGAGGGCAAGGTGCGGCGCCTGGAAGCCTGGCTGGCCGCGCAGGGTATGGCACGGAAGCAAATCGAGCGCAGCTGGTTTTATAGCGATAGCCATAACGATTTGTTCCTGATGGAATGGGTGAGCGATGCGGTGGCGGTCGACCCCGACCCGCAATTGGCGCAGGTGGCGCAGGAACGCGGCTGGCCGGTGCTGTCGCTGCGCTGAAACGAGCCAAGACCTAACCCAACACCCACATGAAACTAAAACTGCCTCGTTCCCTGCACATGCGCATCATGCTCAGCATTGCGCTGCTGCAATTCGTGCTGATCAGCGCGTTTTCGGTGTTCTGGATTTTTGAAGAAGTCGGCAACGAACTGGCGAATCGCCAAGCCATTGCGCACAAAATGCTGTCGCTGACCGTGCCTTCGGTCGAGCGCGCGGTGCACGAGGGCAATGTGCCGGAGCTGACGCGCTATTTGAATCGCGTCGCCGCCGATCCCTTGATCAACGGCATCGTGATCAAGGACGCCGCCGGCCAATTGCTGTTCATGCATAGCAAGCCGCTGGAGCCGCTGCACCCGGTGGCGAACTGGTTCAAATTGGCCCGGCTGCCGCAGGCGGTGTCCACCCAGCTTTGGCGCGATGGCGCACCCTTGGGCGTGATGACGGTCACCTTGTCGAACCAGGCCGTGAACCGTGATGTGCGCGACTTGTTGGCAAACGTCGCTTATCTGCTGTTCATCTTGTTAGCCTTGGATCTGGTCGCGATCCAGATTTTGATCAAACTATTCGTTTCGCCCTTGGATTCGCTTACGGCCATGGCGCAGGATTTTACCCAGGGCAATCTGGACACCACCATAGCGCCGGACGAGGGCGCCAGCGACGAAGTGCAGCGGCTCACCACCGCCTTCGTGGAGTCGGCCAAGGTGATGCGCAGCCAGATTCAGGATTTGGAGCGCACGCGCAGCCAACTGGCGAGCAATGAGCTGCGCCTGCGCAACTTGGTGAACAATATGCGCGAGGTGCTGGTGGAATTGGACCAGAACGGCAAGATCCTGTTCTTGAACCCATCCTGGGAAAAGCTGACCGGCTATGCGGTCGATCAGTGTTTGCACAAGTCCTTCTCGCAATACTTGGTGCAACCGCAGCATCAGGCGCACTTCGTGCTCGGCCGGCTGGAGCATTTGCCGACCTACGATATGCAAGTCGAAGTGCGCGCCCAGGATGGGCAATCGGTCTGGCTGCGCATGAGTTCGACGTTGCAGCGCGACGGCCAGGGGCAAATCTGCGGCATTGTCGGCACCCTGGAAGACATCAGCGAAAATCTCAAGTTGCAGTCGCTGCAACGCGAACACGAACAGGACTTGTATCGCCTGACCATCACCGATCCCTTGACCGGCGTCTACAACCGGCGCCACTTCGACGAGATGCTGGTGAACATGATGGCGATGCATATTCCCACCGGCCGCCAACTGGCGCTGATCATCATCGACATCGACGGTTTCAAATTCATCAACGACACTTATGGCCATCCGGTGGGCGACGAGGTGCTGCGCAAGGTGGCCAAGATGCTCAAGGATTGTTGCGGCGGCGGCGCCGTGGCGCGCCTGGCGGGCGACGAATTCGCGGTGGTTCTGCAAAACACCACGGAAGAAGACGCCAAGGCCATGGCGCGGCGTTTGCATCAAGAGATTTCCGGGGTGGTGATCCATCTCGCCGTGGGCGAGTTGCGCATCCAGACTTCGATCGGCGTGGCGCTGGCGCCGGCTTACGGCAAGACCCCGCAAGACTTGGTGCGCGCCGCCGACGTGGCCCTGTATCACGCCAAGAAGAGCGGCCGCAATCGCGTCGATACCCTGTCGAAGGATATGGGCGAGGCCATCATGGACATTTTTTCGCAGGGCTTCGAGCTGCGCAATGCGCTGAACAACGGCATGATCGCGCCGTTTTTGCAGCCGATCTTCGACCTGCGCAAGAACGAGGTGATGGCCTACGAGGTGCTGACGCGGCTCAAGCGCGGCAACAGCTATGTCGCGGCGGATGAGTTCGTGTTGATCGCCGAAGACTTGGGTCTGATCCGCGAAATGGATATGTTCGTCATCGACAAGGCGCTGCAATCGGTGCCCAAGGGCGTGCACCTGTTCGTCAACATCAGCATGAGCTCGTTTTTCGCGCCGCAGTTCCGCGACGAGTTTCGCGCCATGCTGCAATCGCCGCAAGCGCAAGGGCGATTGATCACCATCGAATTCACCGAGCGCCAGACCACCGACATGACCGAGGAATTTTTCCGGCACCTGGAAACGTTGCGCGCCGGCGGCTGCAAGATCGCGCTGGACGACTTCGGCGCAGGCTATTCCACCTACAGCTATTTGCGCAAGCTCAAACCGGATTTCGTCAAGATCGACGGCAGCTTCGTGCAAAACATCCTGAGCAATCCGGAAGACCTCAAGATCGTGGAGCATATCCGCGAACTGTCCGCCTTCTTCGGGGCCAAATCCATCGCCGAACATGTGGAAGACCTGAAGACGGTGGAACTCCTGAACCGGCTCGGTATCGACTTTGCGCAAGGCTATTTCTATGGCAAGCCAAAGATGATCGAAGAATATGTTAAGTCAGGACTGAGGGCCGAGGACTGAATGCTGAGTCCCCCAAATCCCCAGGCCCCAGTCCTCAGCACTCAGCACTCAGCACTCGCCTAATGTAGTAAACTCCGCCCTCATGATTCAAAAGTTCATACGCCGTATTTTCAACAAGAAAAAACCGGCCGGCGGCCAGGCCGTCATTCTTCCCCAGCGCAAGCACGGCATCAACCGCGAGCACATGAGTCCCTGTGCGCTGAACGTGTGCAAGGAATTGCGCGCGGACGGCTTTGCCGCCTTCGTGGTGGGCGGTGCGGTGCGCGATTTGCTGCTGGGCAAGGAGCCCAAGGATTACGATGTCGCCACCGACGCCACGCCGGAACAGGTGCGCGACGTGTTCCGCCGTTCGCGCATCATCGGCCGGCGCTTCCGCATCGTGCATGTGATGTGCGGGCGCGAGACCGTCGAAGTCACCACCTTTCGCGGCCAGGCGGCGCCCATAACCGGCGAAGATGAGGAAGAGGGCGGCGAGGATCAGCGCAAAAACGAAAACGGACGCTTGTTACGCGACAACGTGTTCGGCACGCAATTCGAGGATGCGGTCCGGCGCGATTTCACCATCAACGCCTTGTATTACGATCCCACGCAGCAGGAAGTGTGGGACTATTTGGACGGCATGCAGGATTTGAAAAACGGTGTGTTGCGCATCATCGGCGACGCCGAGACGCGCTACCGCGAGGACCCGGTGCGCATGCTGCGCGCCGTGCGGCTGGCGGCCAAGCTCGACTTCAAGCTGGACCCGGCGACCAAGAAACCAATCCGCGCCCTGGCGCCCTTGTTGCAGGATGTGCCCAAGGCACGCCTGTTCGACGAGATGTTGAAGCTATTCCATTCCGGCCATGCCCTGGCCAGCGCCCATCGCATTCGCGACGAGGGTTTGCATCATGGCGTATTGCCCTTGCTGGACGTGATCCTGGAGCAGCCGATGGGCAAGCGTTTCATCACGCTGGCCTTGCAATCCACCGACGACCGGGTGAATGCGGACAAGCCGGTGTCGCCGGCCTTCCTGTTCGCCTCGCTGATGTGGCATGAAGTGCTGAGCACCTGGAAAAAATATCAGGAAGAACAGGAGATGCGTCCCTTGCCGGCGCTCGAAGAGGCGATGGACGACGTGATCCAGACCCAAGTCGAAAACCTGGCCATTCCGCGCCGCTACACCGCCGGCATGCGCGAAATCTGGAGCATGCAGCCGCGCTTTTTGCAGCGCGCCGGGCAGCGCCCGTTCCGCATGGTGGAAAGCCCGAAGTTTCGCGCCGGCTTCGATTTCCTGCTGCTGCGCTGCGCCAGCGGCGAGCTCGATGCGGAAGTCGGCCATTGGTGGGAGCGCTTTCAACACGCGAACGAGCACGAACGCGCGCAAATGCTGATCAAGGACGAAGCCCCGGCGCGCAAGCGGCGGCGGCGCAGAAAGCCGGCGGGCGAACGGCCTGCGGCGGAAGAATAAAACAGCAAAAGCGTTGTAACCACGAATTAACACGAATGAACACGAATAAAAACCGCAGAATTCCTCCATTGTTTGCGACAATAGCTTGTCCCGCCGTTTTGTTTTTCATTCGTGTTAATTCGTGTTCATTCGTGGTTCCAAGCAGTTCTTAGATGTCCAACCCACCCTCGCATCGCGCCTTCGTCGCGCTGGGCAGCAATTTGGCCGAGCCCGAGGCGCAGGTAAAACAGGCCTTCGCCGCCCTGGCGCGCTTGCCGCAGACGCGGCTGCTGGCGCAATCCAGTCTCTATCGCAGCGCGCCTGTGGGCTACGCCGAACAGCCGGATTTCATCAATGCGGTCGCGCTGCTTGAGACCGAGCTCGCTGCGCACGATTTGCTACAATCCTTGCTGGAGATCGAGCGTAGTTTTGGGCGTATACGCGATTTTCGCAATGCGCCGCGCACCCTGGATTTGGACCTGTTGCTGTATGGAAATTCGATGTTGCATGAAGCAGGCCTGACCCTGCCGCATCCGCGCATGCACGAGCGTGCTTTTGTGCTGTTGCCGCTGCTGGAAATCGCGCCGGATTGCGCCATCCCCGGCAAGGGTCTGGCGGCGGATTGGCTGGCGCAGGTCGGCAATCAGGCGATTGTGCGTGTGGCATGATGTGGTCGGAGCGTTATCGCTATATTGTGGTGGAAGGCCCGATCGGCGTCGGCA
>Ga0113563_10000558_pt1 | contig 18350 bp, 22 predicted proteins | sample Mud3Dept3metaG_FD_80117 | JGI IMG/M metagenome (GOLD analysis project Ga0113563, IMG submission 80117) | Freshwater wetland microbial communities from Ohio, USA, analyzing the effect of biotic and abiotic controls - Mud 3 Core 4 Depth 3... | ecosystem: Environmental > Aquatic > Freshwater >...
CGCGTTTCGGTCCGCCCAGCATGTTGCGCGGCGTATGGCACTCGCCGCAATGGCTCAGTGCATTGACCAGGTAGGCGCCGCGTGCGACCGGCGTATCGGTCCGGGCGTCGGCCGCCGTCGGGCCCGGCGAGAAGAACAGCAGCTTCCAGCTCCATAGCAGAAAGCGGAAACCGAACGGAAAGCGCAGCTCATGTTCCTGGTTCTGCCGTGCATTCGGCGGCAGGCTGCGCAAATAGGCCCACAGGTCGCGCAGATCCGCGTCGACAATTCGCGTGTACGACGGGTATGGAAAGGCCGGAAAATAATGGGCGCCGTCGGGCCGCACGCCGTTGCGCATCGCGCGCACGAAGTCCGCCTCGCCCCAGCGGCCGATGCCGGCCTGCGGGTGCGGCGTGATATTGGGGCCGTAGAACGTGCCGAACGGCGTCTTCAGCGCGTGGCCGCCGGCGAAACGCGCGGCCTCTTTGCCGCTGGCGGTATGGCAGGCGACGCAGCCGCCGGCCGCGGCCAGGTACTCACCGCGCTTGGCGTCACCGGCCGTGGCGGCAAAGGCGGCGCTCGCGGTGACGAGCAGCGCACAGCCGGCGCTGCGCAACAGCGTAGGGACCAGAGTCATCGTAATTGCAGTTTACAAGAAAAATGTCAAACAAAAGCCCCGCCGCAGCGGGGCTTTGATTGTGGATGCGCGTCGGATCAGTTCTTCTCGCGGAAGGACTCGTGACAGCTGCCGCAGTTCTTGCCAATCGCGCCGATCTGCGCCTTGATCGCTGCTTCGTCACCGCCGTTGACAGCGGCTACCAGTTTGCTGACTTCGCTCTGGAAGCTGTCCTGGGCCGCCTTGAATTTCGCGGCATCGCTGTAGGCGGCGGGTAGCGTCCGGCTTTTGGTATCCCGGGTGGCTGGCGTGAATCCGTCCCATGCCATTTTGCTCAGCGCGTCGAGAAACGCCGTGTTGCGCTTGATCGTATCGGCGTTGTACGGCAGCTTGCCCTGTGCCATGCCGGCCATCGGGCCGAAATATTTGCCCTGCAATGTCATCGCGGCCTGGCGCTGCTTGACCAGCGTGTCCGGCTTGGCTTGCGCGAGTGCGGTACCGCTGGCGAACAGCGTGGCGGCGCCCAGTGCTGCAGCGATCAATACATGCTTCATTTATTCATCTCCCGGTGGTTGAGCAAAACAGTTCATAAACGCCTGCGCCGGCGATTTTATTCCCGCAGGCGTTGCAATGGGGACACGTTGACGCCCCGCATCAAGGCCAGTCCGGCATCCCAAAGGTCATTTAACTGATTGTTATTCAAAGAATATCAGCACCTGCTGAAAAACCCGTCAGTCCCAGCCGGCGCCACCGCTGCGTTCGCGCTTGCGGGTGCTGGTATGGCGCTTTGCGTCGAGGCGTCGCTGTTTCGCGGCCCGCGATGGCCGTGTGGCGCGGCGCGGCGCGGGCGGTGTGGCCGCAGCCTCGATCAGTGCCGCCAGCCGTGCGCGGGCGTCCTCACGGTTACGGGCCTGACTGCGGAAGCGCCGGGCGGTGATCACCAATATGCCTTCACCGGAGATCCGCCTGCCGGCGAGCGCCGCCAGCCGCAACCGCACTGCGTCGGGCAGGCTGGGTGAGCGCAGCGCATCGAAGCGCAGTTCCACCGCGGTGGCGACCTTGTTCACATTCTGGCCGCCGGGCCCGGAGGCCAGAATAAAGCGCTCGGTCAGTTCGGATTCGTCGATGACGATGCTGCGCGTGACTCGCATATTGGAATAAGTATAAAGTAGCGCGCCGGAATCATCCCCATTGTTTGTCAGGAGCTCCACGCCATGTCGAGAATGATTGCACTGCTGTTTGCATGCGTTGCCCCGTTCAGCCCGCCGGTGTCTGCACACCATGGCTGGAGCGCATACGACAACAGCCGCGAAGTGAAACTCACCGGCACCATTGCCGAGTCCGGCTATGAGCATCCGCACGGCCATATCAGGCTGGTCACCCCCGGCAAAACCTGGCTCGCGGTGCTGGCGCCGCCGTCGCGGATGAATGCGCGCGGTCTGCCGCCGGCGGATCTGAAAAAAGGCGCGACGGTGACCGTGGTCGGGTATGCCAACCGCAACAAGCCGGAAGAGATGCGCGCGGAACGCATCATCGTCGGCAACAAGACCGTCGAGCTGCGGTGACAGACCCGGGCTCGCCGCTCGCAGCCATCGAGCGCCTGCCGCTGGCGGTGGCAATGCGCCACGACCTGTGGCTGTATCCGATTATCGAAATTGTCCATATCACGGGGTTCGTGACACTGGTCGGATCGATCATCGTGCTCGATCTGCGCTTGCTCGGCCTGTCGCAAGCGTTGCCGGTGCGGGCGCTGGCGCACCATGTGCTGCCGTGGTCCGTCGGCGCGCTGCTGCTGATCGTGCCCACCGGGCTGCTGATGTTCATTGCGCATGCCGGCGATATGATCGGCAATACCGCATTCATCACCAAAATGACGCTGCTGTGTTGCGCAGCCATCAATGCCGCGGTATTTCACGCCGGTGTGTTCCGCAGCGCTGCGGCCTGGGACAGCAGCGTTGCCGTGCCGGCGGCCGCACGGCTGCATGCGCTGATTTCACTGCTGATCTGGGTCGGCGTACTTGCGTGTGGCCGCCTGTTGGCTTATGTATAGCGTATGAACAGCCGATTTGCTTATGGCGCCGGCACGGCGATCTGCGCGGTGCTGTTCGGTGCCGGACTGTATCTGCAGCACGTGGTGGGGCTGGAGCCGTGCCCGCTGTGCATATTCCAGCGTGTGGCCTTCATCGCGCTGGGGCTGGTATTTCTCGTGGCCGCACTGCACGGACCCGGCAAAACCGGGGCGATCGTCTATGCCATCTTCGGCGGCGTGAGCGCCATCACCGGCGCGGGCATCGCGGCGCGCCATGTGTGGCTGCAGAGCCTGCCCGCCGACCAGGTGCCGGCATGCGGCCCGGGTCTTGCCTACATGCTCGAGCAGTTCCCGCTGATGCGCATGCTGGAGAACGTATTGTCAGGGTCGGGCGAATGCGCCGAGTCCGGCTGGCAGTTTATGGGTTTGAGCATCGCCGGCTGGTCGCTGATCTGGTTCGTGGTGCTCGGCGCTTATATCGTCTGGCTGGCGTGGCACCGGGCGCAACGCAGCGCAAACAGCGGGATGCGCAACGAGGCCGGCCGGTATTAGGCGCGGATATCCGGCGTCAGTTGCCGTTCGAGGATCGCGATCTGGTCCTTGACCAGCAGCTTGCGTTTTTTCAGGCGCTGCAGCTGCAACTGGTCGCGCACCGGCGTCTGCATCAGCCGCAGGATCACGTCGTCGAGATCGCGGTGTTCGAGTTTCAGCTCGGCAATGCGCGCTTCGATGGCGTCGGTTTCGGTGCGGTCGGTCATGCGCTGCAGGCGATGGCGGTAGGGAAGTCGAAGTATAGGCCCGGTTGCCGCACGCGGCAAGCCGGATTAATTATAACTAATTGTTTTTATTGAGTATTTTAATATGGCTCTGACGCTGCAGGTGAACGGACAGACGCGCGAAGTGCAGGGCGACGCGGAAACGCCACTGCTCTACGCGCTGCGCAATGATCTCGGACTGGTCGGCACGCGCTACGGCTGCGGCCTCGGCCAGTGCGGTGCGTGCACGGTGATCATCGACGGCAAGCCGGTGCAGTCATGTGACATCACGGTGGCTGCCGTGGCCGGCAAAAAAATCATCACCGTGGAAGCGCTGGGCACGGTGCAGGCGCTGCATCCGCTGCAGCGCGCATTCATCGCCGAGCAAGCTGCGCAGTGCGGTTATTGCGCGAGCGGCATCCTGATGGCGGCGAAAGCGCTGCTTGATGTGAATCCGGATCCGTCCGATGCCGACATCCGGAACGCGCTGGACGGCAACCTGTGCCGCTGCGGCACCCACGGGCGGGTGTTGCGCGCCATCAAGAGCGCCGCTGCCGAAATGAGGAGGGGTTGAACATGGCACAGGCCCAGGACGCCGCTGCCCGCAAATTGCCGGGCAGCCTTGACACCAACCGGCGGCTCGATCGCTGGCTGCGCATCAATGCCGACGGCACGGTCACCGTGACCCCGGGCAAGGTCGAAATCGGCCAGGGCATACTGACTGCGCTGGTGCAGATGGTGGCCGAGGAACTGGACATCGCGGTCTCGCGCATCCGACTGGTGCCGGCAACCACTGCGATCAGTCCCGACGAGGGCATCACCTCCGGCAGCCGTTCGATTCAGGAAAGCGGCCTCGCGCTGCGCCATGCCGCCGCTGAAGCGCGCGACCTGCTGCTGGCGCGCGCGGCGCAGCGGCTCGGGGTCACGCTGGAGAGCCTCACCGTTGCTGATGGCGTGGTGTCCGCGCGCGGCGGCGGGTCGGCGACCTATTGGGAACTGGCGAGCCCCGACCTGCTCGCACGTGAAGCAAGTTTTGATGTGATGTCCAAGCTGCCGGCCGAGCATGTTGTGGTCGGCACCTCGCTGGCGCGGGTCGACATTCCCGGCAAAGTGACGGGCCAGCCGTCGTACGTGCAGGATATGGTGCTGCCGGGCATGCTCCACGGGCGCATCACCCGGCCGCCGGGACCGCAGGCGCAGTTGAAGATGCTGGATGCGCAAGAAGTCGAACAGATGCCGGGCGTGGTTGCCGTGGTGCGCGACGGCAGCTTCCTCGGCGTAGTGGCTGAACGCGAGGAACAGGCGATCCGCGCCGAGCGACGGCTGGCGCGCATTGCGCAATGGACACCGGGCCCCGACCTGCCGGCGAATGACCCGCGCCATTTGCGCACACTCGCGGCCGAAACCGAAGTCATCAGCGAGAAGGGTGATCCGGCCACCGCCGGCGCGCGGCAGTTCGGCGCCGAATACACCAAGCCGTACCTTGCCCATGCATCGCTCGCGCCATCATGCGCCATTGCGCACTGGGAAGGGAGCAAAGACCGTGGCAAAGTCCGGATATGGACGCACAGCCAGGGCATTTTCCCGCTGCGCGGCGACATTGCGCAGGTGCTGGACATGCCCGAGGCCGACATCGTGATTACCCATGCCGAAGGTGCCGGCTGCTATGGCCACAACGCCGCTGACGACGTCACGCTCGATGCCGTGCTGCTGGCGCGCGCGGTGCCGGGCAAGCCGGTACGGGTGCAATGGATGCGCGAAGACGAATTCGCCTGGGAACCATTCAGTTCCCCGATGGTGATACGCCTCAGCGCGGCGCTCGACGACAGGGGCCACATCGTCAACTGGGGCCATGAACTGTGGAGCCATGCGCACAGCACGCGGCCCGGCGGGCGCGGCGGCGTCAACCTGCTCGCCGCGTGGCATCTCGAAAAACCGCTGCCCGCAGCGAAGCCGGGCAATCCGCCGCTGCCCGGCGGCGGCAGCCACCGCAATGCGATTCCGCTGTACGATTTTCCGAACCAGAAGGTCACCAACCACCTGATCCGCCAGTCGCCGCTGCGTACTTCCGCGATGCGTGCCCTCGGCGGCCATGCCAATGCGTTCGCCATCGAATGTTTCATGGATGAACTCGCCGCGGCGGCGGGCGCTGACCCGGTCGAGTTCCGGCTGCGTCATCTGAAGGATGCGCGGGCCAGGGCGGTCATCGAAAAGGCGGCCGGGATGGCGAAGTGGCAGCCCGGCGAGAAGGGTAATGGCGAGCGCGGCCGTGGCGTCGGTTTTGCGCGCTACAAGAACCTCGCCGCCTATTTTGCGGTCATTGCCGAAGTCAATATCGCGGAAGACGTGCGCGTGACGCGCATGTGGGCGGCGGTGGATGTCGGGCAGGCGATCAATCCCGACGGCGTCATCAACCAGATCGAGGGCGGCATGATCCAGACCGTCAGCTGGACGCTGAAAGAGCGCGTCGATTTTGACCGCCACGGCGTCACCACGCGCACCTGGGACGATTATCCGATCCTCAGTTTCGTCGAGGCACCGGAAGTCGAAGTGGCGCTGATCAACCGGCCGGACGCCCCGCCGGTGGGGGCGGGCGAAGGTACGCAGGGTCCCGTGTCTGCAGCGATCGGCAATGCAATCTACAACGCGCTGGGTGCGCGGCTGCGCGACATGCCGTTTACGCGGGATCGCATTGTCGCCGCACTCAGCACATGAAACCATTGAGAAACAAGGAACAACACGATGAAAGTACTGGTCATCCACGGTGCCGGCCTCAACATGCGCGGCAAGGTGCAGCTCGAAGTCTTCGGCCCGCTGACGCTGCTGCAGTATGAGGAACTCATCCGCGGCTATGCCAGGGAGCTGGGCATCGAAGTGTCGTTTTTCCACTCCAACATCGAGGGTGAAGTGGTCGACAAACTGTACGCGGCCTTCGACAGCGACATCGCCGGCGTGGTGATCAACCCCGGTGGCTACACCACGGTGACCGGCCCCTTGCGCGCGGCGATCGCGCAGATGAAGTTCCCGGTGATCGAGGTGCACCTGAGCAATCCGACCGCGCGTGGCGCCACCTCGGCAATGCAGCCGGTGTGCAAGGCCTCGGTCTACGGCTTCGGCATCGAGAGTTACAGGTTCGCGCTGATCGGGCTGAAGTCGCTGCTGAAAAAATAATCCGTTCCGTACAAAAAAACGGCAGGGCATCCAGCCCTGCCGTTTTTATTGCGGCTCCGCGGTCAGCGGATGGGTATGAAAATGTTGGGCAGCACCACGTGTATGCCCACCGGCTGCGGCGCGTAATACACCGGCGCCGGCGCGTAGTAGTCGTAGTAGCGCACGACTTCACGGTGCACCACGCGGGGCGGGGCATAGTGCGGGTGGTAATGCCGGGCTTCCTTCCAGTGTTTGTGCCCATGCCCGTAACCATGGCCGCGGCCGTGGTTGTCGCCGCGATCCGCCCAGGCGGGCGCTGCTGCCAGCATCACCGCCGCCAACACTGCACCTGTGATCAGTTTCATCTTGGTCTCCTTTTGCGGCCACGGTTTGCGTGTGCCGGTTGCCCCTGTTGTTCGATTCGTCGTTATGGATGACCCCTTGTTTCGGATCACGGGCACAGCTTAAGGGCAGGCCCCGATCAATGCTGTATCAATGTGTAAGCGGATGTTTCAGCGGTAGGGTTTCTTGCCACTGCGTCGGCTTGCGGCGACAATCGTTGCGGGGCGGCTGTCGCCGTCCGACAACAACAGCCAGGCAATGGCGCAGCGCAGCGGGGAGAACCATGAAGTTCGGTGATTTCGTCAAGGTCAAATCGCTGCAGACCGCAGCGGGATTTCGCGAGAACCTGCAGCGGCTCGGTCTGGATATGCCCTGCGACGACATGCTCGAAGCAGCGCCGGTGTCGCCGATGGCGGCGCCGCTGCAGGTGGATGGCCTGACCATCGGCAACCGCTATACCGTGCACCCGATGGAGGGCTGGGACGCACTGAACGACGGACGCCCGTCCGACAACACGCGGCGGCGCTGGCAGCGCTTCGGCTCATCCGGCGCCAAGCTGGTCTGGGGCTGCGAAGCGATTGCCGTGCGCCCCGACGGCCGCGCCAATCCGAATCAGCTGATGCTCAACGCCCACACCGAGGCCGAAATCGGCGCGATGCGCGAAGCGCTGGTCGCCGCGCACCGCACGGCGATGGGCGATGACAAAGGCCTGGTCGTCGGCCTGCAACTGACGCACTCCGGACGTTTCGCCAAACCCAACGATCACCACAGGATCGAGCCGATGATCCTCTACCGGCATCCGCTGCTCGACCGCCGGCAAAAGCTCGGCCCCGACTACCCGCTGATCAGCGACGGCGAAATCCGCCGCCTGATCGATGATTACGTTGAAACCGCGAAACGCGCAGCCAAGCTCGGTTTCGAGTTTGTCGATGTGAAGGCCTGCCACGGCTACCTCGGCCACGAGTTCCTGTCGGCGAAAACCCGCGACGGCGAATTCGGCGGCTCGCTGGAAAACCGCACACGCTTCATGCGCGAAATCGTCGCCGGCATCCGCGCCGAAGCGCCGGGCATGAAGTTCGGCATGCGCATCTCCGCTGCCGATCTGGTGCCGTTCCGTCCCGATCCCGCGCTGACCACGGCGGAAGCGATGGGGCCGGGCGCGCCCGAGGATTACGCCACGCTGCTGCCGTACCGTTACGGCTTCGGCATCAACGAATCCGATCCGCTGGCCTTCGACCTCAGCGAAACCAAAGCGGTCATCGCCATTGCCCGCGACCTCGGCATCCACCTGTTCAATATCACGCTGGGCAGCCCGTACTACAACCCGCACCTGACGCGCCCCGCGCTGTATCCACCCTCCGACGGCTACCACCCGCCGGAAGACCCGTTGATCGGGGTGATGAGACATTTGAATGTCGTGCGGGAACTCAAGCAGGCTTTCCCCGAACTCGCCTTCGTCGGCAGCGGATACACCTATCTGCAGGAATTCCTGCCTTACGTTGCGCAGGCGGCGGTGCGCGCCGGCTGGACCGACAGCGTCGGCCTCGGCCGCATGATGCTGTCCTATCCCGACCTGCCCGCCGATGTGCTCGCCGGGCGGCCGCTGCAACGCAAGCGCCTGTGCCGCACCTTCAGCGACTGCACCACTGCGCCGCGCCACGGTGTGGTGTCAGGCTGTTATCCGCTGGATGCGCATTACAAGAAGTCGCCGGAGATGGTGAAGGTGGCGGCGATCAAGAAGGCGGCGAAGCTTTCATGAACTTCTGTATGAATTAATCTGCAAAAATAAAGGGTTCAAGTAATTTTTCTTATCGAGTTTCGAACCCGAACGTTTCAACTGCTAAAACAACACTTAAAACAGGTGGTGTATGGGCGACTTCTTAAAAAGCATCCAGAAATTCTTGTTTTCGCCTTGGGCGATGTGGGTAATTTCCATATTAGGTGCTATTGCGATATTTCGGCCGTATTGGTTTTACGATCCTTCAGCGCTTGTATCGGCTGAGCTTATTTCAAATACACCAGTTTTTAATGTTCAGAAGAACATTGGCAAGCTAACGGTTCTTTATGATGGGCAAGACATCACGCGCAGTGGCGGCGCTATTTATTCGTTGACAGTTACGGTTGTTAATAAAGGTAAGAGTTCTGTAAAAAAAGGGGACTATGACGAGAAATTTCCACTTGGGATAGAGATTGAGCACGGAACTATTCTTGAGGATCCGGTAGTGCGAGCTAGCAATGACTATCTGAAAGACGCCCTAAAGATTTTTAGAGTTTCCGCGAATTCGGTTTCCGTTAGCCCGGTAATTCTTGATCCACAAGACTCATTTACCCTGACTTTTTTGATACTTGGTGCGCGCGATCGGCAAGTTATGATTAAGTCACTTGGCAAGATTGCTGGGCAGGGGGCGATCGCAGTTACAGACATTTCTGAAAAGGCGCAAAAGAAGAGCTTTTGGGCGGAAATGATTGCAGGCGATCTGTTGATACATTTTGCGCGCAGCATTCTCTATATCTTTGTTGTTCTGCTGTTTGTGGTGGCTTTGGTTTGGATATTGATGATGATATGCCTGCCCGTTGACTTGGTTGATAACTACATAGATCGCAGGGAGCAAAGGAAGCGAAAGGAAATAGCGAACGAGTATCTGAGGTCAAGAAAATTAATCCGCACGCCTCTGAGGGAGATGGTATTTTCTGCATATATAAATCAAGTTATTAGGCAGGAATCTGTCTACACTTATTTGCTTGATCTTGTTGAGGGAAAGATTGAGTTTACAGAGGAGCTTGTAAAAAATGCTCTTGATGATTCAAAAATTTATATTCGCATTCATAGCGGCCCGGGTGTTCCGGTTGAGGGTGCTGATGTTTCGGCGGGTGAGAGTCGCAAATATTTGAGGGCCAGGAGATTCTTAGACGCTTTGAAAGATTCTGAGGTGCCGTGGCAGCAGGCGGTGGCTGAAATTAAAGAAACACTAATTCCATTTCTTGAGTATCTTTATCAGATAGGGGCTCCGAGACGTCAGGAGGTCGTTAGCAGAAGCTTCGAGGGACCCTTTTACAAGGGGCGCCGTGGGGAAAGCGTGGATCTGGAGTGGACGGTTGCTGATGTTTAGTTTTGGAGAGGTAATCGGTGGCAGATCACGATTTCTAAGACGGTCAGAGTTGCACTGTGGTGTCGGGTATTCATGTCGTGGTTCCGCAGAGGGCTTTAAGGGAATTCAGTTTTACTTGCGGCCCTGACGGCTCTTTTTTTCCGAACCGACCAGCGCCCCCGTAGCAGCCGCATTCAGCAAACGTCGGAATGTCGGACATTCCATATGGTTGGGCGCCGGACAGCGTGCAGCATGGTGCAGGCCTTTGCTCATCGCGCGCAGCTTGATGACCATCCGGTCAATCTGATCCGCCCGGGCCGCGAGCATCTTGCGGTCGATTTTCGGTTTGCCGTCGCCGCCGGACATCATCGCGATTTCATCCAGCGAGAAACCGGCGGCCTGTCCCAGCGCGATCAGCGCCAACTGATCCAGCACGCCGGGTTTGAACAGCCGGCGCAGTCCGTTGCGGCCGGTCGAGGCGATCAGCCCCTTTTCCTCGTAAAACCGCAGCGTCGATGCCGGCACGCCGGCGCGTTTTGCCACTTCTGCGATGTCCATGCCAGAAACCCCTTGACCTCAAGTTGACTTGAACTTTTATAGTGGCCTCCATGCAGTAGCTAGTCAACTTTTTTAGACAGGAGGCTTTATGAATGAATCGACTGAAATGGTGGTTCGCGTGGTGCTGATCGGCGCCGGCGCGACGGTGGTCATGGATGCGTGGCTGATGTTGCTGAAGCGGCTGAAGGTGCCGACGCTCAATTTCGCCTATATCGGGCGCTGGATCGGCAACGGCCCGGGCTTCCGCTGGGCGCGCGACGGCATCGCGAAAGCGCCGCCGGTCCGCGGGGAATTGCTGCTGGGGTGGACTGCCCACTACGCCATCGGAGTGCTGTTCGCAGCCTTGCTGGTCGGGGTCTGCGGGATGGAATGGCTGCGGGCGCCGACGCTGGCGCCGACGGTGTCAGTGGGCATCGCAACGGTGCTGATCCCGCTGTTGATCATGCAGCCCGCGATGGGGGCGGGCATCGCATCGTCGCGGACACCGACACCTTTGCTGAATGTTCTGAAAAGCCTCGCTAATCACGCTGTGTTTGGCATCGGGCTGTATGTCGCGGCACTGCTTGCAGCGCACCTTGCCTGAACGGCGCTGGTCGGAAAAACGAATTCAATATTGGAGTGATGACATGAAAAAAGTAGCGGTGGTGTATCACAGCGGCCATGGGCATACCGAGTGCATGGCCAAAAAAGTGGTTGAGGGTGTCGGCAGTGTTGCCGGGGTTGAAGTGGATCTGCTCAAGGCGGATGCCCTGTCGGCTGCCCCGGAGCAGTTGATCGACTACGACGGATTCATCTGGGGATCGCCGACCTATCTGGGCGGCGTGTCCGGTGTTTTCAAAACCTTCATGGACGCCACCGGCCGACTGTGGAAAAACCAGCAGCTCAAGGGAAAACTGGCTTCGGGATTTACGGTGTCCTCGTTGCCCGCCGGAGACAAGCAGACGACGTTATTGTCCATGGTCGTGTTCTCGATGCAGCACGGGATGCTCTGGATCGGCAATTCGTTGATGCCCGAGCAGCACAGTGGCGTCCCTTACGAGCAGGCGGTGAACCGGCTCGGCTCCTGGACCGGGATGATGGCGCAGGCCGACCATGGGGCTGCCGCAGATCGCTTTGAACCCGGCGATATCAGGACGGCAAAGCTGTTCGGACAAAACTTTGCCAATGCGCTGGTTCGCTTGGCTGTTTGATTGTTGATGGAGATTTAAAATGATACCCCGTCGATTTGAACCGTTTGTTTTCGGATTCATTCTTTCAGGGCTGATGTCTTTTGTAGTGTCCGGCATCGCGACCTTGCGCGTAACCGGACTGGTTGCGGGCTTCCCGGGTCTTTGGCTCGGAGCATGGCTGACAGCCTGGGTTTTCGCGTTTCCGGTGGTCCTGTTTGTCGCGCCGGTGGCCCGCCGTATCGTCAGCCGGATGATGGATGTCGAGGGTCAGTGACCGGCTTAGGTGACGCCGTGCAGCGCCAGCAGCGTCTTCATCCGCGCCACCGCCAGTTCCGGCTTCAGCAACAATCCCGCCGCATCCGCCAGCCTGAACAGCTCGACAAAATGCATCAGCGACCGCGCGCTGTGCTGGCCGCCGACCATCACGAAATGATCCTGGTGGCCGTTGAGCCAGGCCATGAATACCACGCCCGTCTTGTAGAACTGGGTTGGCGCGCCGAACATGTGGCGGGACAGCGGCACCGTGGGCGCGAGGACGGCGTCAAATCTGGCGCGGTCGTTCTGTGCCAATGCCAGCAGCGCGGTGCTGGCCGCGGGTGCGATGGCGTCGAATATGCCGAGCAGCGCGTCGCTGTGCCGGTGATTGGGTGAATCGCCGATGTCATCGCCGGCGATCAGTTCGGCGTAGTTGAAATCGTCGCCGGTGTACATGCGCACGCCCGCCGGCAAGCGCCGCCGCACGGCGATTTCGATGTTCTTGTCGAGCAGCGATATCTTGATGCCGTCGACCTTGGCGGCATGCGCGCCGATGATGCCCAGCGCGACTTCCACGGCCTGCGGCGTATCGCTGGCGCCCCAGTAACCTTTCAGCGCCGGATCGAACATGTCGCCCAGCCAATGCAGGATCACCGGTTGTCGTGCCTGACGCAGGATGCGGTCGTAGACTTTTTCGTAATCCGCCGGGCTGCGCGCGACTTTGGCGAGTGCGCGGCTGGCCATCACGATCAGGTGACCGCCGATGGCTTCGATCGCCGCCATCTGTTCTTCGTAGGCGCGGATCACGTCGTCGATGGAGCGCGCATCTTCGGGTGCCAACTGGTCGGTGCCGCAGCCGGAGGCGAGCAGCGCGCCGGGTATGTCCTTTGCGGCGTCGGTGGAGCGGCGGATCAGTTCCAGCGACTGCGGCCAGTCCATGCCCATGCCGCGCTGCGCGGTGTCCATGGCCTCGGCGACGCCCAGACCCATGCGCCACAGGTATTGGCGGTAGGCGATGGTCGCGTCCCAGTCCACGGCGCAGTCCAGCCAGGGATCGATCGCGGCCAGCGGATCGGCCACGACATGGGCGGCAGAGTAGGCGATGCGGGTGAGTTGCGCCGGCGCGGACGCGGTCACAAACGGCCGTGGACCGCGCAGCCGGTAGCGCTCCATCCGGCCATTGGCGGAGGGGAGTCGGATGTTCAGGCCTGTGCTGCCATCCATCGTTGCTGCGATCGCGTCCGTCGTGCGGGATTGATGTCCGGCGATTGTAAGGCCTGCCGCGGCACCTGGCCTAATTTCCCGGGCGGCAACCGGGCACGCCCGGCTGCCGCTACATGCTCAATCGAGCGGGATGAAGATGTTCGGCAGCACTACACTGATGCCGAATGGCTGCGGTGACGAATACACCGGCGCCGGCTGGGCGACATAGTAGTGATGTATTTCCTGGCGGACTACATGTCGCGGCGGCTGCTGGTGCTTGTGGAAATTGTGCGATTTTTTCCAGTGGTGCCGATCCTGGTGATAGTCGCGGTAATAACCGCGATCCGCAAATGCCGGGCCAGCCGCGAGCAGCACTGCCGATAACACTGCACTTGTCAGAAATTTCATCGTGATTCTCCTTTGCGGAACGCGATTGCGCCTTCCTGTTTGCCCCTGTCTGAAGATTTTCTTTATCGCGACTCGTTGCTGCTGGTCACGGGGCAATACTAGGCGACGGGCCACGGCGTGTGCGGCGATGTTGTAAGGGGATGTTACGGTGCGCGCATCGGCAACAAAATCTTACAAATCAGGCATCTGCCGCAGTGCCGCCCCAGTTGCCCAGGGTGTGGATGCGGTCGGCGCCGATCAGTTCCTGCAGCAGGCGCGGCACGGTTGCGTCGCCTGTCGATTGCAGGACCTGGGGGGCGACGGCGGCGATGCCGGCCCGCGTCTCCGCGTCGCTCACCGCGGCGGCCAGCGCCTGCGCATCGGTCCATACCGGCCTGCCCTGTTCGGTGCGCAGATAAATCCGACCGCTGGCGCGATCGGCAAAATTCACGGCCGGCAGCCGGCGCACGCATTGCGCAAGAAACTGCGTATTGCTTTCCGGCGCCATGTTCGCTGCATCGGGATAGACCTCCCGCGCGTTGCCGGCATGGACATTGATCTTGCGGTAACGCTCGATATCGAGCAGTCCCTGGATGTCGAGCACGTTCATCTCGCCATTCCAGCCGAAGGCCACCGTGCGCGGCCGCTCGCCGAGGGCGACGCTGTTGTCGAGGAATTCGTAATGCACCTTCTTGTCAGCGGCCAGCGCCCAGGTGAAAAACACCTCCGGCATGCCGGTAAAGGCCTCGATGTTGTGGGCGAGCAGGTCGTCGACCGCCTTGTAGCGGCCGACTTCAAGGCCACGCTGCCACGCGCGTTCGACGGTCGCGTGCGGCGGCGTGATCAGAAAAAACAGGTAGACCAGGCTGCCGAAGCGCGTCAGCAGGTTGCTGCCGGCGACATCGGAGGCCGGCGCAAAGGTGTCAAAGCGGAAGCGGTCGATCAGCAGGTGCGACATCGCGCCGCGGGCGGCCTTGCGCGCCATGTAGCGGTCGAGCTTGTGATCGACGATGTGCAGTTCATGGCCGGTCAGCGCCCCGGCATACTTGTAGGCGTTGCCCAGCGTCGTGTAGTCGAGCAGAAACTTGCGGAATATGTCCGGGCTGACCAGCGCGAAATCCTCCCAGCTCACGCCGATGCGCGCTGCCAGCGCGCGTTGCAGCGGGCGCAGCGTGCTTTTGCCGGCAGCGGAGGCGCCCTTGGTGTTCATCACCACGGGTTGTGTCTGCACCGGCAGCAAGCGGAAGCCTTCGGCCTGAGCCGCGCGCTGTACATGCGGCTCGATGCCGCGGCCGAGTTCCTCGCTGCCATAATCGTTGCAGGCAAGGTCGGTCGCCACTGCCGCGATCAGCGCGCGGTCACCCCAGATCCGGCCATGGCGCGCGTGCATCGCGCCGCTGACACGGACAAGGGCCAGGCAGGCCGCGCGCTGCACCGGATCGGCCACCGCGTCTGCCTGACTCTCCCAGTAGCGGATCGCGCGCACGTCGCGGGATTCGCGCTCGTCAATGGCAGCGGATCCGGCGGTGCGGCTGTGCGTGCCGAGCATCCGCGACCAGAAGCCGGCGCGCGGCGGCGGTGCCGGATCCTGCAGACCGGCGGCGAGCTGCATCGCCACCGCATTGAACAACTGCGTGCGCAGCATGTCGTATGCGGCGCTGATTTCGGTCATGTGCGGCGCGATGTGGCGGGTCAGTATTGCTGCAGTCATGCGCCTGAAGTTGATGCCCAGGTCTTCGGTTTTTTGTCCGTCCTCGACGCTGAAATCCGCGGTGACCCGTGCCAGCAGTTCGTGGACCACCAGTCGTTCCGGGCGGAAGGCCACCAGATCCTCCATCGGCAGACCGGTAAGATCGGCCAGTTCCCGGGCCTGATCCAGTGTCGTCGACACATGTTCCGGCCGGTAGAGGGTTGCCAGTGGTAGCAGCTGCGCCGGAATCTGCGACTGCAGTCCGGGATGCCACGGCCCTTCGGGCATGGTCGTACCATCGGAGCGTAGCGGTAAATCGTGCATGACGGCGTGATCAGTCTACGCTCGGTTGCAGCAGCCCGTTACGTATGCCGGTGGCGCTGATTCGTGCGCATTGTCCGGCAGTGAGCTGCGTATGGTGTGGCGAGGTCGCCTCGGCCATCAGGTTGCCCGGCGTCCGGTCGTGCTCGCCGCTGTCCATCAGTACATGTGCCAGCTCGTGGGCGACCACCAGCCCCGGGTCGCGCGCGCCGCGCGCAATCCATACGGTATCGCGGAGTTCCGGTCGGGTGCGGCTGTTGCCGCGGCCGATGGCCTCGGCGTCGAAGGCCGGCACCTGGCGGGTGCCGGCGGCGAAGTACAGCGTTGGTTTCGGCAGCGCCAGCGCGCGGGCCAGTTCGCGCGATCGCGGGGTGTCGAAGTCGCGATGTTTTGGGGGCACGGCAACCCGCAGCAATTCCGCATGGGCAATGCGGATGCGGCACTGCGCAAGAATGTCTGCGGCAGTGCGCAACGCGGCGACCAGTGTTGCATCGTCCCAATGGCCGATGTTGGCGACGGACAACGTCAACTCATGTGCCGGCTTGATGCCGGTGGCCTGCGATAAGTCATTGATCACTTGGCGACTCTCGATGTTGATCGACAATGGCGCAGCAGCCCGGGCCGTCGGCGCAAGCGCCGGAACCAGCATCATGAGGGCGCAGCCGACGATCAATGAAGCGGCCTGAACTCGACCGGTTGGCGCCTGAGCTGATCGATGTGCTGAAAAAATAGGCAATCTAATGTGACCACGGGCGTGGTGTCCATCGAATTGCGGATTTTTGGGGTTGCGCACAGATATATCCACAGAAATTGTGAATCATTTTTTACAGCATGCACCGCAATGGGGAATATCGCAGCAATGATGATGATGATGCGGATGTCCGTTTTCCACGGTCGTTCCAGGTGATGCAAAGTGCTCACTGGGAAAACCGTAAAATTATCAATATAATCAATATCTTACATGGCATCGGCGGCGCCATCCAAAAGCTTATTAATGTCAATCACTTAGCGCGCATTAGCCCGTGGAGCGGCTGGCTGCGCTGCAAGCCGATTGACAACAGGCACCCTGTTTCGATCGCCGCAGGGCGGCTCGGGGATGAGGAGATATCAACAGTCGGGAAAAACGGACTGTCAAGCCATTTCAATGCTGATTTCCCCCGGACCCGGGCGCCCGGCGGGGCCGCGCTAGAGGGTGCTGACGAAACTCTCGATGCCCTTCAACAGCATTTCGACGGCAATCGCAGTCAGGATCAGGCCCATCAACCGCTCCAGTGCCGCCAGCCCGCGGGTGCCGAGCATACGGGCAATGCGTTCCGCGGCGAGCAGCAGCACCAGCGTGATCATGCTGGCCGCCGCCAAGGCGAGGATCCAGTCGGTGACTCGCGCCGGTGCACGGGAAACCAGCAGGATCACCGTGGCGATGGCCGAGGGACCGGCGATCGACGGGATGGCCAGCGGCACGATGAAGGGTTCCGTTTCGTCGCTGCCGTCGGGGCCGAACACGCCTTCCGGATGCTTGAAAATCAGCCGCAGCGCGATCAGGAACAGAATCACGCCGCCGGCGATGTTCAGCGAGGAATCCGACAGGCCCAACACATCCAGGATGCGGCGGCCGGAGAACACGAAGAACACCAGAGCAGCAAAGGCGATTGCGCATTCGCGCAGGATGACCAGCTTGCGGCGGCGGCCCGGAACGTTATGCAGCAGCGATACGAACACCGGGATGTTGCCCAGCGGGTCCATCACCATCAGCAGGATCACGATGGCGGATGTCAGCGAAATGTCCATGCTGCGAGTCTACCGTCTAAGGAAGCTCGGCAGTACGGCCTGCGCTACCGGTGGCGCGCCGATGCCAGACCACGCAGGCCCGTGCCAGCGCACGCGTCGCATCCACGCAATGCGGGGTGACCGGGCTGCTGGCATATTCGATGGCCAGCGGCGTCTCCGTGCAGGCGAGCACCACTGCTTGGGCACCATCCGCCTGCAGTCGCATCACCGCCCGTACCGCGAGTTCATGCGCGCGCGGCAAATCGTTGGCTTTGACGCAGGCGATGGCCGGCAGCACCAGTGCGTCCTGATCCGGGCGGCTGCTGACCACGCAGCTGAGGCCGCGTGCGGCGAAGCGTTGCTGGAAAAATCCTGCGGCGACGGTGCCGTCGGTGCCGAGCAGGCCGACCGTGCCGGTGGTGAGGCCGCGCGCGGCGAGCAGGTCGCAGACCGCATCGGCGATATGCAGGATCGGGAGACCGCCAAGGCGGACAAGGTCGTCATACCAGTAGTGCGCGGTATTGCAGGCAATGGCGACCGTGGTGGCGCCGGCCTGTTTCAGCGCGGCGATACCGCGCAGCATGTGCGGCAGCGGCGATTCGCCGTTCTGCAGGATCGCGGCGGGCCGTTCCGGGATCTGCGGCACGCCCCAGGCGATGTAGGGAATGTGGTCCTGGTCGCGGGTCGCCGGGGTTTCAGCAGCCAGTTTGGCGAGGAAATCGGCGGCGGCCAGCGGCCCCATGCCGCCGAGCACACCCAGCAGGGGTGCCATGGAGGGTTTGGTCATGTGCAATCGTCGAGGTCGGCACGGATGCCGGCAGTGTCACAGGGGCCGGGCGGGCGCGCAAACTTCACACAAGTTTCACGCCGGGTTGGGCATCGTATGCAGCGCAAATTCGCGCGCGGGCGGCTTGCTCCCGCGGCTCCGGCGATCACCGGGGCTGGCGCCTCGCTGCGGATTTTGATTAACCCAACCACAGGAGTTCAGACATGTCGAAGCAGAAAAAAGCTGCGCAGGGGAGTGCGGCGGCGGCAACCAG
>Ga0113563_10000561_pt1 | contig 18328 bp, 16 predicted proteins | sample Mud3Dept3metaG_FD_80117 | JGI IMG/M metagenome (GOLD analysis project Ga0113563, IMG submission 80117) | Freshwater wetland microbial communities from Ohio, USA, analyzing the effect of biotic and abiotic controls - Mud 3 Core 4 Depth 3... | ecosystem: Environmental > Aquatic > Freshwater >...
CGCCAGCGAGTACGGCGGGATCGAGCAAGCGCTGTCGCCCGAGTGCACACCCGCCTCTTCGATGTGTTCCATGATGCCGCCGATCACCACGCGCTCGCCGTCGCAGATCGCATCGACGTCCACTTCGGTGGCGTCGGCGAGGAAACGGTCGACCAGCACCGGGTGCTCGGGCGACGCGTTCACCGCGACGCGCATGTACTCGCGCAGCGCGCCGACCTCGTGGACGATCATCATCGCACGCCCGCCGAGCACGTACGACGGCCGCACGAGCACCGGATAGCCGATCCGCTCGGCAACGCGTTCGGCTTCGTCGGCGCTGCGCGCAATGCCGGACGGCGGTCGGGCGAGACCCAGCTTCTCGAGCACCGCTTCGAAGCGCTCGCGGTCCTCGGCGCGGTCGATCGCGTCGGGCGGCGTGCCGAGGATCGGCACGCCCGCACGCTCGAGCGGCACCGCGAGGCGCAGCGGCGTCTGTCCGCCGAACTGCACGATCACGCCGAGCGGCTTCTCGCGCGCGACGATCTCGAGCACGTCTTCCAGCGTGAGCGGCTCGAAGTAGAGGCGATCGCTGGTGTCGTAGTCGGTCGAGACCGTCTCGGGATTGCAGTTGACCATGATGGTCTCGAAGCCGGCGTCGCGCAGCGCGAAGACCGCGTGCACGCAGCAGTAGTCGAACTCGATGCCCTGCCCGATGCGGTTCGGGCCGCCGCCGAGGATCATGATCTTCTGGCGACGCGTCGGCTCGGCCTCACACTCCTGCTCGTAGGTCGAGTAGAGATACGGCGTCTTCGCCTCGAACTCGGCGCCGCAGGTGTCGACGCGTTTGTAGACCGGCCGCACGCCGCTCTCGTGACGAAGGGCGCGGACGCTGTGCTCGGTGGTGTTCCAGAGCGCCGCGAGCCGGCGATCCGAGAAACCCATCTGCTTCGCGGGCCGCAGCCAGCTCAGGCGCTCGTCCTCCGTCGAAGCCATCGCGAGCGCCTTCTCGGTCTCGACGATCTCCCGCAGGTTGCGCAGGAACCACGGATCGATCCCGCAGCGCGCGTAGATCTCCTCGACACTCACGCCGCGCCGCAACACCTCCGCCACCGCCCAGGGCCGCTCGGGTCGCGGCACTTCGATCTGCGCCCAGAGCGCGTCGATCGCCACGTCGCCGCCGCCCGGCGCCACGGGGCTCTCGAGACCGTCGTGCCCGATCTCGAGCGAGCGGATCGCCTTCTGGAAGCTCTCCTTGAAGGTGCGCCCGATCCCCATCACCTCGCCCACCGACTTCATCTGCGTGGTGAGCGTCGAGTCCGCCTGCGGAAACTTCTCGAAGGTGAAGCGCGGAATCTTGGTGACGACGTAGTCGATCGTCGGCTCGAACGACGCCGGCGTCTCCTTCGTGATGTCGTTCGGGATCTCGTCGAGCGTGAAGCCCACCGCCAGCTTCGCGGCGATCTTCGCGATCGGGAAGCCGGTGGCTTTCGAGGCGAGCGCCGAGCTTCTCGAAACCCGTGGGTTCATCTCGATCACGACGATCGCGCCGTCTTTCGGGTTCACCGCGAACTGGATGTTCGAGCCGCCGGTGTCGACGCCGATCTCGCGGATGATCGCGAGCGACGCCGTGCGCATCTCCTGGTATTCCTTGTCGGTCAGCGTCTGCGCGGGCGCCACGGTGATCGAGTCGCCGGTGTGCACGCCCATCGGATCGAAGTTCTCGATCGAGCAGATGATCACGACGTTGTCCGCCGTGTCGCGCATCACCTCGAGTTCGAATTCCTTCCAGTAGAGCACGCTCTGCTCGAGCAGGATCTGGTGGCGCGGCGACTGCTGCAGGCCCCAGTCCACGACCCGGTCGAACTCCTCGTCGGTGTAGGCGATACCGGCGCCCGCGCCGCCCAGCGTGAACGACGGCCGGATGATCGCGGGCAGGCCCACCACCGGGAGCAGCGCGCGCGCTTCCTCGACCGAACGCACGTAGCCCGAGCGCGGCACCCGGAGTCCGATCTTCTCCATCGCCGCACGGAACAGCAGGCGGTCTTCGGCCTTGTTGATCGCGTCGATGCGGGCGCCGATCAGTTCGACGCCGTATTTCGCGAGCACGCCGGCCTCGTGCAGGTCGAGCGCCAGGTTCAGCGCCGTCTGGCCGCCGATCGTGGGGAGCAGCGCGTCGGGCCGATCGCGCGCGATGATCTTCTCGAGGCTCTCGACCGTCATCGGCTCGATGTAGGTGCGATCCGCCGTCTCGGGATCGGTCATCACCGTCGCGGGGTTCGAGTTGACCAGTACGACGCGGTAGCCCTCTTCGCGCAGCGCCTTGCAGGCCTGCGTGCCCGAGTAGTCGAACTCGCAGGCCTGGCCGATCACGATCGGCCCGGAGCCGATCACGAGGATCGTGTGGATGTCGGTGCGCTTCGGCACGCTCAGGCCTCCCGCGACACCGACAGGCCGGTCACCGCTTCGCCGCGCTTGTTGCGCAGCACCATCTCGCGGAAGCGCCCGAAGAAGTAACCCGCGTCGTGCGGGCCGGGCGACGCTTCGGGGTGATACTGGACCGAAAAGATCGGGCGCGTCGCGTGGGCGAGTCCCTCGACGGTGCCGTCGTTCAGATTGATGTGGGTGATCTCGACCGGCTCGCCGGCCGCGCACAACGACTCGGCGTCGACCGCGTAGCCGTGGTTCTCCGCGCAGATCGCGACCTTCCGGGTCGCGAGATCCTGCCCCGGCTGATTGCCCCCGTGGTGCCCGAACTTGAGTCTCTTCGTGGTGCCGCCGAGCGCGAGGCCCAGGATCTGGTGGCCGAGGCAGATGCCGAAGATCGGCAGACCGCGATCGGCCAGCTCGCGCACCACGGGTCGCACGCCTTCCACCGCCGCGGGATCGCCGGGGCCGTTCGAGAGGAACACCGCGTCGGGTTGGAGTGCGAGCACCTGCTCGACGGACGTGCGCGCCGGCACCACGGTCACGTGGAAGCCCTGCTCGACGAGCAGCCGCAGGATGTTGCGCTTCACGCCGTAGTCGAACGCGACGAGTTCGAGCTTCGGCTCGGGGCGCGCGGCGCGCGGCACCTGCCCGGCGACGCCAGCCCAGATACCCTCGCTCCACACGTAGGGATCCTTGCAGGTCACGCCCGCGACGAGGTCGCGACCGTCGAGCACGGGCGCCGCCTGCGCAGCGGCGACCAGCTCCGCGGCTTCCTGGCGCCAAGGGTCGGTGGAGACCACGCCGGTCTGGAAGCCGCGGTCGCGGATCCGGCGCACCAGCGCGCGGGTGTCGAGGCCGGCGATACCGGGCACGTTCCAGCGTCGCAGGAAGGCGCCCAGCGATTCGCGCGAGCGCCAGTTGCTCGGCGCCTCGAAGGCCTCCTTCACGACGAACGCCGACAGGAACGGGCGCTTCGACTCGTCGTCTTCGGGATTGATCCCGACGTTCCCGATCTGCGTGTAGGTCATCGTCACGATCTGACCGGCGTACGACGGATCGGTGAGGATCTCCTGGTAGCCGGTCATGCTCGTGTTGAAGCAGACTTCGCCGCTGGCGACGGCCTCGGCGCCGAACGCGCTGCCGCGGTAGACCGTGCCGTCCGCGAGCGCGAGCGTCGCGGGCTGCGGCGAGCGCAGCCTCGAAGTCACGGCAGCAGCACGCCGCGTTCGACGTCCCAGACGAGTACGCCACCCACCAGCGTGGCGATCGCGCAGCCGATCATCTCGCGCCCCGCCCACGGCGAATTGCGGCTCTTCGAAAAGCCCTTCGCCGGGTCGTAGATCCAGCGCCGCTCGGGATCGACGAGCGCGATGTCGGCGGCGGCGCCCACCGCGAGCGAGCCGCCCGCGCGGTGGATGATGCGCGCCGGATTGGTCGAGAGCCGGCGCACCCATTCGAGTGGTGCGAGTTCGTTCGCGCGCACCAGATCGAGCGTCACCGGTACGGCGGTCTCGAGACCGATCACGCCCGGCGGCGCGGCGGTGAACTCGACGTCCTTCTCGTGCACCGCGTGGGGCGCGTGGTCGGTGGCGATCGCGTCGAGGGTGCCGTCGGCGAGGCCCGCGCGGCAGGCGCGCATGTCCGTCTCGGAGCGCAGCGGCGGCGCCATCTTGGTGTTGGTGTCGTAGCCGAGCGTCGCCTCGTCGGTGAGCGCGAGATGGTGCGGCGTCACTTCGGCGGTTACGTGGACGCCGCGCTCGCGCGCGCGGCGGATCAGATCCACGGCGCCGGCGGTCGAGACGTGCGCGACGTGCAGGTGTGCGCCGGCCAGCTCCGCCAGCATCAGGTCGCGCGCGACGTGGATCACCTCGGCAATCGACGGGTTGCCGGGCAGACCGAGTCGCGTCGAGACGGGGCCTTCGTTCACCACGCCCTCGCGCACCAGCGTGCGATCCTCCGCGTGGGTGATGATCGCGACGCGCGCGAGCTGCGAGTACTCGAACACGCGCCGCATCACGCCAGAGTCCATGATCGTCTTGCCGTCGTCGGAGAGCGCGACGCAACCGGCGTCGACCAGCGCGACCATCTCGGTCATCACTTCGCCGGCGAGTCCGCGCGTCGCGGCGCCCACCGGGTAGACGCGCGCCGGCGAGTCCTGGCGCGCGCGGTCGAGGATGTACTCCGTCACCGACGGGTCGTCGTTCGCGGGCTGCGTGTTGGCCATGCAGACCACGGCGCTGAAGCCGCCCGCCACGGCCGCGCGACCGCCCGAGGCGATGTCTTCCTTGTACTCCTGGCCCGGCTCGCGCAGGTGCACGTGCAGGTCGATGAAGCCGGGCACCACCCAGGCGCCGGCGGCTTCGAGCACTTCGCCACCCGAGGCCGCGAGACCGGCGCCGACGGCTGCGATCTTGCCGTCCTCGACGAGCAGGTCGGCGACTTCGTCGCGGCCCGTCGACGGGTCGAGCACGCGACCGCCCCGGATCCAGATGCGCCCGCTAGCCATCGCGCTCCTCTCCTCGGACTTCCTCAACCACTCCCACGCGAGCCCGATCTCCTTCGCTCGCCTGCGGCGCGCTGCGCGCTCCGCTTGCCCTCATCCCTCGCGCTTCGCCGAGCGCCCCGCGAACTGATACAGGACGGCCATCCGCACCGCGACGCCGTTGCGCACCTGGTCGAGGATCACGCTCGGGCGGCGGTCGGCGAGATCGTGCGCGATCTCGACGCCGCGGTTGATCGGTCCCGGGTGCATCACGATCACGTCGTCCTTCGCGTAGCGCAGCTTGGCGCGGTCGATGCCGAAGGTGCTCGCGTACTCGCGGATGCTCGGGAAGAAGCAGCCGTCGAGGCGCTCCTGCTGGATGCGCAACACCATCACCACGTCGGCGCCTTCGAGCGCTTCGCGCAGCGAGGTGTAGGCCTTGGCGCCGAGCGACTCGATGCCGGTGGGCAGCATCGTCGGCGGCGCCGCAAGCCGCACCTCGGCGCCGAGTTTCGTGAAGGCGTACAGATTCGAGCGCGCCACGCGCGAGTGGGTGATGTCGCCGATGATCGTCACGGTGAGACCGTCGAAGCGGCCCTTCTCCTGCTTCACGGTGAAGCAGTCGAGCAGCGCCTGGGTCGGGTGCTCGTGGGCGCCGTCGCCGGCGTTGATGACGGGGGCCGCGAGCGCATCGGCGATGCGCTTGGGCACGCCCGCCACCTTGTGCCGCACGATCACCGCGTCGGGGTCCATCGCGTCGAGTGTCATCGCAGTGTCGAGAATGCTCTCGGCCTTGGTGAGGCTCGACGACGACGGCGTGAAGTTGACGACGTCCGCGGAGAGTCGCTTGCCGGCGATCTCGAAGCTGGTGCGGGTGCGCGTCGAAGCCTCGAAGAACAGGTTGATCAGCGTGCGCCCGCGCAGCGTCGGCACCTTCTTGACGTCGCGCCGGCCGACCTCCTGCATGCGCTCGGCGGTCTCGAGGATGCGCTCCAGGTCCGTGCGGTCGAGGCCTTCGATGCCGAGCAGGTCACGCCCCGTCATGCAGCACCCCCGTCACTTTCGAGGATCACGACTTCGAGCGGACCTTCGAGATCGCCCGAGAGACCGCGCAGCACGACGCGCTCTTCGCGCTGCGTCGGCACGTTCTTGCCGACGAAGTCGATCTTGATCGGCAGCTCGCGGTGGCCGCGGTCGACGAGGCCGATCACCTGCACCGAGCGCGGCCGGCCGAAGTCCATCAGCGCGTCCATCGCGGCGCGGATCGTGCGGCCGGTGCTGACGACGTCGTCGACCAGCACGACAGCGCGATCGTCCACCGCGGATGGCATTTCGGTGCGGCGCAGCGGCGGGCGCACGCCGCGCGCAGTGAGGTCGTCGCGGTAGAGCGTGGTATCGAGGATCCCGACGGGCACTTCGAGGCCGCTGATCGCGCGCACCTGCGCCGCGATGATGCGCGCCAACGGGACGCCGCCGTTCGGGATCGCGACGAGATACAGCTCGGGCAGCGTCTCGGTGCGCTCGACCACCTCGTGCGCGATCCGCACCAGCGCGCGGCGGATCGCGACGTCGTCGAGCACCACGCGTACGCCGCCGGCAGGCGGGCTGGCCGCGCCCGACGTCGTGCTGGATGCAGCCATGGATGTGCTGGGAGACTGGGGGTCGGCCACGTTCGCACCTTTGTCCGACTCGCAGGACGGACTTAAAAGGCCTCGAAGTCGGGCGCAGGATACCCGTCGTTCGCGAGGAGCGTCAAGCGGGGTGGGTCGAGCCTAGATCTCGTCTTCCGGAGGGGTGCGCGGAAGCATGTCCGCGACGGCAACTGACGTGCCAGGCAGCGACGCGACGCCCATGCGGTCGCCGGCGCGCAGTGTGCGCAGATCGCGGTAGAGCGGCGGCGACGCTGAAGCGCGCGGGCTCGTGGGGCACAGAAGGGGTGATGTCGGTCATGGCTTCTTCCGCTGCGTGGAGAAGATGACTCGATCAACGTAGCGGTCGAGCCAGGAGCGGACGAGCGGAACGGAGGTTCACGGCGCCTCGACTCGATTGGCAAGAGAGTCGGAAGGCGTCGGACTCACACGCCAGAGTCTCCGACCAACCCGGCGGTTCACGCTGCGCGCAGCAGGAGTTCTTGGATAGGCTCTGAGGAAGGGTCCCCGAGAGGCGCGCTACCGTTCGGGTCCATGGACGACTGGCGTTCTCGTATCACGATCGAGCCGGGCAAGCGGGGCGGCAAGCCCTGCATCCGGGGTTTGCGGATGACGGTCTACGACATCCTCGAGTACCTGGCCTCGGGCATGAGCGAGGACGAGATCCTCGCCGACTTCCCCAGGCTCGAGCGCGAGGACATTCGCGCGGCGCTGGCGTTCGCAGCCGAGCGTGAGGGCAAGGTCTCGGGCACGACCGCCCCTTGAAGCTGCTGTTCGACGAGAATCTCTCGTTTCGTCTGCCGCGTGTGCTCGCGGATCTGTTCCCGGAGTCGCGGCACGTCGAGGACGTGGGCCTCGAGCAGAGCGACGACGAGGCGATCCGGCACTACGCGGTGTAGCACGGCTTTGCGATCGTCACCAAGGACGCGGAATTCGCCGAACACTGCCTGGTGAAGGGCGCGCCGCCGAAGGTGCTGTGGATCCGCCGGGGTAATTGCTCGACGGCGACGGTCGAGTCGCTGCTCCGCGTCCATCACCACGAGATCGACGAGCTCGGCAGGAGCGACGCCCCGCTGCTTCGTCTTCTCTAGACTTCCGCAGTTGGCGGATTGGTTTCGTGGTTTTCCGGGCACTTGGCCTCTCGAGTCGGCAACACTCCTCGAAGTTCGCGCGCACGCGACGTGCCGACTACTGGATCGAGTCCCCGATGCGGTCCCAGCGCATGCGCTTCGTCATCAGATCCCACCAGTGCAGTGGATTGAGGAGCTGCGCCCAGGGGCCGTCCCAGTCCCAGGACCAGTAGAGCAGGAAGGCGGGGCCCTTCATCTCGGGGAGGCGCACGGTGCCCCAGAAGCGACTGTCGTTCGAGTAGTCGCGGTTGTCACCCATCATGAAGTAGCGACCGGCCTCGATCTGGGTGGGCGCGACGTCGTGGCCGGGCGAGCGCTCGTCGTCGAGAATGGTGTGGACGCGCCCCTCGAGGTCTTCGTTGGCGATGCGCAGCATGCGGCCGGCGTCGTCCCGGAAGTCCACGCCGGTGTCCTTCGTCGCCATCGGCTTGCCGTTCACGTAGAGGTTGCCGCTGCGCACTTCGATCGTGTCGCCCGGCAGGCCGACGAGCCGCTTCACGAACTGGTCGTGCGGCAGGTCGGGTCGCTGGTCGGCGGGATGGATGCCGCGCCCGTCCTTGCCGATGGTGAACACGACGACGTCGCCGCGCTGCGGCGCGCGCAGCCCCGGCGTACGCCAATCGGTGAACGGGATCTTGATGCCGTAGATGAACTTGTTGACGAACAGGTGGTCGCCGATCAGCAGCGTCGGCAGCATCGACCCGGACGGGATGCGATACGGCTCGATCACGAAGGCGCGGATCGAGAGCGCCAGCGCAATCGCCACCGCGAGTGTGCCGAACTGATCCCAGAGCTTGCGCAGCGGCGTGACCGGAGCGGTCGCGCTCGCGTCGCCGGCTTCCTGTCGCGCGGTTCTGCTCTCGCTCATTCGTTGTCCAATCGCAGCGCCGCGAGGAATGCTTCCTGCGGGATCTCGACCTGCCCGACGCGCTTCATGCGCTTCTTCCCTTCCTTCTGCTTCTCGAGCAGCTTGCGCTTGCGCGAGATGTCGCCGCCGTAGCACTTCGCCGTGACGTTCTTGCGCAATGCCTTCACCGTGGAGCGCGCGATCACGCGGGATCCGATCGCCGCCTGGATCGCCACCTCGTACATCTGGCGCGGGATGAACTCCTTCAGCTTGCGCACCAGATCGGAGCCGCGCTGGAACGCCTTGTCGCGGTGCACGATCAGCGAGAGCGCGTCGACGGGGAGACCATTCACCAGCACGTCGAGCTTGACGAGGTCGCCCTGCTTGTAGCCCGACAGCTCGTAGTCGAACGAGCCGTAGCCGCGCGTCGCACTCTTGATGCGGTCGTGGAAATCGGACACCACCTCGGCGAGCGGCAACTCGTAGCGAACCTGCACGCGCGTGCCGTGCTGGGTCATGTCGCGCTGCACGCCGCGGCGCCCCTCGCAGAGCGCGAGTACGGCGCCGAGGTACTCCGCCGGCACGTGGATGGTGGCGAGGATCAGCGGTTCTTCGACGCGCTCGACGCGCGTCAGATCGGGCAGGTCCGCGGGGGAATCGATCTCGAGCGTCTCGCCCGTGTTGAGCACGACCTGGTAGCGCACCGTCGGCGTCGTCGAGATCAGGTTCAAGGCGTACTCGCGCTCGAGCCGCTCCTGGATGATCTCGGCGTGCAGGAAGCCGAGGAAGCCGCAGCGGAAGCCGAAACCGAGCGCCGCGCTCGTCTCCGGCTCGTAGTGGAACGATGCGTCGTTGAGGCGCAGCTTCTCGAGAGCCGCCTTCAACGCGCCGTACTCCTCGGCGTCCACCGGATAGAGCCCGGCGAACACCATCGGCTTCACTTCGCGGAAACCCGGCAGCGCCCCGGCCGCCGAACGCAGCGCCAGCGTGATGGTGTCGCCAATGCGCACGTCGGCGAGCGTCTTGATGCCGGCGATCACGATGCCGACTTCGCCCGTCTCGAGCGCCGGCACGCTGCGCGGGTGCGGGTCGATCAGATCGAGATCCTGCACCTCGTGCTCGGAGCCGCGCGCCATCAGCTTGATGCGTTCGCCCACCGCCAGGCGCCCGTCGACCACACGCACCAACAGCACGACACCCACGTACGGGTCGAACCAGGAATCGAAGATCAGCGCGCGCAGCGGCGCGTTGGGGTCGCCGGCGGGCGGCGGCACGCGCTCGACGATGCGCTCGATCAGTTCCTCGACGCCCTGCCCCGTCTTCGCAGAGACGCGCAGCACGTCGTCCGCCGGCAGACCGAGGATGTCTTCGATCTCGCGCGCCACGCGTTCGGGCTCCGCAGACGGGAGGTCGATCTTGTTCAGGATCGGGACGATCTCGAGATTCGCTTCGACCGCGAGATAGCTGTTGGCGAGCGTCTGCGCTTCGATGCCCTGCGCCGCGTCGACCACCAGCACGGCGCCCTCGCAGGCGGAGAGAGCGCGCGACACCTCGTAGGAGAAGTCGACGTGGCCGGGCGTGTCGATCAGGTTCAGCACATAGTCCTGGCCGTCGCGCGCGCGGTGGTAGATGCGCGCCGTCTGGGCCTTGATGGTGATGCCGCGCTCGCGCTCGAGGTCCATCTTGTCGAGGAACTGCGCGCGCTTTTCGCGGCTGCTGAGCGCCTTGGTGACGTCGAGCAGCCGATCGGCGAGCGTGCTCTTGCCGTGATCGACGTGCGCGATGATGCAGAAGTTGCGGATGTGGTTCTGTGCAATCACCGGGCCGCCAGCTCCGCTTCGAGCGCCGAGCGGAACCATGCGTAGGTGCGCCGCAGGCCGTCCTCGACGGGCACGCTCGGCTCCCATCCCAGGGCGCGGCGCGCCAGCGTGATGTCGGGGCGACGCACCTTCGGGTCGTCTGGAGGAAGGCCGCGGTAGACGATTTCGGACGGCGAGTCCGCGATCTGGATGATCGCCCGCGCCATCTCGAGCAGGCTCATCTCCTGTGGGTTGCCGATGTTGACGGGACCCACGTAGTCGCTGCGCAGCAGCAGCAGGATTCCCCCGATCAGATCGTCGACGTAGCAGAACGAGCGCGTCTGGCGGCCATCGCCGAATACCGTGATCGGTTCGCCGCGGATCGCCTGGGTCATGAAGTTCGGGATTGCGCGGCCGTCGTGGAGCTGCATGCGCGGCCCGAAAGTGTTGAAGATGCGCACGATGCGGACGTCGACCCCGTGATGGCGGTGGTAGGCCATCGTCATCGCCTCGGCGAAGCGCTTGGCCTCGTCGTAGACCCCGCGGATCCCGATCGGATTCACGCGGCCCCAATACGTCTCGGGCTGCGGATTCACCTCGGGATCGCCGTAGCACTCGGAGGTGCTCGCAATCAGGAAGCGGGCGCCCTTGGCCTTGGCGAGGCCGAGCGCACGGTGCGTGCCGATCGAGCCTACTTTCAGGATCTGGATCGGCAGCCGCTCGAAGTCCGCCGGGCTCGCCGGCGACGCGAAGTGCAGCACCGCATCGAGGTCACCCGCGACGTACAGAAAATTGGTGACGTCGTAGTGCTCGAACGAGAAGTTGGGATGCCCGAGCAGCGGCTGGATGTTTTCCATGTGCCCGGTGAGCAAGTTGTCGAAGCAGATCACTTCGCAGCCGTCGCCGAGCAGGCGCTCGCAGAGATGGGAGCCGAGGAAACCGGCGCCTCCGGTGACCAGAATCCGATTCAGGGTCCTTCCGCTCACGACGACGCTCCCAGCTCTCGCAGCGGCGAAGCATCCGAATCGAGGTAACCGCGCAGCCCCTCGCGCCACGCCCGCATGCGCACGCCGAGCCGTGAAGCCTTGCTCGTGTCGAGCACCGACCAGGCGGGACGCGGCGCCGGCCGCGGAAACTCCTCCGTGCGCACCTTCTCGATCGGCAGCTCGGGGTGGCCCCAGATGTCGACCGCGGCGCGCGCCAGATCCCACCAGCTCGCGACGCCCGCGTTTGCGAGATGGAAGATGCCGTTCGCGTCCGCGTCGACCAGACCGACGATGCCGTCCGCCAGATCGCCCGAGTAGGTGGGTGAGCCGCGCTGGTCGTCGACGACGCGGAGCGCGGGCGCTTCGCCGCGCTGCGCGCGCGCCGCCGCTTCGAGAATCGTGCGCACGAAGTTGCGTCCGGGCCCGAAGACCCATGCCGCACGCACCACGAGCGCGTCGGGTTGCGCGGCCAGCACCCGTCGCTCGCCGTCGAGCTTGGTGCGTCCGTAGACGCTGCGCGGTGCCGTAGGATCCACTTCGGTATAGGGCCGGGTACCGGTGCCGTCGAATACGTAGTCCGTCGAGACATGCACCAGCAGCGCGCCGAGTTCCTGGCAGAGCGCCGCGAGCAGGCCCGGCCCCGTCGCATTGGCGGTTTCGGCAGCCGCGGGTTCCGCTTCGCAGCGGTCCACGTGGGTCATCGCGGCGGCGTTCGCGACGACGTCGGGCCGCCCACCGGGCAATCCGGTGAGCGCGCGACGCACAGCCGCGTCGTCGGCGATGTCGAGCGCGCGATGATCGAAGGCCGCGGCGAGCGCGTTCGCCGGATCGTCGCGCAGGCTCGCGGCGAGCGAGAGGCCGAGCTGGCCGCCGGCCCCCGTGACGACCCAACGCCGTTTCGCCGCGTTTCCCATCGCTCAGCGCGGCCCTTCGGCCAGCACCCAGGTGGGAAGCTTCTCGCGCGCGAGCTTGGCGGCCACTTCGTCGGCCTGCTCGCGCGTCGCGACCGGTCCGACGCGTACCCGCCAGCGCTTCGCGCCGGGCTCGGCCGAGGGGGCGACATACACCGGGAAGCCGCGCGCCCGCAGCTTCACCGCGAGCTGCTCGGCGCTCGCCGCGTCGGCGAGCGCGCCCACCTGCACCGCGTAGCCGCGCTTCGACTGGCTGGCGGCGGGAACGAGCGGCTCGGCGTCGGCCGCGTCGGCTTCCTGCGGCTCGGAGGTATTGCTGGGCGACGCCGGTTTGGGAGCCGGCGCGCTCGGCGGAGCCGCCGCGACCTGGGGCGGCGGCGACACCGGCGGCTCGGCATCGATCGCTGCCTTGCGCGCGGATTCCCGGCTCGCCTCGTCCGCCGCCTCGAACTCGCGCGGAGCGGCTCCGACGTCCGGCGCTCCCGCGCGCTCGGCTTCCGCTGCGGCTTGCGCAGCGGCCGTCGCCGCTTCGGCGGCCCGTTGCTTCTCGCGCTCGCTCGCGGCGAACTCGTTCGCGCTTCGCGTGGCGTCGAGCGGCGCGGGGCTGGTCTTGCCCGTCACGTAGTCGAGCAGCAGTCCCGGTTCCTCGAGCACGAGTCCCGCGACGATGCCGAGCCCGAAGCCGAGCACCGCCAGCAGCGCGGTGCCGATCAGCACCGACACGAGACCGCGTCCCTCGCGCCGCCGGCCGCGACGCGTATTCCCACCCCGTTCTTCGTTCGTCACATGCGCTCCGGTGCAGAGAGGCCGAGCAGCCCGAGACCCTGCGCGAGGACGCCGCGCACGCCGAGCGCGAGACCGAGACGCGCGCGGGTCAGGGCAGCGTCGTCGGAGAGCACGCGGTGATGCACGCCGTCCTGGACATAGGGATTCCACAGGCCCGCGACCTCGCGCAGGTAGTAGGCGACGTGGTGGGGTTCCCGCGCGGCGGCCGCCGCCTCCACCACTTCCGGGAACTCGAGCAGTTTCTTGATCAACGCAATCTCCGCGGGGAGTACCAGGGCGGAGGCATCGAACGCATCCGTCGCCGGCATCGCGACGCCTTGCTCGACTGCCTTGCGCTCGATGCCGTGGGTACGGGCGTGGGCGTATTGCACGTAGAAGGCGGGGTTCTTCTTCCAGTCCCGGTCCTTGGCGAGATCGACGTCGAAGTCGAGTTGACCGTCGGCCTTGCGCTGCACCATGAAGAAGCGGAACACGTCGGCGCCCACTTCCTCGAGCAGTTCGTCGACGGTCACGTAGGTGGCGCGCCGCGTCGACTGCTTCACCTGCTGGCCGCCGCGGGTGAGCGTCACGAACTGGTGCATCACCAGCTCGATGCGCGCCGCGTCGCAGCCGAGCGCGCCGATCGCCGCGCGCACGAACGGGAACTGCTCGATGTGGTCGGCGCCCTGCACGTCGATCACGCGTTCGAATCCGCGGCGGAGCTTCTCGCGGTGATAGGCGATGTCCGGGAGCAGATAGGTCGGCTCGCCGCTCGACTTCACCAGCACGCGGTCGCGCTCGAGACCGAGGCTCGTGGCGCGCAGCCACACGGCGCCGTCGGCGTCGTAGACGAGGTCCTTGGCGCGCAGATCGGCGAGCACGCGGTCGATCGAACCGTCCTCGTAGAACGTCTTCTCGTTGGTATACACGTCGAAGCGAGTACCGAGCGCGACGAGCGTGGCTTCGATCTCGCGGAAGATGCGCTGCTGGGCCACTTCGCGAAAGCGCCCGGCGGCGGGCTCGTCCGCGAGACCGTCGCCGTGCTGCTCGCGCAGATCCGCGGCCATCTCGCTGATGTACTCGCCCTGATAACCGTCGCGCGGGAAGACCACCGGGAGCCCGCCGAGCGATTCGGGCCAGGGCAGCTCGGCGTCGGCCAGCGCATCGGCCGGAGGCGCCGCGGCGCGGCCGAGTTGTTCGAGATAGCGCGCCTTCACCGACTCGCCGAGCACGCGCATCTGGCGGCCGCCGTCGTTGAAGTAGTACTCGCGCGTGACGTCGTGGCCGACCACCTGCAACAGGCGCGCAATGCAGTCGCCGATCACCGCCTGGCGTCCGTGACCGAGCGTGAGAGGTCCGGTCGGGTTCGCGGACACGAACTCGACCTGCACGCGCGCACCCCCTCCGCTGCGGCTCGTCGCAACCCGGTCGCCCGCGCGCACCAGATCGGCGAGCCCGCGCTGCCAGCACTCGTTCGAGAGCCAGACGTTCAGGAATCCGGGACCCGCCACCGTCGTGCGCGCGACGAGCCCCCCCGCGTCGCCGAGCCGCGCGGCGAGCTGCTCGGCGATCTCGCGCGGCGGGCGGCGCAGCGTCTTGGTGAGGACCAGAGCGGCGTTGCAGGCGAAATCGCCGTGGTCGGCCTGACGCGGCGGCTCGACCTGTAGCGGCGGCGCCTCAACCGCAAAGCCCGCCTCGGCGAGAAGCTCGCGAACGCAGCCGTCGAGGGCCTCGCGCAGGCGCTCTTTCATCACGTTTGAACATCCCCCTGGCGCTTCGGCGCGTCAAGGAACCGCTCGCTCCGGCGGAGTGCCGGCTCCGGGTACGCGAACCAGCGTCTCGCCGGGCCGCACCCAGCCCAACTCTTCTCGCACCGCGCGTTCCTGCGCGAAGGGATCCGTGCGCAGCGCGGCGACTTCATCGCGCAGCACCGTATTCTGTCGTTCGAGCGCGCGGATCCGCTCTTCCGCCTGCGCGACTTCGTCACGCAACCGAAGCCACGTGGGGAAGCCGCCCTCGGGTACGAGCCACGCGTAGCCGACGGCGGCGCAAACCAGAGCAAGCGCGAGTAGAACCGGACGCACCTCTCCCCCCCGGGAGGCTCCGGACCCTAGCAGGCCGAGCCGACTCCCGCCGCCTTCGCGCTCACTTGGGAGCCGCGCCCGCTCCTGCTCCCTCGAGCACGCGGCGAATGCGGTCGACGTACAGATCCGCGTCCCAATCGCGCGGCCCGATGTAGCGCGACAGGATCGTGCCATCGCGGCCGATCAGGTACGACTCGGGGTAGCGATAGCTCTGGTACGCCTCGGCCACGCCCTTGTCGGGATCGCGCGCGATCGGGAACGTGAGGCCGAGACGGTCGCGGAACTTCACGACGTCGTCGCGCGACGCGTCCACCGAGACCGCAACGAGTTCGAAGTCGGGGCCGGCGAGCGCGGTGTGGAGCCGCTGCATCGCGGGCATCTCGTTCTCGCACGGCTTGCACCACGTCGCCCAGAAGTTCAGCAGGACGATGCGTCCGCGCAACGACGCCAGCTCGACGGTTCCCCCGTCGAGGAGCGGCAACACGAAGACGGGCGCGGGCTCGCCCGCGCGAATCGGATCCGGCGACGGCTCCGACACCAGCAATGCGGCGAGCACGACCGCCGCTACCGCGGCCGCCAGACCCAGCGCGAGACGCCGCGACATCGCCGTGGCCTACGCGCTGGGGGCCTTCTTACGGCCCTTGGTAGTCGTCTTGGGTCCAACCCCTGCGCCCTTCGTGGTCGTCACGGCCCTCGCCGGCTTCGCCGGTCTGGCAGCCCTCGCCGGTTTCTCGGCTCGTGCCTTCTTCGCCGCTGCCTTCGCCGGCTTCTCGTCGCTCGCGGTCGCCTTCACCGACATCTCGCGATCGACGAGTTCCACCATCGAAACCGGGGCGGCGTCGCCGACGCGCGTGCGAAGCTTGAGAACGCGCGTGTATCCGCCCGGGCGTTCGCGATAGCGCTCGGCCAGCGTGCTGAAGAGCTTGCTGGTCACGTCGCGGCTCTGCACCACGCGCAGCGCCTGGCGCCGCGCGTGCAGATCGCCGCGCTTGCCGAGCGTGATCATTCGATCGGCGATGCGGCGCAGCTCCTTCGCCTTGGCGTCGGTCGTCTCGATGCGTTCGTGGTCGAGAAGCGAAGTCACCAGATTGCGCAACAGCGCGGTCCGGTGCGCGCTCGTGCGACCGAGCTTTCGTCCTGCATTGCGATGTCGCATGGCTCAGGCCTCGCGCTGCTCGCGCAGCTTCTCCAGATCCTTGCGCGCCGGAAATCCGTCGAGTGCCATGCCGAGCGTCAGCCCCATCGACTTGAGCGTGTCCTTGATCTCGTTGAGCGACTTGCGGCCGAAGTTCTTGGTCTTCAGCATCTCTCCCTCGGTCTTCTGCACCAGCTCGCCGATGTAGCGGATGTTGGCGTTCTGGAGGCAGTTGGCCGAGCGCACCGACAGCTCGAGTTCGTCGACCGAGCGGAACAGGTTCTGGTTCATCGGCTCGGGCTCGTCGATGCTGGGCGCCGAGGCTTCCGTCGGTTCCTCGAAGTTGATGAAGATGCTGAGCTGGTCCTTCAGGATCTTGGCCGCGAAGGCGACCGAGTCTGCCGGGGAGACGGCGCCGTCGGTCCAGACCTCGATGTTGAGGCGGTCGAAATCGGTCTCGCGGCCCACGCGGGCCGGTGTCACCGTGTAGTTCACCTTCGTGACCGGCGAGAAGATCGAATCGATCGGGATCGTTCCGATCGCCATCTCCTCGGACTTGTTCTTCTCCGCGGGGCGGTAGCCCTTGCCGGTGCCGACGGTGACTTCGATCTCGACGTCGGCCTCGCCGTTCGTCGTCATGATCCGATGATCCGGATTCAAGACGTCGATCGAGGAGTCCTCGGAGGAGAGGTCACCGGCGCTGACCACGCCCGCGCCGGTCTTGCGGACGCGGAGCGTGCGCGGCCCGGGCGCGTGCATCCGGAGCCGGACTTCCTTGAGGTTGAGGATGACGTCGGCGACGTCCTCCATGACCCCCGGGATGGTCGAAAACTCGTGCAGCACGCCGTTGATGCGCAGCGACGTGATCGCCGCTCCGCTGAGCGACGACAGCAGCACGCGCCGCAGCGCATTCCCGAGCGTCACACCGAAGCCGCGTTCGAGCGGCTCGCACCAGAAGCGTCCATAACGCGGTGTCGCCGAGTCGGCCTCGGTCTCCAGGCGGCGCGGACGGATCAGCTGGCGCCAGTTCTGCGCAATGAGCTCTTGTTGCATGGGAAATCCCCCCTGATTCCTTGGTCGTCGAATCGCGTCCAGCCGCTCCGACTGTTCTCGGCTGCGCCTCGCCGCGCGGAGACCGGCTCGTGCCGAGCGCTCGTCAGCGCGAGTAGAGTTCGACGATCAGCTGCTCCTGAACCGGCATCGTGACGTCTTCGCGCGTCGGCGCTGCCTTGATCACGCCCGTGAACGCTTCCTTCTCGAGTTCGAGCCAGCCCGGCACGCTGCGGCGCTCGAGCGCCTCGAGGGCTTCGGTGATTCGCGCGATCTGCCGCGAAGACTCGCACAGCGTCACGCGCATGCCGGTCTTCACCCGGAACGACGGGATGTCCACCTTGCGACCGTTGACCTCGAAGTGCCCGTGTCGCACGAGCTGGCGGGCCTCCGAGCGCGAGGTCGCGAAACCGAGCCGGAACACCACGTTGTCGAGGCGCTGCTCGAGCAATACGAGCAGATTCTCGCCGGCGCGGCCGCGCATCCGGCTCGCCGCGTCCATCGTCCCGCGGAACTGCTTCTCCGCGAGTCCGTACATGCGCTTGACCTTCTGCTTCTCGCGCAGCTGCAACCCGTAGTCCGAGGTGCGCGTACGGCCCTGGCCGTGCTGGCCGGGGGGATAGGCGCGGCGCTCGACGCCGCACTTCTCGGTGAAGCAGCGGTCGCCCTTCAAGAAGAGCTTGGTGCCCTCGCGCCGGCACAGGCGGCAGGCGGCTCCGGTGTAGCGGGCCATCTCGACTTCCTCCTAGACCCGGCGTCGCTTCGGCGGGCGGCATCCGTTGTGCGGCACCGGCGTCACGTCGCGGATCATGTTCACGCGCAGCCCGGCCGCGGAGAGCGCGCGAAGCGCCGACTCGCGGCCTGCGCCCGGTCCCTTCACGAAGACCGTCAAGCTGCGTACGCCATGTTCCATCGCCTTCTTCGCACAATCCTCGGCGGCCACCTGCGCCGCGAACGGCGTGGACTTGCGCGAGCCCTTGAAGCTCTGCTGGCCGCAACTCGACCACGACAGCGCGTTGCCCGAGCCGTCTGCGATCGTGATGATCGTGTTGTTGAACGTCGCCTGGATGTGCGCCACACCCGC
>Ga0113563_10000563_pt1 | contig 18314 bp, 16 predicted proteins | sample Mud3Dept3metaG_FD_80117 | JGI IMG/M metagenome (GOLD analysis project Ga0113563, IMG submission 80117) | Freshwater wetland microbial communities from Ohio, USA, analyzing the effect of biotic and abiotic controls - Mud 3 Core 4 Depth 3... | ecosystem: Environmental > Aquatic > Freshwater >...
AAGAAATGGAATGAAAGACAAAGGCTTTTCTCTCGCCCGCTTCGAGAGACCGCAGAGAAGAAAATCGAATTCCAGGAAAATATTAGGCCGGGGTCTAAGCCCTGCGTGCTCTGTGGCCTTTGCGAGAGACAATTTTTTCATTTATTTTTTGCGGAGGTGAAAGATGGGAATTCTGGATTATTTCAGACCGGTGTCCACCTGGCCACCGGACCGGGTCCGGGAGTTTCTGGGTCAAAAGAGCCCGCAGGAATATAACCTGGTGGATGTCCGGACCCCGAAAGAATATGAGAGGGAGCATCTCCCCGGTGCGCGGCTGATTCCCGTGGCAGAACTTGAAACCCGCTGGAAAGAGCTGGACCGGAATAAACCCACGATTACCTACTGAGCAGCCGGCGTGCGCAGCCGGGCCGCTGCCGCCGTTCTCGCGCGGGAAGGATTCAAGGAGGCTTACAGCATGGAAGGGGGAATCCATGCCTGGAAGGGCCTGCGGGCAACCGGCGCTTCGGATGCCGGGATGGCCCACTTCGAGCCGGTCAAAAGACCGGAGGAGCTGATCGCCCTGGCTTGGATGCTGGAAGAGGGGTCCTGCAAGTTCTACAAAGAGATGGGAATAAGGGAGAAGAGTCCGGAAGCAGTCGCCCTTTTCCAGGGCCTATGGGGGGATGAAGAAAAACATAAGTCCTCCCTCTTCGGCATCTATCAGAGACTCTCCGGGAAAGATTCAGACCCAGGTTTTCCCCAAGCACTGGTTTCCCTGGAATCCGGTGACGATTACCTGGAAGGGGGAATCGGATTGAAAAAAGCCTTGGAGTGGTCCCGGGGGAAAGGGCTAAGAGACATCCTGGAGTTCTCCATGTCCCTGGAAGTCAACGCCATCGACCTATACATTAAAATGGAGCGCCGAGTAGATGGGAAAGAGGCGAAAGAGGTTTTTCTGGCCCTGTCCAACCAGGAGAGGAATCACCTGAAACGGCTCAGTGCGGCGCTGGAAAAGAGTTGAAAATTTTCGCAGGTTGCTGGCTCCTTGTTTCTGGTTACGGCCCGTTTTTATCCACGCCGGCCCCCCCGGCATAAGTAGCCCTGAATGAGCGGCCATTAACCAGCAACCAGTAACCAGCAACGAGCAGCCAGAACCCGCGGTGATCCCCGAATTCTCCCAGTTTCGGCCCATTCAACTGAAAGATCGCGAGGTCAGGGGAGCGATCATCTGGAAGGATCAGCCCCAGCGGGGTGAAACTGGCCTGACGGAGAAGATTAGAGGAGGTGGGTCCATGAAAACCCGGATCATTCATAGAATCAGCATTCTTTGCATATTTATTCTTTCTTTTCCGGTCTGGACGTACCCATCGCAGGACGATCAAAGTGTTGCCCATGTCTTTGGTTCTCCCCCGCAGGGAGGGGAATCGATGAAAATGAACGTCGCGGAAACGGAGAGGATGCGGGAAAAAACTGATGAAACCGGGAAGACGACCTATCGCCTGGCGAAGGAAAAAAGATCAAACCGGGATATCAAAGTCGTTATGTATATGACCGACTGGTGCGGCTATTGCCGCCAGGCGAGAGAGTATCTTCATTCCTTGGACGTGGATTTGACTGAATATGACATTGAAAAGGATAAGGGAAAAAGAGAGGAAATGCGTAAATTAGGCGGCAAAGGAGTTCCGCTCATCGACGTAGAAGGGATCATTATTAAAGGTTATAATCCCGGACGGATCAAGGATGCCGTAGAGAAGAAGAAAAAAAATTCATAAGAGATCGGATTCCCCCCGGGTCGCAGGGGCCTTCCGGGAATCTCTTGGCCTTTATCCGTCTATTCTTAGACTGCCTACTGAAGCTCACCCGCTGCCCTGCCGCTATTACATTCGGGGGCCGTAGACCGCCGGCCGTGAATCTGCCACCACACGCCCAGTCCCAGCGGGACCAGCCCGAATGCCGCCGCTGCCAGCCCCATGACCCCAAAGCCGCCCGCAGCATAGACCACCCCGCTCCCGACTTGGCTTGCCCCCGAGAACAGATTTAAGATCAGGTCATTGAATCCCTGGGTTTTGGCTCTTTCCCCGGACGAGAGCTGGTCTGCCAGCAGAGTGGACCCGGCCACATAGGCGAAGTTCCATCCGAGCCCCAACAGAAAAAGAGCCACTGACAGCGGCAGGAGATTGATCGAGGGCGCCGCCATCAGGCAGGAGAGGATCATCACCCCTGAGCCCAGGATGATCACCGGGCCCCGTCCCCTCCGGTCAGCCATCCTCCCGGAGATGATGGAGAAGGCGTACATCCCGAAGGTGTGGGCCGAGATTACCAGCGACACCGAGGTTAGAGGATGCTGATGGGCTTTCATGTGAACCGAGGTGATCGACATGGGCACCACCATGACCATCTGGGCGAAAGCCATGGTGACTATCGCCACGATCACCCCCGGCTGTCGAACGATTTCGGCGAGGGAACGAGTCGCCTGCTGAGGGATCACCGCCGGGTGAATCCGGGCGAGCTCTCGCCCGACATCCCGGGGCTCCGGCCTCAGCCCGCCGAAGATTAATAAAGCCGCAACAATCAGGACAGCGGCGCCGGCCATATAGGCCCCGGCCAATTCCGGGTACCCGGCCCATCTTGCCAACTGTCCCATGGGGCCGACCAGAAGCGGTCCGAAGATGGCACCCACCGTACTTCCCAGGACCACGTTGGCGATCGCCCGGCCTCGCTTCGCCGGCAGGTGGACCTCAGCTGCGACAAAGCGACCCAGGTCCACGGCCGACCTGGCCATACCCACCAGGGCGAGCCCAAACAGGAAGAGGGGAAAGGAACGATCGACCACGGCGACTGCAGCAACTGCCGACCCGATCACCCCGATTCCTTGTCCAAGGGCGAGGCTCGGTCGCCGCCCGATCCACTCCATGCTGAATCCCCAAACCAAGGCCCCGAGAGCCTGTCCCGCCACATAGAGAGCGCCGGGGACCCCGGCCATGGCCTGTTGTCCGGTCAGGTCAACCCCGACCAGGGCGTTGACGGTAAAAGCGGCGATAAACCCAGCCGAGCTAAGACTCTGGGAGAGGAACAGCACCCGGGTTATCTTCTCGGCGATACGCTCATAATCCCTCATTGTTCTCATTCAATCTTTATCCCCCGCGGGGGCGGGCCTATTTTGTTTACCATCCTTATTCGGGTCCGCCACGCCCTTCATCCCGGGCCAGGCAGCAGACAAAGGTCCGGCTTTCGGTGATGCCCGTTTGTCATCCACTCTTGCCGGTTCACGATTTCTCAATCCTACGGGTCTGTGGCAGATTCATGACTTTCGGGGGATTTTTAAGAAGGGCTTCTAAGTGAGATGAATTTTCAAGTAGAGGTCTCCGACTTTGCCTTCCTGATTTTTCCCTCTCCCCCGCAGCCGTAGCAGGGTTCCGTCCTGGATTCCCGCAGGGATCTTCACCAACAGCTTTTCCTGTTTTCCCTTCCGCTGAAACGAAATTTCCTTGGAGGTTGCCGTGCAAACCTCCGCACGGGAAAGAGGAATGGTATAGGTGAGATCCAGGGGACTGTCGTCGGCAGGTCCGGACGGAAAAGCATTGGGCAGGAATTTGCGAAAAAAATAACCGAGTCCTTTGCGTAAAACCCAGGAAGCAACTCTGCCCTTCAGGGTAACCCCCCGGGGAACGAGGATGTTTCCCAGGAGGGGGGAGAAGACCTCCGCGGCATTCCTTCTTTGGTCCTGCGCTCCGCCAGAGGCTGAATACCGGAAACCTCCCGGACCCCCGAGGATGAAGAAGAACCCCTGCCCGCCGAAGAAAAGGTGGTCGAAGAACCGCTCGTCGAAACGGACTCCCATCCGGGCGAAGTCCCGGCCGAGTTCGGAAAAGACATCACTGGCCATGGGATTGTTGAAAATGTCCCGGAAGATCTCTTCCTGGGTGTAGGAGAAATCGGGCCTTCCGCCGGCTCCAAAGGGGGTCTGGGAGAGGAGGTCGTATTGCTTCTTCTTCTCCGGGTCCATGAGGACCCCGTAGGCCTCGCTGATCTCTTTGAACTGCTCTTCTGCCTGCCGGTCTCCCGGATTCCGGTCCGGATGGAATTTAAGGGCCAGCTGGCGATAAGCCTTCTTGATTTCCTCCGGCGCAGCTTCCCGCGATACTCCTAGAATTTTGTAATAATCCTTGTTCCCATTTACTCTAGCCATATACATAAACTTATCAGAAAAAGTGGGTTTAGGGAATCCTTCCTTTGGGGTTTGACCTGAATCGGGGACACTTCCGGCCGAATCCGGAAAAGAAGAGGCAGCAAGGCCAAGCAAGAAATAAGGATGGAGCGGGAGAGAGGGATAAGGAAGTGGAAAAATTCAATGATATCTTAGGATTGTCCAGATAGCTCGGATCCCATCCTTCCAGGTGATCTTTTTCCCCTCCCCATAGGTGCGGCCCGCATAGCTAATCCCCACTTCATATACGCGGACTCCCAATTTGGCGATCTTGGAGGTGATCTCCGGTTCAAACCCGAACCGGTTCTCACGGATTTTGATTTTGCGGATGATCTCCCCCCGAAAAACCTTAAAGCAGGTCTCCATATCGGATAGATTCAGGTTGGTGAAGAGATTGGAGAAGGTGGTGAGAAATCGGTTGCCCAAGTAATGCCAGAAAAAAAGAGTGCGCTTGGGCGCTCCGCCCATGAACCGGGACCCATATACCACGTCCGCTTTCCCTTCCAGGATCGGTTCAATCAATGTACCATATTCCCGCGGGTCATACTCCAAGTCCGCATCCTGGACCAAAACGATATCTCCGGTGGTTTGGGCAAATCCCGTCCGAAGGGCAGCCCCCTTGCCCCGGTTGCGTTCATGCAGGAATAGCTTGAATGAGTCCGTCGGGGCATATCCGCGGAGAATCTCCCGCGTGCCGTCAACAGAAAAATCGTCCACCACAATGATTTCTCGTTCGATTCCTTCAGGAAGGGGGGCCGATTGCACACGCTCGATGACTTCCCGTATGGTCCCCCTTTCATTGAACACAGGAATCACAATCGATAGGCGTCTGGCAGGGAATTTTCTATTCGAAGGATTCATAATCTTGCCTTCCCTTTTGCGGGTATTTCCTTCTTCGAGAAACAGCCGCCTTCAGGATGCCCCATTATAATCGGGGACCGGGAAGGAGTCAAATGGAGCAGGGGGATTGCTTTGAGTATCCATTTGGAATTATAATAAAAACATTAAGAACAGGGGTTATTCAGAATGATCGTTTTCTTCCGAGGGGTGCTTTTATTCCTCTTTTTTCTCGGGACCGGAGGGCAAAGCTTTGCCTCCGCGGATTTCCCTTGGCAGAAGATCGAAGAGGGATTGGAGTACAAGTCCGTCCGGATGGAGGGACTGCCCTACCAATCCCTTGTGAAAATGAGCATCCTGAGGGTCGGCTGGGAGCAATTCCAGGTCAGGGTCCTGGACAGCCGGAGTCATGGCATGGACCGGATGGAAATCAAGGCCCTGACCAAAAAATCCCGGGCCCTGGCGGGGATCAACGGCGGGTTCTTCCTTCCCGGTTTTCGGCCGCTCGGACTGCTGATCGTCGACGGAAAGGAAACCAATCCCATGCGGAAGGCTGACTGGGGGATTTTCTTGGTTCAGGATAATCTTCCAAGGATTATCCACACCACTGAGTATCAAAACGGGTGGAATATATCCCAGGCACTGCAGGTGGGCCCCCGGCTGGTGGTGAATGGACGGGAACTCCAAATGAAAAAACAGTTCGCCAGGCGGTCGGCCGTGGGCGTAACCCTGAGGAATCAGGTTCTCCTCCTCACCACGGAGGACACCGACGTTTACGCCCAGGATTTGGCCCGGGTCTTTCATCTTCCCGAATCCCGGGGCGGGTTGGAGTGCCGGGATGCCATGGCCCTGGACGGAGGGCCTTCAACGCAGATGTACGCCGAGTATAAGGATTTGAAAATCGACATTCCCGGGGCCTGGGGAGTTCCCAACGGGATCGGAGTATTCAAGAGAAGGTAGAAACGGACTTGCGACGCTGACGAAGGGCCGATAACCCATGGCAGATGAATCCCAAAAGAAACTCGATATTCGTTTTTTGATGTCGGATAAGAGAAAAATGCCGATGCCCGAAGAGAAAGAAAGACAGAAGAAAGCCAGGAAAAAGAGAGGATGGATTGCCTTTCTTCTGATCGTCATCCTGGTCCTGGTGATTCTGGCGGGGGTGGGCATGGCCTTTTACTTTTCCATCGTCTTCGACCTTCCCCGGCTTACCACCCTGAAGGACTATCAGCCCTACATCACCTCCGGGGTCTACTCGGAGGATGAAGTTTTGATCGGGGAGTTTTTTGTCGAGAGGAGGACGGTGATCTCTCTTTCTCAAATGCCCCGGTTCCTTCCCAAAGCTTTTATCGCCGCCGAAGATGCCCGGTTCTTTGAACACGGAGGAATCGATTACTGGAGGATTTTGGGCGCAGCCTTCCGCAATATTGAGGCCTTGGATGTGGTCCAGGGAGGAAGCACGATCACCCAGCAGATTGCCAAGTCCTTCTTTCTCACTCCGGAACGGAGCTACTCCCGGAAATTAAAAGAAGCGATTTTGGCCCAGCGCATCGAGCACTACCTGACCAAGAATGAGATTCTATTCCTCTACTTGAATCAGATTTACCTGGGGGAGGGGGCTTACGGGGTGGCTGCCGCGGCCAGCACCTATTTTGGGAAACCCATCCAGGAGCTAACCCTGGCGGAGTGCGCGGTCCTCGCCGGGCTTCCTCCTTCCCCGAACAATTTTTCTCCCCTGCGCAATCCCAAAAAAGCCCGGGAACGCCAGCTGTACGTCCTCAACCGGATGGTTGAAAGGAAGATCATCACCAAGGAGCAGGCGCAGAAAGCTCAGGCGGAAGAGATCAAGTTGAAGCCCCGGGGACCCAAAGGATATCACGAGGCCCCCTATGTGGTGGAACAGGTTCGCCTGTACGTGGAGCAGAAGTACGGAAAGGATTTATTGTACAAGGGGGGCCTGAAGATCTACACCACGATCAATTCGAAGCTGCAGAGGACAGCGCAGCACGCGGTCCAGGTGGGGTTGGAGGAATTTGAAAAACGGGGCGGCAAAGGGAAAGGAAGGGAGGCGATCCAGGGGGCCTTGATCGCCCTCGACCCGCAGTCCGGGTTCATTCTGGCGATGGTGGGCGGCCGGGATTTTTCCGCGAGCCAGTTCAACCGGGCCCTTCAAGCCAAGAGACAAGCGGGTTCAGCTTTCAAACCCGTCGTTTATGCTGCGGCCCTGGATAAGGGCTTTACCCCGGCCACTTTAATTGTGGATGAGCCCTTCTCCTATGAGGACGTCCCGGGAAAGGACCCCTGGCATCCCCAGAACTTCGACCACGAATTCTGGGGGCCGATTACCATGCGCAAGGCCCTGACTTTTTCCCGGAACGTTCCTACGGTCCGGATCGCCCAGTCCATCGGGCTGGGCTACCTGATTGATTATGCCGCAAATCTGGGGATTAAGACCAAGCTCGAACCGAATCTCTCCCTGGCCTTGGGGGCGGCGAACGTGACCCTCCTGGAGTTGACCCAGGCCTTCGGGGTTTTTGCGGCCCATGGATACCGTGCCGATCCGGTTCTCGTCTCCCAAGTCCAGGACAAGGACGGGAATGTGCTGGAAGAGACCGAGCCCTCCTCTCTAGAGGTGATCAGCCCGCAGACCTCCTATTTAATCACCAGCATGCTTCAGAGCGTGATTTTGGAAGGAACCGGGCAGAGGGCCAGAGCCCTGGGCCGGCCCGCGGCGGGAAAAACAGGAACGACCAATGATACGCGCGATGCCTGGTTTATCGGGTATCTGCCGCAGAAGCTGGTTGCCGGAGCCTGGGTCGGTTACGATATTGAAAAACCCCTGGGAACCCATGAAACCGGGGCCGTGGCCGCCCTGCCGGTCTGGCTGGAGTTCATGAAGGAAGCCGCCAAAACGATTTCCGTGGAGGAATTTGCCGTTCCCGATGGGGTCGTCTTCATCAAAGTGGACAAGGAAACCGGAGAACCCCTTGCTTCCATGCGTTGGGCCAAATCGGGGAAGGTCCTGTTTGAGTGCTTCAAGGAGGGAACAGAGCCTACCCCCGGAATAATACGGCCCGCGAGAGTGCAGAGACTGCCCGACGAGGAGTTCATAAAGACAAGATAAGGGGACGCGGTGACACGGAGACGCGGAGAAAAAGGTCTCCCCATCCCTGCGTCGGATTTCCGCTTTGTCAGCCTTTCACGACGGCCCAGGGACGAAGCTTGGCCACCTTCCTGGAAATGCCCGCCCGGTGAACGACTTCCACGACCTGGCTCACATCTTTATACGCTTCCGGCGCCTCCTCCACGAGCGTAGCCCGGCTGGCTGCCCGGACATAGACTCCCCGATCCTCCAGCTCCCGGTGGAGGGGCCTTCCTTTACTGGCCTTCTTTGCTTGTGTGCGGCTCTGGACTCTTCCGGCGCCGTGGCAGGTGCTGCCGAAAGTTTCCTTCATGGCCCCCTCCGTTCCCACCAGCACGTAAGAGTATCTTCCCATGTCTCCCGGTATGAGAACAGGCTGGCCGACCTGGCGGTAGATTTGGGGGACCGCCGGATGGCCCGGAGGAAAGGCCCGGGTGGCCCCTTTCCGATGGACGCAGACCTCCCTGCGTTGTCCTTCGATGAGGTGAACTTCCCTTTTGGCAATATTGTGGCAAACGTCATAGACCAAATGCATTCCCAGGTCCCGGGGGCTCATCCGGAGAAGCCGCTCGAAGGCCTCCCGGGTCCAATGCATGAGCATTTGCCGGTTGGCCCAGGCGTAATTGGCGGCGCAGGCCATGCCGGCGAGATATTCCTGTCCTGTCCGGTCCCGGATGAAGTCGCATGCTAGCTGCCGGTCGGGGAGTTCCAACCCCAGCTGGCGGACCCGCTCGCCCATCTTTTTCAGGAAATCGTCGCACACCTGGTAGCCGAATCCCCGGGAACCGGAATGAATGAAGACCGTCACCTGATCCTTCTCCAGGCCGAAAACCCGGGCCGCTTCCGGGTCATAGATTTCTTCCACGTACCCCACTTCCAGGAAATGGTTTCCAGACCCCAGCGTGCCCAGTTGGGGCCTTCCCCTTTCCATGGCGCGGTCGCTGACGATCCCGGGGTCGGCGCCTTCCATGCAGCCCCGGTCCTCGGTCCGGTCCAGGTCCTGGGGGGAGCCGTAGCCGTTTTCGACGGCCCACGCCGAGCCCTTCTTCAGGACCTGGATCAATTCCTGGGAGCTTAACCGCAGGGCTCCTTTGGAACCCACGCCTGACGGGATGGATTCAAACAGGGCATCGGCCAGTTCCTTGATCCTGGGCCGCAAATCCTGCCTGGAAAGGCTCGAAACAAGCAGCCGGGTTCCGCAGTTGATGTCATACCCCACTCCGCCGGGGGAGACCACCCCTTCCTTCCAGTCAAAGGCCGCCACGCCCCCGATGGGAAACCCGTATCCCCAGTGGATGTCCGGCATGGCCAGGGAATACTTCTGAATTCCCGGAAGGTGGGCCACGTTGGCCACCTGCTTCGGGCTTTCGTCCAGGTTCATATCCCTCAGCATTTCCTCGGAAGTATAGATGATCCCGTCCACCCGCATCTTGCCGGTGCGGGGGATCCGCCAGCGGACCTCATCGATCTTTTCCAGATGGATTTTTCCCTGACTGCTCATGGCAGCCCTCCATTCAGCGATTTTCAAATATCCAAAACGACTTTTCCTTCCCAGCCCTTATCTTTCTGTTTCACCGCTACCTGGTGATACGTGACGGCCTTGATTTCGGTCTTGAAACGATGGCGGGAAGGATCGAAGATTTCTCCCCGGGCAATGGCTTTCAAGGAATTGGAGTCCAGATGAAGAATGGAAAATTTCTTGAACAGGTACCCCCGCCCCTGACAAAGAAACAGGAGTTCCCCCAACCACCGGATCAGGAGGTCTTCCCGGTCCGCCCCTTCGATGGAAATTTCCTGAACCGCTCTGTCCCCGACCTTTCTCAGGTCCGTCAATTGGTCGAAGAGGGCATGGGCGGCATTGGCAAAGAGATCCTCCACGGTTTTCCCAAAGACCCGGATCCCAATATCCGCGGTGTGGTTAAAGGTTTCGTATCTCTTCATCTGAGAACTTTGAGGTTGGATTGGCTTTTCAACTATATTATAATCCTATCCGGATGAAAGTTGAAAAGATGTTTCAAGTTACGGGTTTCAAGTTTCAAGTCAAAAAGCATTCCTGTTCAAAATCATATAGTCCCCCCATGCGGAAATGAAAATGGCCGACACCCCCATTCCGCATTCCGGATTCCCCCTTCCGCATTTGAATCGTTTCCTTCTTTTGGGCATTTTCCTAACTTCCGCCGCCACCCTGACCCTCGAAATTTCCCTCATCCGCCTTCTCTCCGTAGCCCAGTGGCACCACTTTGCTTTCCTGGTGGTCAGCATGGCCCTGTTGGGATATGGGGCGAGTGGCTCTTTCCTATCTTCTTTTCCCTCCCCTCGAGCGCGGGACCCCCTGAAGTTTTTAGTCAATGGGAGCTGGCTCTTTTCCCTAAGCGCCCTTCTGGCCTACCTGGCCGGGAACCAAGTCCCCTTCGACCTGGCCCGGATCGCCTTTGATCGGTGGCAGGTCTTCTATCTTTTCCTTTTTTACCTGGTCTATTCCCTGCCCTTCTTTTTCTCCGGCCTGGTTATCTCCTTTGCCCTGAGTCAATGGAGCGGCGCAGCGGGGAGACTTTACTTCTCCGACCTGGCCGGCGCTTCGCTGGGTTGTCTCCTGGTCCTGGGGCTCTTCCGGGTCTTCGGGGGCGCTGGAACGATCCTTTTTTCCTGTTTCCTCGGCGGGCTGGCTTCGGTGATGTTCGGAAGGATGAAAGACTCGAGAGAGGTCTTCCCCTGGATATGGCTTGGCCTTCTCGCCTGTCTCCTATTCTGGCAGCCTTCCTGGATGGACCTCCGTCTCTCCCCCTACAAGGGTCTGAGCGCCGCTCTGCGGTTTCCGGGCGCCAGCCTGCTGGAAACTCGGTGGAGCGCGGCTTCCCGGGTGGATGTCCTGAAGAGCCCGGCGGCCAGGACAGCTCCCGGCCTGAGTTTGGAATACCTGGGCCCCCTTCCCGAACAGCTGGGTTTGACGGTTGATGGAGACCACCTCACCGCCATCACCCGCCTCCGGGGAGAGCCGGAAGGGGCTGAGGACCTGAAATTCCTGGATTTCCTTCCTTCCTCTTTTCCTTACGAGGCCTTCCTGCCCCGGAGAATCCTGGTTCTTGAACCCAGGGGGGGACTGGAAGTCCTGAATGCCCTGTACCACGGGGCCAAGGAAGTCGTGGCTGTGGAAGCCAACCCCGCCATTGTGGAGCTGTTGAAGACCCGATACGCGGAATTTGCGGGGAACCTCTATGGTCGGCCTGGGATTCAGCTGATCGTAGAAGATGGAAGAAGTTTCCTTCATCGGTCCCCTTCGGCTTTTGACATGATCGTTTTGCCCCTCTCGGAAAGTTTCGGCGCCTCGGCCGGGGGGTTCATCGGCTTACAGGAGGATTACCGGATTACCGCGGAAGCGATCCAGGAGTATTTACGCGCCCTCAAACCGGGCGGTTTTCTTTCTTTCAGCCTCTATCTCCTTCCTCCTCCCCGGGCGGAACTGCGCCTGGTTTCCACAATCCAAAGAGCTCTGGAGAAAAGCGGAAAGCGCCCCGCGGATCATCTTCTCTCCTTCCGCAGCTGGGGGACCTTTTCGCTTATGGTGAAGAAAGATCCCCTGGACGGGGGGGAGGCGGAAAAACTCAAAGATTTCTGCCGGCGGATGCGGTTCGACCTGGTTTACTACCCGGGAATGTCAGGGGAGGAGGCAAACCGGTATAATCGGTTCCCCCGCCCCATCTATTTCGAAGCCGTGCAGAATCTGCTGGGAAAGGGGGAGAGTTACTATTCCACGTACCCTTTTGATTTGAGCCCGGCGACGGATGACCGTCCCTTTTTCCATTTCTTTTTCCGCTGGAAATACTGGGAGGAGACCTACCACCTGGCGGGAGGGAAGTGGCAGATCCTCCTTGAAGGAGGATTTCTGGTCCCGGTGGTTTTCATCCTGGCCCTTCTCCTCAGCATCCTTTTCCTGCTCCTTCCCGCTTTTATTAAAAAAAGGGGGGAGGAAAAGGCAGCAGGGAATTCCCTCTTCTCCTGGCTGGCCTGCTTTACCGCCCTGGGGTTTGGGTTCATGTTCGTGGAGGTCTGCCTGATTCAGAAATTTATCCTTTTCCTCGGGAACCCCATTTATTCCGCCTCCCTGGTTATTTTTTCTCTCCTGGTCTCGGCTGGAATGGGAAGCCGTTTCTCCATGCGGTTCCATGGCCGATCTTTCCGGCAATTGCGGGTTCTTCTCCTTTTCCTGCCCGGTCTTCTTGTCCTGGCCGCGTTTTTGTATCCTCTCACCCTTTCCTTCTTCCAGGGAAATTCGGCGGTCGCCCGCTGGGTGTTCGCTTTTATCCTGATCTCGACCCCGGGATTTTTCATGGGAATGCCGTTCCCCCTGGCTGTCCGGCTGGTGGGTTCGATGGAGCCCCGCTGGGTTTCCTGGGGATGGTGCGCGAACGGCTGCGCTTCCGTGTTGGGGGCCATTTTGCCCGTCCTGGTTGCTCTGAACTGGGGATTCCAGACGGTCTTTTTCCTGGCCGCCCTTTGCTATTTATTCGGGTTTTTGGTAATCTGCAAATACGAATAAGGTCGGCGGAACGGCAAAGGACCCAAAGGAAGAGGCTATGGGCAAGATGACTCACGACTCACCACTTGCATCGGAAGGGAGGAGGTCCCGAACATGAAAGCGACCAAGAAGGAGGCAAAGATGACCGCAAAACAGGTAAGCCGCAAGACTTCCAAACTGGCGGAAAAGGCAGGCAAGGGGGCAGGGAAACTGGATATCAAGTGGCAGAAGGCCCTTGCCCAGAAAGAGGAATTGATCAAGAAACTGAAGGGGCAGCTGGTGGAGAAGGAGAAGGCCCTCAAAGAGGCGAAAAAGAGTTTCTTGGATAAAGCCAAAGAGAGTCTCCTGGAATGGAAGGAGAAAGCTGAAGGGGAAATCAAGCTGAGGGCGGAAAAACTGGCGGGGCAAAAAGACTCCCTGCTGGAAAAGCTGAAAAAGCAGGTGGCCGATAAGGAAAACCTCCTCCGGCAGGGAGAAGAGACGTTGAAAGAAGCGATGGACAGCGCCAAGAAAGAAGTCTCGGCGATCAAAGAAAAGACCGATCAGACCCTGATGGAATGGAAGACCAGGGCGGAGGCCGAATACAAGCGGTTGAGGGAAGAATTGGAGAAGAAAGCCCAGCCTTTGGGGGATAAGGTGAGAGAGCTCGAAGAATACCGGAAAAAGGCGGAGATGAAAATCGCCGAATTGCAGTCCAGGGCCAAAGAATATGTATCCAAGGCAGGTTCGGGGGTGGAGGAGAGGCAGGGGATCCTTACCTTTAAGGGAGGCCCCATGACCCTTTTGGGCCCGGAGGTGAAAGTGGGGGGCAAGGCTCCGGACTTCAAAGCAGTGGATACCGGGATGCAACTGGCCACGCTGGACTCCTTCCGGGGGAAGATCAAGATCATCAGTTCAGTCCCGTCCCTGGATACGCCGGTCTGCGACATGGAAACCCGGAGGTTCAATGAAGAGGCGGGAAAACTGCCGGACAATGTGGTGGTTCTCACCGTCAGCATGGACCTTCCTTTTGCCCAGAAGCGCTGGTGCGCCGCGGCGGGAGTGGAAAAGGTGAAGACCCTTTCCGATTACCAAGGCCAGTCCTTCGGGCTGGCGTACGGCGTGGTCATCAAGGAATTAAAGCTTCTGGCCAGGGCGGTCTTCATCGTGGACGACCAGGACATCGTCCGTTACATAGAGATCGTGCCCGAGGTCACCAAAGAACCGGACTATGACCGGGTGCTGAATGCGGTGAAAGCGCTTTTGTAAAATAGGTAAAAGGTTGGAGGTAAGAGGTTGGAGGCGTTTTCTTCCAAGTGGCTCTCGACCCCTCTTACCTCCCTGCTTGGAGGAGGCTGTGCAAGAGATAAACCAAGGGATTGATCCGGAAGAAACCCTCAAGTTACTCATCAGGCTCATTCGTTCCAAGAGTCTGAACCCCCCCGCGGACGTGCGGGAATGCGCGGGGATCATTGCCGAGGAGCTCAAGACCCGGAGGCTTCCGGCGGAAATGGTCGAGGAAAAACCCGGAGTGGCCAACGTGATTTCCCGCCTGGACGGGAAGGGAACGGGCAAAACCCTGATCTGGAACGGCCATTTCGACGTGGTTGCCCCGGGGGAGGACTGGGTCGTGGACCCCTTCGGCGGGGAGTACAAGGAGGGATTCATTTACGGGCGCGGGGCGAGCGACATGAAGTCCGGGGTGGCGGCCATGATCATCGCCCTGGGAGCCCTGAAAAAGGCCGGTTCGCCCTTCCTTGGCCGCATCGTTTTCCAGGCGGTGGGAGATGAGGAGACCGGGAGCGATGCCGGAACCCGGTGCATGATCCGGAGGGAAATCGGGGCCGGGGCGGATTTCGCGATCGTCTCCGAACCGACCAACCTGAATGTGACCATCGGCAACCGCGGGTTGCGATGGCTGGAAGTTTCGGTCAAAGGCCGGGCCAGCCATGCCGGCAGGCCCCATGTGGGGGCCAATGCCGTCCATGCCGCCGCGAGGATCATCAGCGAGCTGGAACGCCTGACCTTCAAGGTTCATCATCCCCTCTTTGAGATTCCCCATCCCAGCCTTTCGGTGACCATGATCCAGGCGGGGACCAAGGTCAATATCATTCCTGAAAGGTGCACCTTCTCCATCGACCGGCGGATGATGCCCGGGGAAACTTCCGAGTCCGTCCGCGGGGAGATCGAAGAGGTCTTACGGGATTGTTCTTCCGACGGAATCCGGAGTGAAGTCCGGATCACCCACGAGGGGTGGGACCCTTACGCCATCGATCCGGGTTTGCCGTGGGTGAAAGGGCTTTGCGAAACGGTTCAAGAGGTAGCGGGGCAAATTCCGCAGATCAAGGGAAAAGCGGGCTGCACGGATGCGTCCCACCTCTACCACCATGGAAAAATTCCGTCGGTTTGCTTTGGCCCCGGTTTGGAAGACCTGGCCCACAAGGCCAATGAAAGGGTGGCGCTGGAAAAAGTGGTGCAGGCGGCGAAGGTATACGCCCTTTCGGCGGTGAGACTTCTGAAATAAAAAGAAAGTTTTTAAGCTTTGTTGCGGTTCCGCTGGTTTTTTTCGACTGCGGCGATGAAGTTCTTGGTTTCCCGGGGCATTGCCTCGGGGCGCTTTTCCAGGTTGCCCATCCCCCAATTGTAGGCTGCCAGGGCCAGCTTCACGTCTCCCCGGTAGCGGTCCAGGAGCCTGCGCAGGTAGCTCGTCCCGCCCATGATGTTCTGAGTGGGATCAAAAGGATTGGTCACTCCCAATTCGACCGCGGTTTCGGGCATCAGCTGCATCAATCCCCGGGCCCCTGCTCTGGATACGGCCAACGGATTTCCCCCGCTTTCGGCCTGTATGACCGCCCGGATTAACGCGGGGTCGACCCTGTACCTCTGTCCTGCCTCCTGGATTATCGATTCAAAACCCCGGTCTATCGGTAAATAATTTGACGTCTCCGGAATCATTTCAAATTCCAAAGGCTCGGGAAGGGGCGGCGGATTATGGGAAACCGTGGGGTTGGAATAAATCAGGGGAGAAGGCAGGAAAATGTCTGGCTCCGCCTCCCCTGTTTCCGAAAGGACTAAGTCAATGGTTTTCTTTAAGATTTGCAGGGCAAGCCTTTCCATGGAGATGGGCTCGCCCATTTTCTCTTCAAGAAAAGAAAGGAATTCAGCTCGACCCTGCTTTTGGTTTGCCGGGGGCGAAAACGGGTTCCGGCCGAGGAGATTCTGCGGATCAATTTTCCCGATCATGGCAGATGTTAAAAAAGCAATCTCCATGCCATGGTATAAGGGTTCAGCATGGAAGAAGAGTCAAAGGATGGAGTTCAGGAGGAATTTTCCAGTAAGGGAAGGAAGGGACTACCTGGGAGAGGATTCTTTCCCCGGTTCATCAGCGGCGGTTTCGAATTCCGGCAGAACGATTCCCCGCTTTTGCATGATGCCGTAAATCGCCTCCGCCCGGCTTTCCACATACCGCTGATTTCCCGCCGGGTTTAATTTTCTCGGGCTGGGAAGGACCACGGCCAGCCGGGCCGCTTCCCGGGGCGAGAGCTCGGCGGCTGGCTTCTCGAAATAATGGCGGGATGCGGCCTCGGCGCCGAAGATCCCGTCGCCCCATTCCACCATATTCAGATACAGTTCCAGAATCCGCTTCTTGGAAAGGACCTGCTCCATTCTCCAAGTGATGGCCGCCTCCCGAATCTTTCGCCAAAAACTCTTGTCGGGAGAAAGGTAAACATTTCTGGCCAGCTGCTGGGTGATAGTGCTTCCCCCAAATTTCAGCTTTCCGGCTTGCAGGTCTCTCTCGATGGCCTGCTTGATGCCATCAAAATCAAAACCTTCGTGGCTCCAGAACTTATCGTCCTCGGCGATCAAGACGGCTTTGACCAAGTAGGGGGATATGCGGGAGAGGGGGACCCATGCCTGGCGGACCTGAACCTTCCGGCCCTTCTCCTTCCATTGCCTTTCCCGGTATTCCATGAAGGCGCTTTTGGCAGGGTTTTCTTTTTTCAACCGGGATATATCCGGCATCAGGATCGAATAAACAAGGGCAAGGAAGGCCGGGAGCAGCATAAAGAAGACCCAGATTTTGGGAAAATGTCCTTTGCCCATTGTCAAGTTTTCTTTCAAAAAGAATGATGACAGCTCCTTTTTTTTAACATATCCTAATTAAAAGGAAAAGTTTTGGTGTAAAAACGGAGTTCATAAAAGCAGGAATAAGGAGTGGTTATGAGTAATGCGGTGAAAGAGAAGATCGCGGAGATGAAGGATTGGCTCGTCGAAACGCGGCGGACCATTCATATGAACCCCGAGCTGGGGTTCGAGGAGGTGGAGACTTCCAGGCTGATTGCAGGGTATCTTGATAAATTCGGACTCCAGGTCAAGACCGGGATGGCCAAGACCGGAGTCATCGGGCTCCTGAAAGGGGGGAAGCCGGGCAAGACCGTGGCGATCCGGGCGGATATGGATGCCTTGCCCATGGAAGAGGCCAATCAGGTTCCTTACCGGTCCAAAGTGAAAGGGAAGATGCACGCCTGCGGTCACGATGGCCACGTGACGATCCTTTTGGGAGTGGCCCGGTTGTTTTCATCCCTGGCCGATCAGGTCCAGGGGAATATCAAATGGGTCTTCCAGCCCGCCGAAGAAGGGGGCGGAGGAGGTCGGGTCCTGACGGAAGAGGGAGTGCTGGAAAATCCCAAAGTGGATGCGATCTTCGGGGCCCACCTCTTTCCGGACCTGCAGATCGGCAGGGTGGGGATTCACGAGAAGGAAGGGCTGGCGGCCACCGACCGGTTCGTGATCAAAATGATCGGAAGCGGAGCCCACGGGGCCTATCCCCATCTGTCCCGCGATCCCATTGCTGCGGTGGGCCACCTCATCACCCAGATCCATACCATCGTGAGCCGGAGCATCAGCCCCCTGGACAGCGCGGTCATCACCATCGGAAAGGTGGGCGGGGGAACGGCTTTCAACATCATCCCCGACGAAGCGGAAATTCTGGGCACGGTCCGGTCCCTGAGCCAAAAAGTAAGAGGGGAGCTGAAATCCCGGATGGAGCAGGTGACCCAGGGGGTGGCCAAGTCCTTTGGGATGGATTATGGCTTCGATTTTCAATACGGCTATCCGGCGCTTATCAACGACCCGGAGATGTCCCGTCTTGTGGCGGCCGCCTGCGCCAAAGGGATCGGAAAGGAAAATGTGGAATTCCTGAGGCCGTCCATGGGAGGGGAGGATTTCGCGTACTACCTGGAGAAGGTGCCCGGGTCCTTCTTCCGGCTGGGATGCCGCAACGAAGCGAAAGGGATTGTCAACCCCTTCCACAGCAGCCGCTTTGACATCGATGAAGACGTGCTTCCTTTCGGCGTGGAAATGTTTACCCGGATCATCGACGAGTATCTGGGGCTGAAACTATTCTAATCGCGGATTGCCGATTTCGGATTGCGGATTGGAAAATTCCAAATTCATCGTAGGGGCGCGCGGCTGCGCGCCCGAATGGCTGTTTCATGACAGTGCAGGAAAAATCGCCGGGAACTCTTTATATCGTTTCCACTCCGATCGGAAACCTGGAGGACATCACCCTTCGGGCCCTGCGGGTGCTCAAGGAAGTGGACCTGATCGCCGCCGAGGACACCCGGCGGACCCGCCAGCTTCTAACCCACTAT
>Ga0113563_10000565_pt1 | contig 18278 bp, 15 predicted proteins | sample Mud3Dept3metaG_FD_80117 | JGI IMG/M metagenome (GOLD analysis project Ga0113563, IMG submission 80117) | Freshwater wetland microbial communities from Ohio, USA, analyzing the effect of biotic and abiotic controls - Mud 3 Core 4 Depth 3... | ecosystem: Environmental > Aquatic > Freshwater >...
GCCGTTCTCGACCACGAAGCTCTTCGGCGCGTGGTTGACGACGATCTCGACGTTCTCCGACTCGGCATCCTCCAGTTCCCACTCGGACGCCTTGAAGAACTGGCGCGGCTTGCGGGCCATCACTTTCACGTCCTTCGCGCCGAGGCGCAGCGACGAGCGGCAGCAGTCCATCGCCGTGTTGCCCACGCCGATGATCAGCACGCGGTCACCGATCCTGTCGAGGTGCTTGAACGCGACGGATTCGAGCCAGTCGATGCCGATGTGGATGTTCGCTGCGCCCTGCTTGCGGCCCGGGAGGTCGAGTTCCTTGCCCTTGGGCGCGCCGCTGCCGACGAAGATGGCGTCGAATCCGCCCGTCGCGAGCAGCTTCTCGAGGCTCTCGATACGCGAGTTGTAGCGGATCTCGGCGCCCATCCCAGTGATGTAGCCGATCTCCTCGTCGATGACGGTCTCGGGCAGCCGGAAAGCCGGGATGTTGGTACGCATCAGGCCGCCCGGCTTGTCCCACTGCTCGAAGATCACGACCTCGTAGCCGAGCGGCAACAGGTCGTTCGCGACCGTGAGCGACGCGGGCCCCGCGCCGATGCAGGCGACACGCCTGCCGTTCTTCTGCTGCGGCACGACCGGCAGGCGGTCGACGATGGAATCCTTGTGGTCGGCTGCGACGCGCTTCAGGCGGCATATCGCCACCGGCTTGTCCTCGACGCGACCGCGGCGGCAGGCCGGCTCGCAGGGCCGGTCGCACACACGGCCGAGGATGCCCGGGAAGACGTTCGATTCCCGGTTGACCATGTAGGCGTCGGAGAACTGGCCCAGCGCGATGAGGCGGATGTACTCGGGCACGTCGGTGTGTGCGGGGCAGGCCCACTGGCAATCGACGACGCGATGGAAGTAGTCGGGGTTCGACGTGTCGGTCGGTTGCACGATCGTGCGGATCCGGTGAGTGATGAAACAGTGCGGCAGCTTAGCGATTCTGCCCGGGGGCGCAACCGCCGGGCACGCACCATTGTGCGGTGCAGCAGCAACCGCCGGGCTCCCGCAAACGTTAAATGGCGCCCGCGTGTCAATTCCGATGGGCTATTTTGTGACGGCCGACACATCAGGCAGGCATTTCCCCTCATACGGAGACGGTCCCGATGGGCGCAGATTGGCGACGGGCATGGGGATCGCGCCGTGGTCGCGGAGCGGTCCCAAGGGGAGCACGGATGAAACCCGGGGTGGGGGTCGTCGTTCTGCTCGTCGCCACCACGCCACTCGCAGCGGGTGCGGGCGAATTGCGCACCCAGTTCTCGGTCACCGCGACGGTTTCCCCGCGTGCGAGTGTCGAGCCGCTGTCCCAGCCCGCGCAGCTGTCGATTTCCCGGGTAGACGTCGAGCGTGGCTATGTCGACGTCGCCGCCGCTTACCGCGTCTCCAGCAACGATCCGTCCGGCTACCTGGTACGCCTCGCGCCGCGCACCGGGCTCACGCGCGCGGTGGAAGTCGCCGGCCTCTCGACGCCGGTCGTCATGACGGACCAGTCGGTCGAGGTCATTCAACCCGCGGCACTCCGTCCGCAGACGCTCGCCCTTCGCTTCCGGCTGGTGCTCAACGATAAGGCGGTGCCAGGCACCTACGCGATGCCAGTCCAGGTGAGCGTCTCGGTGCTGTGATCGCGACAGCCCGCACGATCAGTCCGATCAGAACGTGAGGGTGACCTGGATCAGGTCCGAGTAGTCGCCCATGTCGGCATCCTGCAGCTGCGGTATCCGGCCATAGATCACGTGCGTCGCAGACCGGGTCTGGTTGCCGACGCCCGGTCCCACCTTGAGCGAGCCTGTGATGATCGTGGTGCCCGAGCTTGCGTTGCCCCAGACCTGCGTGCGTGCAGCATCGCGGAACAGGTTGTAACCGAGTGGCGATGCACCGGCGGCGAGCTTGCGCGGCGCAAAACTGCCGCTCGTGCCCGTGGAGAGCGTCACGGTGTAGTTCGCGGTGTCGCTACCGCCTGGCCCGGTGTATGTGCAGGTGACGACGATGGAGCCCGTCGAGTCATCGGGCGTGTCGAGGCTCGGGTCGTAGGTCCCGAAGGCGACGCCGGAAGCCGTGACGGAACAGTCAAAGGCCGCCGTCGCGGCCTGGGCGATCAGCAGCAGGGCGCCGAGCAACGTCAGCCTGCCTGCAGCGACGAATGCCGCGCGGCGACGCCGTTTCACGAGCTGCTCTCTTCGACCGGACCGGGCCGGCAAGGGACTTCGCCGAGGTCCGGCTGCGGGTCGTTTCCCGCTGGTCGGGAGACTTCGAACGTGCATCGTCCGCCGACCCACGACGCGCTGGCGGCAACCCGCCGCGAAACGCCAGTCAGGAAGACGGTGCCCTTGAGGCCGACCGGGAAGCGAGCATCGCCGATCGAGACCTCCGCACCGGCTGGCACGGGCCTGCCGTTCGGTTGCACCAGGCGCAGCGTGACCGCGTTCGCGCGGGTCACGGGGAACTTCACCACCGCGCCGCTGCGATGCGCCGGCGTTACGGTCATGGAGGCTTTTTCGAGCGTGGCGTCCATCGGCACCTTGGCCGGGTCCACGCTGACCTCGTTCGTCTGGTAAGGAAGCAGGTTGTCGAGCAGCACGCGACCCTTCGAGTCCGTGCGGCCGACCGGCTGGTTCTGGACGAATACCTCGACGCCTTCGTAGTCCGCAAACTGCACCACGGCGAAGCTCTGGTCCAGGCGCCGCGCCGGCATGACGCCCGCGCTCGTGATCGCCACTCCGCCCGTGCCGCCGACGCGCACGCCATCCTGGCCGTTGGCCCGCGCATAGTCCGCCGCGACGGTGCCGGCCTTGCCCTGGTAGGAGTAGCCGAGGTTCGCGCGGTCGTTGCTCGACAGCGTGGCGACGTAACCCGAGCCGGTTCCGACCGGAAGATTCTGCTGCACCGAGGCGACGGCTTCGAACTGATCGCCTTTGCCCCTTTCGAAACTGCGCTGCAGCGACGCGCTGGCGCTGCGGCGCTCGCCGAGCGGCATCGTCCAGGTGAGGAAGATGTCGTTGCTCGTATCGTCGGCCGACGTGTGGCTCGCGAACAGGCTCAGGTACCCGAGCGTGCCGAAGCCGAGCGAATAGCCGAGACCGAACGTCTCGACGCTCGGGGAGATCCAGTTCGTCTGCAGGCCATAAGCGAACTGCAGGCTGCCGTAGGGCATCAGGTTGAGTCCCAGACCACCGAAAGCACGCAGCTTGGGGCGGACCTCGAGGGCGCTGTCGCCGAGTTGCGCGAATCCCCGCGACGCGTAGAGGCCTCGGCCATAGAGGCTCACCCGCGGTCCGTTGCGCTCGAATCCGAGGCCGCCGAGCCAGCCGGTACCGCTGCCGTCGCCGCCAACGGCCGCGGAACCCGAGACGATGCCGAGCGTGCCGACCTGCACTGCACCGTCCACGCCCGCAGCCGCCGCACCCTGCGACTGCGCTTCCGCATGCGCGCCTGCCGTCAGGCTGTCGGTCATGCCACGTCGATAAGTCGCCGAACCGACCGCGTCGCCGTAGTCATTGCTGCGGTTCGTGTAGTTGCGACGCACGGCGCCCGCTTCGACGGAGTATTCGCTGAGTCCCTTGCGCAGCAGCGACGTGCCGGCGTAGTAGGGCTGCGAGACCACCTGCTGGCGTCCGAGTGCGTCGGTGACGACCACCTGCATCTGGCCCGCGCCGTTCACTGCGGGAATGCCGCTGATCTCGAACGGCCCGGGCTGCACCTGCTCGCTCGAAACCGGCTGCCCGTTGATGAACACCTCCACCGTGGAGGGCACGACCGCATCGCCGCTCGCCGACAGCAGCGGCGTCGTAATCAGTGTCGGCTGAGTGCTGAAGTTCGTGCCGTACTGGAGTCCGCCGAAGCGCAACGAGCGGCCCCACGAGCCACTCGACGATATGGAGTCGCCGACCCGCAGCGTCACCATGCGGTCGGGGAAGTCACGCGTCCAAGCCGTGTCGAGTCGCGTGGCACTCGCGTTCTTCGAGTCGCCGCGGGCCACGGCCGTTGCAGTGAGCACGCCTTTCGCGCCGAACAGGCCTAACTCGAGGAAGCCACCCGCGCCCGTGCGGCCGCTGCTGCGTTCCGCCGAAACGTCGTAGTTCACGAAAGCTCCGAGCTGTGCCTGTACCTTCGAAGGCGCATCGGCCGAAGCGAGGCGGGTCTTCGTTGCCACGAACGCCTGGGCCGGCAGGTTGACGTCCACGCTCTGCGTGGTGTCGTCGAACGTGACCGTCGCGCCGATTTCCTTTCCGATCCGGTAGTAGCGCTGGCCGTTGACCAGCATCGCTCCGGTCGTCGGCGTCTTGAGCCTGAGAGCCTTCAGGTCCGAGGCTTTCACCAGCAGCGTGCCGTCGGCGTCGCGTCGTACCAGCAGCGCGTCCGGCAGGTGCTCGCCGTTGATCGTCACCTGCAGCACCGACTCCGCGAACGGTCCCGTCGCCTGCTGTGCCGAAGCGACTCCTGCGGCTCCGGCGAGCGCGAACGCGATGGCGATGGACAGCCTGCGGCGCATGGGAGTTACCGTGCCGGCGTCAACTCCGCGACGATTTCACCCTGCTGCGTGTTGGCCTTCAACCTGTAGCGGGCCGCGGAGGCGATGCTGTCGTCCCGGGTCTTGTCGTTGTTCTGCAATGTCCATGTCCTGAACTGGCCGGGCAGGACGTAACCAGCGACAGTGTCCTGCAGCGCGGGTCCCGTGCCACTCTCGGGTGTCAGCGTGAGGCCGAGCACGCGTGCGTGCGCGCCACCGTTGTTGTCCGCGCGCACGACAATTGCGCCGCTCGGGTCGTATGTGGCTGACCATGCGAGATCCTGACTTGCCGGGGTGGTGGGAGCCACGAACAACGGGATGCTGAGGCGCAGCGCCACTCGAAGGCCGGTGAAATCGGGGCTCGCTTCGGGCGGTACTTCCTGCAGGATGACGCGGTAGCTGAGTTCCCGGGTCGGGTCGGGGCTGCTGCGCAACGCCACACGCACGAGTTGTGTGCCCCTGGGTGGCAGCGTGAACACGGACGGCGAGACGAGGAGGTCGACGGTCGGGTCGAGCTTCTCCTGGCCGTCGTCCTGGGTCCAGGCGAGCGTCTCGGCCTGGATCAGGGCTGGCGCGTCTTCGTCGTTGCGCACGGTGAGCACTGCGGTCCTGACCTGGCCTGCGAGTTCGAGGCGCAACGGCGAGATTCCGAACGAGCCCGCTGACGCCGACGGCAGCCACAGGGCTGCCGCCGACGCGAGGACGCTCACCATGACTTGCTGGAAGCGCATGACCATCGGTCGATCAATAGGTGATCGTGGCCGTGATCAGGTCCGAATAGGCGCCGACCCCGGCCGACTGGTTAGCAGCGTTGTTTGGCAACTGGCCGAAGACAGAGATGGTGACCTGGTTGGCGACTCCGAGACCGCCGCCGGTTCCCGTAACCCAGCCCGTGCCGCCCGCATTGTTGCCCCAGATCGTCGCAAAGCCGGCGGTCGTGTACAGGTTGTACTGCAGCGTGTCGCCGCCGGGGCCGGCAAGCAGTCGCTGAAGAAGCGTGGCGCCGGTCGTCGTGCCGGCGTCCAGGGCGATCTGGTATCCGGCATTCTTGCTGCAGCGGACGACAAGGGTGGCATTCGAAGCGACTGCGGCCGTGCCGTTGTAGTCGCCGAAGTCGAGAGGCGTTGTCGTAATGAAGCAGTTCGACGCCACGTTGGCGTTGACGGCGAACTGGGCGGTCTTCGTGCCAGCCGCGTGCGCACTGCCGGCCAGGGCCAGCACTACGCCGGCCGCAATCGGGACTATGCAATTCCGGAGCATGATTCATCCTCGGTGTGGGTAACGTTTTTTTTTGCCGTCCCCGACACCGCGTCGTCCACTCCCTGCGTGACGACCGAAAGCCAGGAACCCACACGATCCCGGCGCTGCTTCTGGGGTTCTTGAAGGCCCGTCGGCAAACGCCTGTCATCGCGTGGGCGTGATTCTCGGCACGGTGGGGTCCCTGAAGCGTGACTGCCATCGCGCTTCGGGCATCGAATCTTGCGGTAGGTCGCGGCTGCCTGCCGTTACGTGAACTGCATTCAGGTCTCGCCGTCCGGCGACCCGAGGCGGAACGAGGGGTTGCCGTAATGCACGTAGTCCGCCCAGTCGATCGAGCCCAGGTCGAACACACGCCGCCGCGCCGCGAGCATGGCATCGCCGACCCGCTCGCCGTCGAGCAGCCGGTCATAGAATCGCGTCGAGAATGCCAGCGCAGCCTCGTCGCCGACCGGCCAGTGCGTGCCGACGAAATTCGCGACGCCGCCATCGAGCAGTGCCTCGGCGAGGCTGCTGGATCTGCGCAGGCCGAACAGTCGCTGACGGCTCGAACGTACGCCGCGCCGGCGTACCCGCGCCGCCTCGCAGGCATTGAAGAACACCAGCGCGGGCAGGTCGCCGACGCCCTGCAGGTCCACTCCACGCAGTACGTCGCCCGAGGCACAGACCAGGCCGCTGTGTGCCGGATCGCCCGCCTCGAAGAAGCCGTGCCCCGCGAAGTGCAGGATGTCGTGCGCGCCCGAGCCGATCTCGCGGAGCAGTCGCGCATGCGACGCCTCGCGGCCTTGCAGGTAGTCCACCTGCGCTCCTGTTCCGGCCAGGACCTGTTTCAGCGCCGCGCCTTCCCGCGCTGCGCCCGGCAGGTCGAGCGTGGGGTTGACCACCATCAGGACCCGCGGGCGATCGCCGGCGGAACGATCCTCGCGCCAGCGCGCGACGCTGAGATTCTCGCTCGCGTAGCGACGGCTGAGCCCGCGCTCCAGCGCCGGATGCGAGTCGCCGATGCGCAGCACTTCCCACGGCACACGCGAGGCTTCGCGGTCATGCACGACGACGAGCGGCCGGCGGCTCATCGCCTCGAGTCCGTCGCGAATCGTTGCTGGAAGCAGCAATCGGCTGATCGCCATGCCGAACCGGGCCATCTCTCGACCAGACATCTCGCCCGGACTGCCTCCGCCGAGCCTCGCGTCGAGTTCCGATCGGCCCAGGCGCACGACGCCGGAGAGCACGGCCGCCTTGGCTCCCGCCGTCAGCAGCGAGCTGCGGCACTCGAGCGTGCTGCGGCCCTGCTCGGCCAGTGTCACCAGTAGATATGCGGGGTCCGGCGATGCCCCCGTCTTTCGTCTGGACGTCTTTCCGGGGCGCACGGCGTCCTGGTCCGCGACCGGCGCAGATTCGTCCAGCACGACGGCGAAATCGTCACCCGCAAGGCGTGCCAGCACCGGGCCTGCAGCGCGACGCAGCGCGGCAAACCTGCGCGCTTCGATCTCGCAGATCGTGACGCGTCGGACGACTCGATCACGGTCCGCGATCCGCAGTCCGTCGAAGATCCCCTTGAGTTGCTGCTCGAGCGCAGTCGCCACCGGGATGCCCGATCCCGTGCCGAACAGCACGGTCGCGAAGTCCTGGATGCGCGCATGCGCCAGCGTCCTGACCACATTCTCCGCAACGAACGACTGGGACTCCGAGGCGAGGTCGTCGAAGTCGCCGAGTCCCGCGAAGACCACGAATTCCGCGAGCAGGCCGTTGCGCGGACCGGGCAGGATGAACACCTCGCCGAGCCGGCCCGAAAACATCCGGCGCAGCGTGAACTCGCGCACCGCACCGCCCAGGCGCTCGTCGACCGCGGCTGCCGCGCCGGATGGATCGACGTTGCGAAACACGCCGAGCACGAGTGCACGCGCGCTCGCATCCACGATGCTGGCACCGCTGAGGCGAATTTCGATCGGCCGCCTGCCTGGCGAACGGACGGCGACCTGCGGCGCCGGTACGCGCAGTGCCTCGCGCGACACGGCGCCGTGGAACTCCGGCGACACCACCGGCTCGAGCAGCCTGCGTCGCGCGTCGGGCGACAGGTCCTGCCACCGGACCTTGTGCGGCGCGACCCGGCGCAGCGTGGATTCCGCGACGGTGCGAATCCTGCGCGCTCGCGCCCGATGCGAAGCGGGCAGTCGCCCGGTCGTGCCTTCGCGCAGCAGGTCCACGACGGCGGAGATCACCCGGCCGTTATTGGGCAGGCCGCCGTGGGTCTCCGCTGCGAACCACGTCTTCGACTCCGGCATCACCGCGAGAACTCGCGGCACCGTCCCGTCGCCGTCGTCGGAATAGTGGAAGTGGAATTGCCGGCCGCGGCGCTCCGCGCGAACGACCGTTTCCTGGCGCATGCCCACGACGTGCAGGCAACGCGGGTCGCTTGCGGGCCAGCGGCGCCGTGCGCTGGCCGCCTCCGCCAGCAGTTCGGGGTCGGGCCGCAGCGCATCGTCCGGCCACTCGGACGAGTCGAACAGGTTCGCCGCGTCCGTGAGGCCGGCATCCGGCAGCAACTCGTGCAGCGACGGCAGCGTGCGAAACACGATGCGCGCAAGGTCCTCCGCGTCGTGGCGCAGGTCGAGGGCGGCGAGCTTGCGCACCGTGGGGTAGACACCGCGCATCGCGAGCACCGGTGCGTAGGAGCCCAGGTTCGGCGCGCCGAGCTGCACTGCACGCACTATGCGGCCACGGTCGGCTGCCAGCGCGACGCGCACCACCACGCCGCCCATGCTGTGTCCGACCAGCATCGGGCTTCGCACGCCGTCGGACTCGATGCGCCCGAGGAGTTCGTCGGCGAGGCGTTCGACGCTGCGCCGCCAGTCGTAGGCGTGGAAGCGTGCATCGAAACCGGCGATCTGCAGCGTGAGCCTGAGCTTCAGCGCGTTCAGCAGCATGACGCCGAGCGATGACAGCCGCGATCCGCGCGGCAGCGCCAGCCGCGTCAGGTGGCCGGCTGCCACTTCGACCGGGTCGAGCCAGATCACGTCGTCCAGCAGCCGGCCGCGCGTTCCGATCCGCGAGCCCATGAGTCCGGGCAGCACGTAGACGACCTGCCCGCCACGGTGCCGGGACGCGGCCGCCTCGCGTGCGAGGGAGCTGAGCTCGCGGTAGCCGTCGGCGCCGAGCAGGACGGTCAGTTCCTGGCGTCGCTCGCCGCCTTCGAGCAGGCGGACGACGTCTTCGTCGTGCAGCCGGTGCAGGGGCAGTGGCGCGCGCGCGTCCATCGGCGTGCCGCTGGAGGCGCGTTCAGCGTGGCGCCGGCGGCGGGGCATCCGCGCCCGCAGCACGCACCAGAACGGTTACGCCGACCGCTCCGGCCTTTGCGAACAGCAACTCGAGCGGGAATGATTCGCCGGCGACGAGCGGCTTGGACAGGCCCATCAGCATGACGTGAGTGCCCTTCGGTGCGAGCACCACGCGCTTGCCCGCAGGCACCTTGATGCCTTCCACGGCGCGCATCTTCGCGACACCGCCCGACTCCTCGACGGTGTGCAGGTGCACCATCGTCGCCCGCGCAGTGCCGGCGGAAACCAGGATGTCGTCTGCTGCGCCTCCGTCGATGGTGAGATAGGCGGCGCCCACGTCCACGCCGGGAGCGGTCGCGCGCGCCCACGCCTGGGAGACCTTCGGTCCGTCCGCCGCTGCAGCGCCTGCCGCGATCGCCAGCAGGGCCAGCGCGGCGATCACCGTGGAAATTCGTGCCGTCATCGCTTCGACTCCTCTTTCATCGCCGCGCGTATCGTGTTCGCCGTTGCAGAGATGGCCTGAGCCCGTGTCGTAGATTTCCGCCAGACAGCACCGATGGTGCGCGTCGGTGCCGGGCGCACGAACGCCTTGGTTCGCATGCCGCGGGCGCCACCGACGGGAGATTCGGCCGCAAGCTGTGGCATCAGCGTCACGCCATGCCCGGCCGCCACCATCTGGCGCAGAGTCTCGAGGCTGGTCGCGCGGTAGTCCTGCTCCTCCTGGACCCGGATGCGGCTGCAGACCTCGAGCGCCTGGTCACGCAGGCAATGGCCGTCCTCCAGCAGCAGCAGCGTCTCGCCCTTGAGGTCTTCCACTCGAACCCGCTCGTGATCGGCGAGTCGGTGACCGGCGGGCACCGCGAGCGTGAACGGTTCCTCGTACAGCGGCTCGGCCTCGAGGCCATCGAGCGGCACGGGCAGCGCGAGGATGCCCATGTCGATCTCGCCGGCACTCAGCTTCTCGAGCAGCGGCGCCGTCTGGTGCTCGTACAGCATCAGCTTCAGCCGGGGCAGTTCGCGCTTCAGGCGGCGCACGACATGCGGCAGCAGGTACGGCCCGACGGTTGGAATCAGCGCCAGCCGCAAAGGTCCGGCCAGCGGGTCGCGATCCGCTTTCGCAAGTTCCACGATCGCATCGGCCTCGAGCAGCAGCCGACGCGCCCGCTCCACGACCTTGCCGCCAGCCTCGGTCAGCGAGACGCGCCGCGGCTGGCGCTCGACGAGCGGCACGCCGAGATATTCCTCGAGCTTGCGGATCTGTGCGGAAAGCGTCGGCTGGCTGACGTAGCAGCGCTCGGCGGCCCTGCCGAAGTGACGTTCGTCGGCCAGCGCAACGAGATAGCGGAGGTCACGCAGGTTCATGGGTGCAGCATAGTCCGAGACTATGGACGTGGCCATTGTCATCCGGCCAGCAAATCACGGGTCCGCGCCTGTCCACGGCCCGGGGCCGCCTTTCCTCTATACTTCGCCGATGACCCCCCGATCCCCGCGGCTCTCCGCCGGCGTCGTCGTCCTGCGGCAGTCTCCCGAGGGATGGCGGCTGCTGTTGCTGCGTGCGTTCAATCATTGGGATTTCCCGAAGGGCATGGTCGAGGCTGGCGAGGAGCCGCTGGCGGCGGCCATTCGCGAGGTCCAGGAAGAATCGCTGATCGACGACCTGGAGTTCGCCTGGGGCGAAACGTCGACACAGACCGGCCCGTACAGTCGCGGCAAGGTCGCGCGCTATTTCATCGCGCGCACCAACACGGTGGGCGTCACGTTGCCGGTCAACCCGGAACTCGGGCGCCCGGAACACAGCGAGTTCCGCTGGGTCAGCTTCGACGAGGCGATGCAACTCGTGTCGCCGCGCGTCCGTCCGGTGCTCAACTGGGCGGCCCAGGTCGCGAATCTCGGCGACGATTGAGGGAGGGTGGAGGGCCACAGGCCGCCCCTTCAGACAACTCTTCCCCTGCGCCCGCCACGACGGAAGTCCGCAACATTGGCGGCCATTTCGTCGATGCAGCGCTGACGCGCCTCGCGGGCGGCCCAGGCGATGTGCGGCGTCACGATCAGGTTCGGGATGTCGCCCGCCAGGAGCGGGTTTCCGTCCACGGGCGGTTCCTGCGACAGGACGTCGATGGCGGCGCCTCCGAGTCGTCCGCCGCGCAGCGCATCGGCCAGCGCCGTCGGGTCCACCAGCGCGCCGCGCGCGGTATTGATCAGCACGGCATCGCGCTTCATGCGCGAGAGCTGGTCTGCGCCGATCATTCCCTGGGTCGCCGGCGCGAGCGGGCAGTGCAGGCTCAGCACGTCGACCGCGGTCAGCAGCTCATCGAGGTCGACTCGTCCCGGCACTGGAGCGCCACCCGGTCGGTTCGCGACGAGCACCTCCATCCCGAATGCCGTCGCCGCGCGGGCCACGCCGCGGCCGAGCGTGCCGTAGCCGACGATGCCGAGCCTGCGGCCGACGAGTTCGCGAATCGGGTAGTCGAGCAGGCAGAACTGCTCGCCGCGCTGCCAGGCGCCCGAGCGCACCAGCGCGTCATATTCGCGCAGCCTCTGCGTCAGCAGCAGCAGTACACCGAAGACGTGCTGCACGACCGAGGCCGTGCAGTAGTCGCGAAGATTGCAGACAGCGACGCCGCGCTCAGCGGCTGCCACGAGATCCACGTTGTTCGTGCCGGTCGCGGCGAGCGCGACCAGCCGCAGCGAAGGGCTGGTTTCGATGATCTCGCGAGTGATGCCCAGCTTGTTGACGAGCACGACGTCACGTCCCGCAACCTGCGAGGCGACGTCCTCGCGGGCCGTGTGATCCCTGATCTCGAGATCCGGCAGCACCCGCTGCAGCGAGCGCGGGTCGAGGTCGCCGTCAATGCTGACGGTTGCGTAATCGAGGAATACCGAAGCCATGGGGGGATGATCCGGGAGGCCAGCAATGAGTGACCGATAGTGGAAGACGGGCCGCCCGCGGGCAAGCGGCTGCCGGCGGGGAAGGGTTTTCCGAAATTGCACCGACAGCTCGCGGACGTCACTCTTGCGCCGGCCGCGATGGGCGGTTCCGGACGGCCGTCAAGTGCATTTCGAGATTCCCGGTGATGCGGCAGTGGAGGTGGCCGTCCGTCGAGCCGTTGGCTCGTGGGGCAATGCGCCGACGCGGCTGTTGCAGGTGCTGCGCGAGACGCAGGAGCAACTCGGGTTCCTCCCGCCGCAGGCGCTCGAGCGAATCGCAGGCGAAGTGGGCGTCTCGATCGCGACAGCGCGCGGCGTCGCGGCGTTCTACTCATTTCTCTATACCGAGCCGCAAGGCGCGTACCGGCTGCTGTTCTCGGACAACGTCACCGACCGCATGCATGGCTCCGCCGTGAGGATGCGCGAGATGGGCGAGCGTCTATGGGTCGAACCCGGCAAGATCTCGGAGGACGGGCTCGTGAGCCTGGGCCGGACGTCGTCGATCGGGCTCTGCGACCACGCGCCGGCGCTGCTCGTGAACGGGCTTCCGGTGCCGGACGTCGATGCGCGCCGCGCTTCCGAAATTTGCGACCTGATACTCGCCCGGGTCCCGCTGGCCGAATGGCCTCGCGAGCTGTTCGTCGTCGAAGACTTCGTGCGTCGCCGCGACGCCATGCTCTCCGATGCAGCCCGACCGGGCGAGGCGATCCGCGCGGCCATCGAGCGCGGCGAGGCGAGTGGTACCGGACCGCAGGCCACGCTCGAGGAGATCAAGCGTGCGCGCCTGCTGGGGCGTGGCGGCGCCGGCTTCACCACCGGCGTGAAGTGGGAAAGCTGCAGCCGTCAGCAGGTCACGCCGCGTGTCGTGGTCTGCAACGCGGATGAAGGCGAGCCCGGTACTTTCAAGGATCGGCTGCTGCTGCGCCAGCACGCCGACCTCGTCTTCGAGGGCATGACCGTTGCCGCCTACGGCATCGGTGCGACGCAGGGTTTCGTGTACCTGCGGGGCGAGTACCGCTACATGCTCGAGTCGTTGCGCGAGACGCTCGAGAGACGCAGGCGGGCGGGACTGCTCGGCACGGCGATCTGCGGCCGTGATGGCTTCGACTTCGACGTCGAGATCCACGTCGGGGCCGGGTCATACGTGTGCGGCGAGGCTTCCGCGCTGGTCGAGTCACTCGAGGGCAAGCGCGGCATCCCGCGCAATCGGCCGCCACGGCTGGCCGAGAAGGGCTATCTCGGGCGGCCGACGGTCGTTAACAACGTGGAGAGCTACTGCGCTGCGGCACTGATCCTGCTGCGCGGCGCGGACTGGTTCTGCAGCCGCGGCACGGAGCGGTCGTCGGGCACCAAGTTGCTGTCGGTCTCCGGGGACTGCGAGCGGCCCGGAGTCTACGAATACCCGTTCGGCGTGAGCGTGGCGCAGGTGCTCGAGGATGCCGGCGCCCGTAACACGATCGCCGCCCAGGTGGGCGGCCCGTCCGGAGTCTGCCTCGGTCAGGACGAGTTCACGCGGCGTATCGGCTTCGAGGACATCGAGACCGGTGGCGCATTCATGGTGTTCGATGCCAGCCGCGACATGTTCGAGGTCGCGAGACATTTTTCCCACTTCTTCGCGCACGAGAGCTGCGGGTTCTGCACGCCGTGCCGCGTCGGCACCTCGCTGCTGCGCAATCTCATGGACAGGATCCGCGACGGCAAGGGCTCGCAGCACGATCTCGTGGCAATCGAGGAACTCGGCGGGCTGCTGCGCGGGGCGAGTCACTGCGGGCTCGGCGAATCTGCGTCGCGGCCACTGCTCGATACCTTGCAGCGGTTTCGCCCGGCGTATGAGCGACGGCTGGAATCGCCCGCGGTCGAGCCCGCGTTCGACCTCGACGGCGCGCTGGCGCGCGCGAGGCGCATGACCGGGCGCGACGACGAGGGCGCGCACATCGGGGAGGCGCCATGAGCGATGCCGCGCAGACCTTCAAGCTCGACGGGACTGACTGCACGTTCGAGCCGGGGCAGACCGTGCTGCAGGCTGCGCTGGCCGCCGGTCGTTACATTCCGCACCTTTGCTACCACCCGGAATTCCGGCCGCACGGCAGCTGCAAGCTCTGCACCGTCAAGGTGAACGGTCACCACGCCACCTCCTGCACCATGCCGGCGCGTGCCGGCCTGAGCATCGAGAGTGAGACAGCCGAACTCAATGCCGAGCGGCGGATGATGGTGCAGCTGCTGTTCGTCGAGGGCAATCACTTCTGCCCGTCTTGCGAGAAGAGCGGCCACTGCAAGCTGCAGGCCGTCGCGTACGACCTCGGCATGACCTCGCCGCGGTTCGACCATTTCTTCCCCGACCGGCCGGTCGATGCGACGCATCCCGACCTGATGCTCGATTTCAACCGCTGCATCCTCTGCGAGCTGTGCGTCCGCGCCTCCGCGGAGGTCGACGGCAAGCATGTCTTTGCGCTCGGCGGTCGCGGCATGGGCAAGCACCTGGTCGTCAACTCCAAGTCAGGCCTGCTGCGGGACAGCGAGGTGTCGAAGACCGACAAGGCAGTCGAGGTGTGTCCGGTCGGGGTGATCATCCGCAAGCGGGTCGGGTTCGCGACACCGGTGGGTGCGCGGCGCTTCGACGAGCGGCCCATCAGCGCGCAGGCGAGCGAGTACGCCCCGCGGCCACCTCCGCAGAGGGAAAAGTAACGTGAAGCGCTGCCCGGACCGGGGTTTTCCCATATGGTTAGGCGCGACCCTGGCGGTGCACCCTGTCCGGATCGCAAGGACGTCCCGCCAGCGCCATTCGCTCGTGACCGTATGACCGAAGCCATTGCAGACCTCGAGCCGCGCGTTCGACGCATCGTCACGCGCTGGGACCACGACCCGACGGGACTCGTGCAGATCCTGCGCGAGGTGCAGGAGGAGTTCGGCTACCTGCCGCCGCCGGCTGCGGTCGAGATCGCGCGCCTGCTGCGGATCCCGTACTCGCGCGTTACGGGAGTGGCGAGCTTCTACTCGTTCATGGCCCTTCAACCGCGCGGCGCCTATCGCGTCCTGTTCTCCGACAACATCACCGACCGCATGGCCGGAAACGAGCGCCTGTTGGAAGCGCTCTGCCACCGCCTCTGGGTCGAACCCGGCAAGGTTTCCGAGGACGGCCTCGTGAGCGTCGGGCGAACCTCGTGCACCGGGCTCTGCGACCAGGGTCCGGCGTTGCTGGTCAACGGCATCGCATTACCGGCCCTGACCGACGAGCGCGTCCAGAACATCGGCGAACTGATCCTGGCGCGCGTGCCGGTCGCGGACTGGCCGGCAGAGTTCTTCGTCGTGCACGACAACGTGCGCCGTGCGGACGTCATGCTCGCTCATGGCCTCAAGCCTGGAGATCCGATCCGGGCGGCACTGCAGCGCGGAACGCAGGGATGGAGCGAGCGTGCGGCGAACGAGCGGTCGTGGCGCGAGGCCTACGTCGGAGCAGCACAGGGTCCGATCGCGACGCTCGAGGAAGTGAAGCGTTCGAACCTGCGCGGCCGCGGCGGCGCAGGCTTCACCACCGGCATCAAGTGGGAGGCCTGCCGGCACGCGACGGGGCTCGAGCGCTACGTCGTCTGCAACGCCGACGAGGGTGAGCCCGGCACGTTCAAGGACCGCGTGCTGCTCACCAGCCACGCGGACCTGCTGTTCGACGGAATGACGGTCGCTGCATATGCCATCGGGGCGAGCCGCGGGTTCCTGTACCTGCGCGGCGAGTACCGCTACCTGCTCGAGCAGGTCGAGTCGGTGCTCGAGCGACGGCGCGAGGCGAACCTGCTCGGTGCCGGCATCTGCGGCCAGCCCGGTTTCGACTTCGACATCCGCGTGCACGTCGGCGCGGGCTCGTATGTCTGCGGCGAGGAATCTGCCCTCATCGAGTCGCTCGAGGGCAAGCGTGGGGTGCCCCGCAATCGCCCGCCCTATCCGGTCACGAACGGCTACAAGCAGCAACCGACCATCGTGAACAACGTCGAGACGCTGTGTGCCGCGGCGTTGATCGCCGTGCACGGCGGCGACTGGTATCGCGGCCTCGGCACGTTGAAGTCTTCCGGCACCAAGATCCTGTCTGTAGCGGGCGACGTCGCGCGCCCGGGTCTCTATGAGTACCCGTTCGGCGTCACGATCCGCCAGGTGCTCGACGACTGCGGCGCCGTGAACACCCAGGCGGTGCAGGTGAGCGGGCCTTCGGGCATGTGCATCGACGCGACGGAGTTCGGGCGCCGGATAGCCTTCGAGGACCTGCCGACCGCCGGCGCCTTCACGGTCTTCGACGCGAGCCGCGACATGTTCGAGGTGGCGCGCAACTACGCTCATTTCTTTGCGCACGAAAGCTGCGGCTTCTGCACGCCCTGCCGGGTCGGCACGTCGATGCTGGTCGCGGCGATGGACAAGATCCATGCGGGCAACGGAACACAGCACGAACTGCGCGAGATGAACCGGCTGAACCGAGTGCTGCTGATGTCGGCGCACTGCGGCCTCGGTCATACCGCGTGCAACCCGATTCTCGATACGCTGAAACGCTTCCGGCCGGCCTACGAACGAAAGCTGCGTTCGCTCGAATTCACGCCGTCCTTCGACGTCGATGGCGCGCTCGGCCGCGCCCGCCAGATGACCGGGCGGGACGACGCCGGTGCGCACCTCGAGGAGCAGAAATGAACGAGCGACCGACGTTCCTGCTCGACGGCGCCGAAGTGGCGTTCGAGCCCGGCCAGACCGTGATGCAGGCGGCCCTCGCGGCGGGCCGGTACATTCCTCACCTCTGCTATCACCCCGAATTCAAGCCGCACGGCAGCTGCAAGGTGTGCACTGCGAAAGTCGACGGGCGCATGATGGCCGCGTGCACGACGCCGGCTGCGACGGCGACGGAAGTCGAGAGCGACACGGAGGAACTCAACGAACTGCGACGCACGCTGGTGCAGATGCTGTTCGCCGAGGGAAATCACTTCTGCCCCTCGTGCGAGAAGAGCGGCAACTGCATGCTGCAGGCCCTCGGCTACGATCTCGGGGTGATGACGGCGGGATTCCGGCACCTGTTTCCGGACCGCCCCGTCGATGCCTCCCATCCCGAGATCCTGCTCGACTTCAATCGCTGCATCCTCTGCGAGCTGTGCGTACGCGCGGCGCGCGAGGTGGACGGCAAGCACGTCTTCGCGCTGGCGGGCCGCGGGCTCGACAAGCATCTGATCGTGAACGCGGAGTCCGGCAGGCTTGCGGACACCGACGTGGCAGTGACCGACAAGGCCGTGTCCGTGTGCCCGGTGGGCGTCATCCTGCGCAAGCGCGTCGGTTTCGCCACGCCGATCGGCGAGCGGCGGTTCGACGGCTCGCCGATCAGCCAACAGGCACTCGTGGACGCGCCGCGCCCGCTGGAGAAGCACCATGACTGACGTGACCCGGCGCAAGCTCAAGGTTGCCACGACCTCGCTCGCCGGCTGCTTCGGCTGCCACATGTCGCTGCTCGACATTGACGAGCGGCTGTTCGCGCTGCTCGACCGGATCGAGTTCGACCGCTCGCCGCTCACCGACATCAAGCACTGCGGACCCTGCGACATCGGCATCATCGAGGGCGGCATTTGCAACGCCGAGAACGTGCACGTGCTGCGCGAGTTCCGCGCCAACTGCAAGATCCTGGTCGCGATGGGCGCCTGTGCGGTCACGGGCGGGCTGCCGGCGCAGCGCAACCACCTCGACCTCGGCCAGTGCCTGCAGGAGGTCTACCTGACGGACCCGGGCGTCACCAACGGCATGATCCCGAACGACCCGGAGTTGCCTCTGCCGCTCGACAAGGTCCATCCTCTGCACGAGGTCGTGAAGGTGGACTATTTCATCCCAGGATGCCCGCCGTCGGGCGACGCGATCTGGAAGTTCCTCACCGACCTGATCGAAGGCCGCACGCCGAAGCTCGGCCACGGCCTCATCCACTACGACTGAAAGGGCCCGAGACATCATGAGTGCGTTCCCGCTGGAAACCGCCGCGCGACCCGAAGGGCTGCGCCGCGTCGTCATCGAGCCCGTGTCGCGCGTCGAGGGTCACGGCAAGGTCACGCTGCTGATGGACGAGGACGATCACGTGCAGCAGGCACGGCTGCACATCGTCGAGTTCCGCGCGTTCGAGAAGTTCATCCAGGGCCGCCCATACTGGGAAGTGCCGGTCATGGTGCAGCGGCTCTGCGGCATCTGCCCGGTGAGCCACCACCTCGCGGCCTGCAAGGCGCTCGACCAGGTCGTCGGTGCGACGACGCTGACGCCCACGGCGGAAAAGATCCGCC
>Ga0113563_10000567_pt1 | contig 18245 bp, 5 predicted proteins | sample Mud3Dept3metaG_FD_80117 | JGI IMG/M metagenome (GOLD analysis project Ga0113563, IMG submission 80117) | Freshwater wetland microbial communities from Ohio, USA, analyzing the effect of biotic and abiotic controls - Mud 3 Core 4 Depth 3... | ecosystem: Environmental > Aquatic > Freshwater >...
CCCGGAGCCGAGGATGATGCCGCCGGGATGCGCTTGGTTGATGAACCGCGTCTTCCAGTAGTAGTCGAGGGCCTTGGCGTTGCCCGCGCCCGTGATGCCCTTCGTCTTCGACATGCCACGCCCGTCGAAGGCGGTCCGGAACGGAATGTTCTTGTAGGCGTCCGCCTCGTCCACGACGAGCATATCCACGCCGAGTTCATCGAAGTGGAGCGCCGGGTATTTCCCTTCGGCCATCTCCTGCTGGTAGGTCTTGAGCGAGTCCTCGGCCTTCTGAAGATCAAGGGCGAGTTGGGCGAGCATGTTCTCCGCGTGCCGCCCCATCGCGCCCTGCCCCGGATTGATTCGCGCCGCGATGAGATAGTCCTTCAGTTCTTGGATGTCCTCCCGGATGATGGTCGCCTCGCGGTCCGGCGAGAGCCGAATGAAGTCGAACTGGCTGTGCGGCACGATGATGAGGTCCCAGTCGTGCCCGACTACCTTCGCCAACTGCTTCTGGTTCTCCCGGTGGTTCTTCGAGACGTGGAGGACGAGGACCTTCGCCATCGGGTAGAGCCGCTTCGCGTCCCGAGCGAACTGGGCCAACGTCGCGTTCTTCACGGCGATCATCGGCCGCCTGCGGAGCCCGAGCCGCCGAGCTTCCATGGCCGCCGCGATCATCGTGTAGGTCTTGCCGGTGCCCATGTCGTGGCAGAAGTACGTATTGCCCTTCATCAAGAACCGCCAGATGGCGTTCAACTGATGGGGGCGCAGGGCCAGCATCTTGCCGGTTTCGGGGTCCCGCGTCAGGCCCACTCCGGCCGACTTCCCGGAGAGGGTGAGGTGGCGGCCGTCGGGCTTCCAGACGACGGTATTGTTGACCTCGCGGTTGTACGCCTCCTCGATCTTGGTCGCCGCCTCGTTGTTGGCGCGTGCCCACCGCACGAACTCGTCCTGAATCAGCAGTTGCTTGGCCCGCGCATCGGCCGTCACGACCTCATCGACTTCGCGAGCCCCCGTGATCGGGTTGTCCCGCATGATGGTGGGCGTCTGCCCGTTCAGCGCCATCAGCAGGAGGTGGTAGAAGCTGAAGCCGTTCAGCCCCAAGCCGTAGGTGCCCGATGCCTTCGGGTCCCGCTCGGCGTTCCGAATCATCTGGTTCGTCGTCGCGGCCCGCCGGTAGCCCGAGGTGTTATAGGTGAGCGTCCACTTCGCGAGTTCCTTCGAGTGCGCGTAGCGGACCGTCATCCCGTAGGTGGAAGTCAGGTCGCAGAGGGTGTTCGCGAAGTCTTCGATAGACTTCTCCGGGAGCCAGTATCCGCCGAGCTTCGGGATGAACTCGGTGATGGTCTTGTCCGGGGGGATGACGGCTTCGAGCGCCTTCACGTTGCGCTCGAACGCCGGGTCCTGCTTGACCAACTCCTGCACTATCGCGAGCTTGGCCTTCACGTTGCCGGACAGGTAGAAGTCCTGCGTCACCCATCCCTGCTCGGGGTCGTTGAAGATGCGGTCGCCGAGTTCGGCGATGAGTTCTTCCTCGGGGGTCCCCGTCAGTTCCCGCATGTAGCCGAAGTCGATGTGCCCCTTCCACGCGAGGCTGTACATCATCGCGTCGGCCGCGCTGTCCGCCGCGGTCGGTGGCTGGAGGTCGGCGAGGAACGCCTTGGTGAAGATGTCCTCGTTGCGGGTGACCTCCTCCGTCTCCTCGTTCTTGTTCTCGGTGATGAGGACCAGCGGATAGTCGTCGTCTTCCTCGTAGACCACCGCCGTCGAGTCCACCGTGCCGAAATTGGCGACGTGGCTGTCGTAGGCCGTCGCGAGTTCAGCTTGCCAGAACTCGTAGTCCTTCGTGTCTCGCGACATGGACTGGACCCGGATGAGCCCGCGGAGCGCGTCCCGGATCTTCATCAGCGACCGGATGCGCTTGATCTGCTCGGCCTCCGGCATCATCATCGTGCCGGGTTCGTCCTCGGGGGTCAGTTCCTCCCCCGCCTCCAGCTTCCGCGCCCGCTCCTCGGCCTTGCGCTTCTCCTCGGCCTGCTGCTTCTTCGTCAGCTTGTGGCCTTCCGGGTAGGGAATCTGGACTTCCTTCCGGGCGGTGAACTTGGTCGAGGTCCCGTCGTAGTTCTTGATGTGCAGTTCGCCGTTTTCGTGGTCGAAGTAGCGACCCGGCAGCACGTCCGCAGGGGCCGGGGTGAGGTTGTCTTGGCTCGGCGGGGCCGCCTTGACGCGCATGATGTCGGCGGGAATGTTCCGCGCCACCCACGCCTTCATCATCTCCATCGGGGGATGCTGCGGGTCGAGGGCGACCCCCATAATCTCGGTGCCGTAGTTGAGGGTCTGTCGGGTCGGCGTCCCGAGGAAGAACTCGGGATTCACGGCGAGCGCCCCGTCCACCTCCGTCGTGAACCACTCGTTCAGTTGGACCTCTTTGTTGTAGCCCCACTTGTCCTTGACCGTGAGGGCTTTGCGCTCCAGCCACGGGCGCTTCTGCTCGTAGGTGCCTTCGGCCTTCCGCTGGATGAACAGCACGTCCGGGCTGATGTCGGTCTGCGAGAAGGGCTGCGGGATGCGGAAGGCCGCGACGAGGACCCCGCCTTCTTTCTGGATCGCGGCCCGCATCCGTTGAGCGTTCTGCCCGTCCATCGACCGCGGCGTGGTGAGGACGGCCACGATGCCGCCCGGTCGGGTGAGCGCGAGCGCCCGCCGGAGCATGTAGTTGTGGATGGTGAAGTGTTCTTTGTTGTAAACCTTGTCGGCCGGGTGCGAATCGGCGAAGGGCACGTTCGAGATGACGACATCGTAGAAGTTCTTCGCGAGGACAACATCCTCGAACTTCTTGTTGTACATGACACTCGACGTGTCGTTGTACAGGTACTTCATGATCTTGAACGACACGCTGCTCGGCTCGATGCCCGTGAGTTTCACCTTCCCCTGAAGGGACGGGGAGACGGAGCCGAACTCGTTGCCGATGCCCGCGGCCGGACCAAGCACCTTGCCGCCCTCGAACCCCATGTGGACCAGCACGTCCCAGATCGCCCGGTAGTAGTCGATGGGCGTGTAGTACTCGACGTTGTTCTGGTCCCACAGAGTCGCCATTTCGTTCTCGGTGAGGACCTCCTTGAGCATGTCGTAGCGGTCGCGCCACGCGGGTTTGCTGGCGTACTGATTGAAGGCTTCGCCCAAGCCGCCCCATCCCGAGTAGTAGCTCAGGGCCTTTTTCTCGTCGGCGGTCGGCTGGCGGTTCGCGGCCTCCAGACTCTTCAGAACTCGGATTGCAGCGAGGTTAGCAGTAAATCGTTCAGCGATGGACCGGTCGGGCCGGTGGGCATCGAGGTCGGTGAAGACGAAGTTTCCACGCTGAATGGCTGGCGGTCCGGCGGGAGGTTGGGCACGTCCTCCTCCGACGGGAGGAGCAGGTACATCGTCATCACCCACTCCCTCGCCGCTTCCGGGTTCGACCCCGACGTTCTCAGCGCCGCCAGAGCCCGGTGCGCCTGCGTCACCGCCATCTCCACCGCTTTGTCCAGCATCCCCACCGCCTCCAACTGGCGGCACATAGTCGGGCGGTGTTCCTTCCAGTGATCCTTCGTCAATTTGGTCCACATCGCGCTCACCCTCCTTCAGATAGACCTTGTTGTCGTTGACATCGTGAACGAAGTTGGAGAGCTTGAAGGTCTCGACGTGATCCGGGTGCAACTGCTCGGGATACCCGACGGCCCCGATGCCGCCGCCCTCGCCCTGCTCCTCCGTCATCACCTTGTCGTCGTAGGCCCAGAACCCCCTCGGCTGCATGTTCATCCCGCGGCGGGTGATCCGGTAGGCGTACCAGTAGAGCCCATCGTTCGACGGCTTGCCGGGGTAGAGCATGAGGTAGAGTTCTTCGAGCCTCGCGAGGAGCTTGACCTTCTCCTCGTCCATCTGCTGCCGGAGCTTGGCGAGGGCGTTCTCGCGGCCCTCTTTCCATGTCGGGTGCGGCTGTTCGCCGCGGTCGCGGGCCGACATCTGGGTCGCGTCGTCGCCCCAGTCGAGGGAGTCGAGGAACTCATCAATCGCCTGATTGAACTGGACGCGCTCGATGCCCGCCGGGTAGATGAGCGCCCGGTAGCCGTTCTCTGGGGAGACCATCCCCTCGGCCGCGTAGTCGTTGACGAGGAAGTTGTTGACCGCCTGCTGCTCCCCGAGCTTGTCGTAGACGTATGCCTCGAACGCCCGCGCCCACATCTCGGTTTCGCGGGTCTGGTACTGCGCGTTCCCCGTCGCGTTGGACGCCTTGTAGAAGGCGGACGGAATCTTGACCAGTTCCTCGAACTTCTCCTCCACCACCTTCCGCATCAACTTCAGGCCCTTCAGCCCGCGATAGCGGTAGCTGGTCGCGAAGTCTCGCGCCGTCTGGGAGCCCGGCTTGAAGGCTTCGAGAATCCACCGCTCGGCGGCCTCGAAGTCGAGCGCGAACTGGAAGCGGTCACGAAGGGCCGCCATCGCCTGATAGACCTCATCGTACCGAGACGGCGCGTTGTCGCGGAGGTTGAAGTCGTTCGCGTGGCCGAACTCATGCGCCACTGAGCCGTCGCCCTGTGTCTTGGTGAGGTTGATGACCCCGGCCTTGCTCTGGTTCCGGAAGTCCTTCGGCATGAAGAAGGCCGCCGCCTTCGAGGACATCGTGCCGAGGTTGCCGAACTGAAGCTGGAGCCCGCCGTACCAGCCGATGGCCTTCAGCGGCATCTTGAACAGTTCGGCCATGTCGTGCAGCGAGTCGTAGGCCCAGTTGGTGAACTTCCGTCGGTCGTCCACCGTCATGTAGGACTCTTGCCCGTAGCCGACGCCTTCGAGCGCGAAGGTCTCCATCAACTCCTGCGCGGTCGCATCCCGGCCGCCCTCGCGCCGCTCGGGAAGGCCCGTGCGGAGCAGGACATCGTTCTTGATCCGGTCGAAGGGCTTGATGACCACCGTGGCCTCGGCCTCGTTCTGCGCGAACTGCGCGACGATGGCCTCGCCCACCATCCGGTCGATGAAGTCGAACATCGTCCGGTTCTCGTAGATGAGGTCGTTCTCGTTCCCGCGTTGGACGACCCCGCCTTTGTACAGCGCGTCCTTGAGGAACGCCGCCGCGGTGGTCACGTCCTTGGCCTGCGCGACGGCCTTGTTGATGGAATCGCAGATGGCAAGGTACTTGGCCGCCGCCTCGGTGAAGGACGCCATCCGCTGCTGCTGCGTGTCCGCGTCCTGCGACTTGTCCAGCACCCAGTTCGTGATGGAGTCCATGAACCCGTAGTTCTTCCAGCGCGAATGTCCCGCGAGCGTCTTCGCGACCCACTCTTGGAAGGTCTTCAGGCCCTTCCGGACGTGTTCCATGTAGCGCGTCGTGCCGGGCGTGGCCCCTTCCGCCGGGGTGAGGTGGAACGCCTTCGGCCGGGCGAGCTTGTCCACGATGCGGTTGATGGCCCGCTTGCCGCCGTCCTTGGCGTCCTCATCGAGCGTCCGCTTGTAGGGGTCGTAGACATCGCCGACGTTCTCGACGCCCTTCATCGTGCCCTTGGCAGGCTTCCCCTTCTTCCCTCGACCCGGTGCCGCGCCACCCTCGACCGGACCGCCCACCGGACCCGCGCCCTCGTCCTCACCGATGGACTCGCGCTCGCCGGTTCCTTCCTCACCACCGACGGGCGGCGTCTCGGTCTGGTCCTCCCACTGGTAGGGCTGGCCGCTCTTGGCTTCGAGCAGGAAGACTTTCAGGGCTTCCTTCGCCGCGTCTCCCCACGCGGAAATCTCGTCCCACATGTAGGTCGCCCACTCCTTGACGGAGCGACCAGACGCCTTGAACGCGGTCAAGGATGCCTGAAAGTGCGGCTTGGCCTTCTCGTAGGTCTCGCGGCTGATGCGAACGGGCACGCCGACGTTCGCGGTCGAGCCCGGCTTCCCGAACAGTTCGTAGAGGCCCTTCATGGCCTCGTCAATGCCCGTGACCCCGAGCTTCGCCGCGTTCGAGATGGCTTTCGCCGCCCCGGTCGCCGCCGGACCACCCTCGACGGTGCGCGGTCCCTTGCGCGGACCGTAGACCGGCGGGGCCGTCGGCGTGCCGGTGGGAGCCGCTCCGGTCTCGGCGGGCGCTTCGCCGGTCTCGGTCGGCGCTTCGCCGGTTCGAGCAGACACCTCTTCGATGAGGTTGTCGATGTCCTCCTCGCTCATGGAGGCGAGTTCCCGGTCGATGAGGGACTCGCCGGGCGCGTTCAGGATTGGAACTCCGACTTCCTGTGTACTTTCTCCGACTTCCTGCCTACCCTTCGGGCCGTAGGGCGGGGCTGGTCCGCCGACTACCGGCGGCGCTTCGGGCCGTACTTGGCCGGGGCCGCCTTCGATGGCGCGGCCGCCGGGCGCGGGGGGAACACCGGTCGGCCCTGCGGCGGGAACGCCGCCGGGACCGGGTTCGCCTGTCCGGGTAAGGTCGATTCCGCCGGGGAGGGTCGTCGCCCCTGCGGTGGGGGCGGCGGGGCCGCCTTCGATGGCGGGGCCTGCCGGGAGGGTGCCGACTTCTCCGAGTCCTTCTTGGCCGGGGGCTTGGACGATTCCTTGCCCTTCTCCCGCTCCGGCTTCCAGCCCTGCCGCCTCATTGTCCCGTAGACGAAGGCGTCCGCCTCCTCCCCCTTCAATCCCCGTTGCGCCGCCACCCTCTTCAGGGCCTCTTCCTGTGCCTTCGGCATTGGTCACCTCCATTGGGCCGCCCGGCAAGGTCCCCGTGAATGTCGGCGGCAGTTGTTCCGTGGTCGTTCCGGGCGTGCCGGGTAGGGTAGTGGGACCCTCTACAGGGGGTATCCCTACCCCCTGCGGCGCGGGTCCGCGCACCGCCTCGGTGAGCTTCCAGTGTCCGGTGTCGTGGTCCCGTTCGATGAGGCCGTCGGCCTCAAGTTGAGACGGCGGCTCGCCCGCGACCATCTCCAGAGCTTCCCCGGTGAAGCTGCCGAAGAGCCCCTCGGGGCTTCCGGCGAAGTCTTCCATGGATGAGCGGAAGAGACTCACCTTCGAGGGGTTCGCCGTCGGTCCGGCCGCCGGAGCCGCCGGGGGCAGGAGCGGATTCGCCGTGCCCGTGAGGTCTACCGGTGCGCCGACCGTCTGGGTCGGTCCGGGCGGGAGCGTGTCGCCTACCGTGGGCGGCGCGACCGGCGCGGCCGGACCGCCGACGACGGCCGGAGCTTTCGGCTTCCGGACCCGCTTCGGCGGCGCGGGGCCGCCGACAACGCCCGTGCCCGCGGGCGCAGCAGGGGGTCCCAAGGTCGGGGGAGGTGCGCCAGCGAGCGGAGCCTCTCCGGGCGCAGCCTCCCCCTCCCCCGCTGGAGCCCCCTGTCCCAGTCGCAGGAGGACGGAGTTGACCAGACGACCAGCGCGAGCCACACCGATGTTGAAGACCTTCCGGACCGCTTCGACGCTGGCCTGCCCGCCCTGCGTGATGAACTGCGTGACCTGATCCCAGAGGGGGTCCCGCGTCTCGGGGGGCTCGACGCCCGTGACCGTCCGATTGGGCGTCGGCACGCCGGTCTCCGGAGTCGCCGCAGGAAGCGTCTGGTCCACGGTTGGCCCGCCGACAGCTTCAGCGGGCGCAGGGACGCCGTTCGGACCCGCCGGAGGGTTGGCGGTCCCGGTCAGGTCGGCGGGGCCTGTAGGGGCCGCCGCCTGCACCGAGTAGACCTTCGTGAGAATGTCCGGGTTGCCCTGTGCGCCCTTGAGCCAGAGCATCTCGGCGGTCTCGACCGGCGTGAGGTTCCGCTTCCGCCCCAGTTGTTCCTCGCGAGCGGCGGCGAAGGCGACGACTTCCTCCCGCTGTGCGGCGCTCACCTGTGTCGTGATGCCCGCCGCCATCTGCGTGAGTTCGGCGTCGGTCATCTCCAGAATGGAGGTGTCGAGCGGGATGGCTTCCTTCCGCATGATGCGCCCGAGCGCGGAGGCGGCCCACATGTCCGCCATCGGCTCGTTCGCCTTGTTGGTCTGGACCAGATCCGCCACAATCGCCGACACCGCATCGAACCGGTCGGCCGCGGGCGCTTCGGGGTTCTGGAGGTCGCGGAAGTTCCGCTGCCGGTTCATCCGCTGCATGACGCTGTGGCCGCCGCCGATGATGGAGGTCATCGTCAGCGCCGGGATGATGGCTTCGACGGCCGCCGACCACTCGTTGTAGGGGATGGGCTTGCCCTGCGCGTCGGTGCCCATGGTCACGCCCGCCTGTCGGCGGACGAGGGCCTCCCCGAACTCCTGCCCCATCTCCGTGCCCACTTCGGTCGCCATGCCCGTCGAGAGGGCGAAGAACTTCTCCCGCAGCGGGCGCTTGAAGATGTCCTTGATGGCGGTCGAGCCCGCCCCCACTCCGGCCGCGCCCATGGGCCGGAAGAGGCCGAACATCTTGCCCAGAGCGACGTTCCCGACGGTCTCGCCGAGGGCCTCAATCGCGCCGGACTTGGCGGCCATGGCCCGCGCCTTGTCCAGTGGCACGCCTTGGTCTACGGCTTCGTGCATCGCGTTGTGGTACTCGGAGAGCCCGAACGCGAGACCGCCGCCGAAGATGAACCCGAGCTTCGCGCCGAGCCACGCGCCCGCCGCGGTGCCGGGGCCGGGGGCAACCAGCGTGCCAATCACCCCGCCGACGATGGCCGCCCCCGCCGTGACGGGGAGGGCCGCCGTGACCGACTGCCCGACGTTCTCGATGCCCGACATCACGCCGCGGCGAACGAAGCCCCCCTCCTCCTCCTTCGAGGGCTGGAGCCATGCGTTCTCCGAGCGCAGGCGTTCCCCAAATCCGAGGGCCTTGTGCGCCTCGGTCTCCAAGGTGTTCGCCGCGTCGGTGCCGCCCATGACGTTCGCCAGTTCCGCCACCGCGCCCAACTGGTCGCCGATGCCCTCGACGGCGCGGACCCCGGACCGCCCGATGGCGGAACCGATGTCGCCGAGCCAGCCGCGGCCTTCCGGTTGCTGTGGCACGGGCTCTTCCGGCAGCGTGGCGTCGGCCCCCGGCGCATACGGCGCGTAGCCCAACATCCGCAGACGGCGCTCCTCCATCTCGTCCCGGAACGCCGGGAGGTAGTCGCGGATGCTGCCGGTCTGCGTCTGGGGCGTCGGGGTCTGCGCCCGAGGAGCCGGAGCGCCCGGAGGCGTGAACGGCTTGTAGCCAGCCTTGAGAAGCTGGTCCTCTTCCTCGGGAGTGACATCGAGTAGCTGCTGCTGGTCGAGCATGTCGCGCTCCTACTTGACCGGGACCTCGAACGGCGACTGACCGGGCTTCGTGAAGACATGCACGGGCTGGCCCTTGGGATTGGTCCGCAGCCCGGCGTACCGCCATCCCTTCTGCTGCAAGTCGGCGATGTAGCTCTGGGGCAGGCTCGGCGGGGCGGCCGTGCCGCCACGCTGCGCCGCGCCGCCGCGGGCCGCCGCGCCGCCACCGGGCGGCAACGTCGCCTCGGGCATGGACCGGCGGACCGCCTCGACCTTCGCCGGGTCGGGCAGGCCGGTGTCCGGGTCCATCACCACGTCGGGGTTCTGCGCGACGAAGCGTTCCCACGCCTGCATCCGGCCGCCCCCGGCCACGCTCGTATCGCCGAAGAGCCGGGCGGTCGCGTCGATTTCGGTCGCGGCCAACTGCGTGCCCGACTGGAGCGCCTGATTGAACCCGGAGGTCGCGTTCGAGGCGGCGTGCGCCCGGCCGGTCATCACCGTGTCGAGAGCTTGTGTCTGCCCGGTGACGCCGATGCGCTCGGCCTCGTTCGCCGCGTTCATGATGTCGCGCAGCATGTCCGGCGCGGCGCTCACGCCCACGGTGTCCTGATTGTCCATCCGCGTGGCCTGCGCCCGGTTCTGCTGGCCGACGTTGCCGTAGTAGCGCCGGAGCAGGATGTTCTCCAGCCGGTTCGACGGCCCGCGCTGGAGAAGTCCTTCGAGGTAGGCCCCGGTGTAGGGCCGCGAGGACGACTCCTGCGTGTCGAGCGCCCGGCCCGTGCTACGCGACCGGAGGTTCTCCATGCCGCCGAACTTGTTGGCGACCTCCGTGATGAGTTGTTCGATGCTCCGGCCCCCGAACGCCTTCGACGCGCCGTAGGGCTGGTTGAGGAGCGAGTTCGTGGCCCGCTCCGCGGCCCCCACGTTCGCGGGTGACATCGACGGGCCGAAGCTCGCGTAGCCGCCCCGTTGCGGAATCGGCGGCCGCAGTTCCGAGACCGCCGCCCCGCCCGCCGGGGGCATCGGGAGCGTCGGACGCTGTTCGTGACTCGGGAGCAGGCGTTCGGTGCCGGTCGGCGGTGTCACGGTGACCGGCGGGGCCTGTGGGGGCGCGACCGCCGCAGAGCGCGGCGGCGGGGGAGCCGCGCCCCATCCCCCCGTGATGGCCGGGCCGGGCAGCGTGGCGTCCGGTTTCTTCTTCTCGTCGTCTCCGTAGCGAATCTGTCCGACCATGGGCTACTCCTCGTAGTAGTGGTACTGGACCACTTCCGTACTGGCGTTGAGGTTGAAACTCTCGTTCGAGTTGGTACTCCGGCTGTCCGACCAGCTATCGCTCAGGGAGTAGCCGACCGAGTTCGACCACGACTCGTTGCAACTGTAGTTCGCGCTCTGGCTCATGCTGGTGTTCAGGTTCATCGCACTCAGCGCCGAGGACGCGAGGGCCGCGTAGACCTGTCCGCGCACTTGCATCGCTTGGATGGCAATCTCGGCCTGCGCCTTCGCCGCTTCGAGCGCGAGCCGGGCCGCGGCAATCGCGACCTCCTGCCCGGCCATCTGGCAGCGGTAGACGGTCTCGGCCCACCGGCCCTGCACGTCGGCCGCCTTCACCACCACCGACCCGTGCGCCTCGTACCCGGCGACCTGAGCGCGGTAGCCGTCGGCGTTCGCTTGGATGCCCGCGAGTGCGGCCTGCCGCGTGGCCTGCTGGCCCGCCACTTGCGCGTTGAAGAGGTCGATGAGGACTTGGTTCCGGCTCTTGAACTGCTCGATGAGCGCCGAGTTCATCTCCACCGCCAGCCGCCGCCCGGCCACGATGGACTCGTAGGCTTTCGCCTGCGCGGTGTAGATGTCCACCTTCGAGACCTCGGCCTGCACCCCGGCCTTGTACGCCTCGAACTTCGCGGCCTCGGACTGCACCTTGGCGACGAAGGCTTCGATCTGGCCCTTGTACACGTCGATCTTCAGGCGCTCCAGTTCCATCACCGCCTTGGCCGCCTCTACCTCCGTCGCGTAGACCGACACGCGGGTCTTGATGGCTTCGAGTGGGGCGGTGTAGACATCGACCCGCGCCTTCCCCACATCGACCGCCAGCCGCGCCCCGTCGATCTGCGCCTTGTAGATTTCGATCTTGGTCAACTCGGCCTGCACTTGGGCCTTGTAGACCTCGACTTGCGCGAGGAACCGCTCCTGCTGCGCCTTGTAGCGGTCGATGCGGGCGCGGAAGATTTCGATGGCGACTTGGACCTCGGCCTTCGCCGCGTTGAGCATCCGCTCGTAGAAGGCGTTGTGGAAGGCCATCAGGGTTTTCTCCCACTCGATGGCCTGCGTGTAGCTGAACTTCTTGCCCTCCCAGTGGAGGTCCGCTTCCTTGATGAGCAGTTCCCGGTTGAAGGACGACACCTTGTTGGCGATGTCCTGATTCGCGGCCTCCCGCGCCCGGAGGAGTGTGCCCGGCGGCATCGGGAATCCGCTCAGGCTGTAGGGCCGGAAGGTGTCCTCGGACTGGAGCATCATCCCGAGCAGTTCCCGCTCCCGCGCCCGGTCCCACAACCGCTGTTCGTCCAGCGCGTCCAACCCGTAGTTCGAGTTGGCGATCATGTCGTAGAGCCCGTTGTCGAGGAGTTCCTTGACGAGCGAGGTGTACTGCGGCTCGTTGTAGTGGAACGTGTTCGTCGGCTCGATGAGTTCCTCGTCCAGCAGGGTCTTGTCGAACACGGGAATGTTGAGCCCCGGCGGGTCCGGGATCGGGATGTCCGCCAGATTCGGCGGGGTCGGGTAGGTCAACGCCGGAGGCGTCGGCGGGGTCGGCCCGGCCACGCTCGGCTCAGTCGGCGCGGCGTAGTCAATCCACGCGGGCGTGTCCGGGAAGGCGAGCGTGGGCACTTGCACGTCGAAGCCGGGCACGTCCACCGCGAGGAGCGCCGGAGGTGGAATGGGCTCCGGCACGGTGAGCGCCGGGAGATTCGGCATCGACTGGGGCGAGTAGCTCGGCGGCGCACCGATGTCCACGTCGCCGCCGCCTCCAACGCCGCCGATGTCGATGTTCGGCATGTTGAAGGTGGGCATGTCGAAGGTGAAGTCGAGCCCGGCCGCCGCGCCATACGCGGAGGACGCGATGCCCATGATCAGCCCGGCGATGTCCTTCCCGCCCTCCATCGTGAAGTTCTCGCCAGCGGAACAGCCACCGCCCCCGCCGAGGCCGCCCCCGCCGCCGCTCCGACCGATGCTCCCCCCACCAAGGCTTCCCATAACATCCTCCTACTCAGGTTCCACTCGCGGCTGAACCCCGTGCGTGTCTTCCGTCTTGCCGGGATGTTGCGTCGTGCGGAGCCACGTCCGCGGCTTGTGGTAAATCTTCACGGGCAGCACGCCCCTCCGGAAGTGGGCGTTCTCCGGCCACTCTTCGTGCGACCCCGAGAGCATCGCGTGTGGCGGCCAATGCCCCCCGCCCTGCTCCTCCGCGAACGAATACCAGATGTGCCGCCGCTCGTTCTCCGAGTCAATCTTGATGAGGTCCGGCTTGATGCGCCTGCGCCAGCATACCGCGGTGGACCCACCACTCTCGATGGACATCGTGGGGGCCGCCGGGTTCGGCGCGGGCGGCAACGCCCGACCGATGATGATGAAGCCGATTTCGTAGCTGTCCTCGCCGCTCAATTCAAAGGTGCCGCCCGGCCCACCCTCGCAGCCGACCCCCCGCCGCCCACCGCCGTAGTGCCCGTCACCCCACGTCTTGATGGGGCCGAGGAACTCCGGGTAATCCGTCGCCTGATCGTCGGTGCCATCTTGTTTCGCGAACTCCCAAACTTCAACGGCTTTCATCGGCTTGTCGCGCTCACCCTGCCGCTTCGAGCGGCAATCCCAGATGGCCGCGGCGTTCATCGCGTAGGTGGCTCGCATCGACGGGTTGCCGCATTTGCCGAGATACCGCTCGTAGCCGCGAGAGTTCCGAATCCAGATGTCATCGAAGCCGTTGCCGAGGCTGGCGTGGTCCCAGTAGGAGTCGCCCTGAAGATTCTTGGCGACGAAGGCAATCCACTCCTCGGTGGGGTCGCCCTTCACGTCGCGCAGCACTTGGCCGATGGAGGTCTCCACGTCGGCCCCCTCCAAGAGCCACTCGCGCCCGAGGTAGAGATTGCACGCGCACCACGAATGGCAGTTGGTCCGGCAGTTCCGGTCCACCGGCAGCGGCCCCCACCGGTAGTAGAACGGGGAGTTGAAGCCGCGGCCGATGTCGTGGTCGTAGTACGTGTTCGAGAGGCCGATGTTCGCCGTCGTCGCGCAGGACCGCGTTTGGTAGTAGCCGCCGCCGCCGAAGACGAAGCCGGTAATCGGGTAGGGGTAGTATTCGATGAGGGGCGATCCGGACGGCGGGCCGCCCACGTCGGGGTCCTCCCACCAGTAGTTGAAGCACCACTCGATGGTGAACTTGATGCGAACGTCGGTGCCCGGCAGGATGTCCCACCGCCCGACCCCTTCCCACTCGAAGGCGTAGCCCGTCATGAACAGGTTGACTTGGTTGACGCCGAGATAGGCCGCGTCGAAGTGCGACTCGTCCTCCTCCACGTCGATGCGCCCACACTCGCCATCGAAGAACACGCGGGACGCTTGCCGCCAGCCGCGGTTGAACTCGTCCTCGCGCCAGTAGAAGCTGAACCCGAGCGGCCCGATTTTCGTCAGCCAGTCGTCGCCGAAACAGTTCACGGCCGTCCGCTGGAAGATGTCCTCGTCATCGCCGACGACTTCCTCGGCTTGGCACCCCCACCACGAATACCGATAGCCGGGCGTGAGGTGGTAGTTGACGATGGCCTGAAGCCCGTTCGACTCCTCGGGCTGGTCGTGGAAGTCCTCTTCCAAGTCGTCCGTTTCGTGCTGAAACTCCCCGGAGGCATCGCGGTAGCATCGGCCGAGGCTCTTGTCGATGTAGGTCGTGCCGACGGTCTGCGTGCCCGCCCAGTAGTTCACGTAGGTCGTCTTGAGATGCCGCGCCGCGGACCCGAGGGTGTAGTCGTAGCCCCCGCCCACGTTGCCGCCGGGCTCGGAGAGGGTAAAGACCGTGACCTCCTCGCCCGACATACCCTTCGTCGTTTTCTTCGGCAAGTAGTAGTAGGGCGGGCCGAACTTGTCCGTGATGAGCATCCCGCACGGCTCGGCGTCGAAGTCGTCGGGGTCGTCCCAGACGAGGTAGGCGGGCTGGATCGTGTACATCGCCTCCGGGTCGTCCATCGTCTCGGTGATTTCCTTGACGTGCCGCGCCCACGCCTCTTGCAGCACGCGCTCTCGCGGCGGGGCGGTCGCCCGCACCTTGCCGACCGGCGAATTGGGCAGGCCCATGCCGCCGCGGTAGGTGAGCGTCGTCCCGTCGGCCAAGACGCGGTGCCGCTTCCGGAGGCCGTCGAGTCCGCCCTGCTCGGCCTGATTGTCCATCCGCCGCGCCATCTTCCGGGCGTAGCTCAAGCGGTCGATGTCTTTCGCCGGACCCTCGAAGCTCTTGTGGTAGGTCGTCGGCAGCTTCACGTCCGTCTTGGCCTGCGGCGACGGCGATTCCACGTCCGGAATCACTTCCGTCTTGGGCCGCTCCACGCCGAAGCCGCTGTCGCTGTGATCCTTCGCCATTAGGTTCGCGCCCTGCGCGAGAGAACCTCAATCTGGAGGTCGAGCTTCTCCAGCGAGAGGTCCGCGCCACTGGTGTTCGAGATGGCCACACCGAGCCTCCGGCCGCGGAGCCCGCGGGGGAGGTTCACCTTCTTGCCATGGATGCCGTCGAGGTCGTCGTCCACCGGCAGCACCACCGCCACGCCATCCGCGTAGATGGTGAAGTCGTAGGGGTTGTCCGACCGGAGACGGATGAACGCATCCGTCGGCCGCTTCTGGTAGGCCGAGCCGAGGTCGAACTCGACCTTCCGCACTTCGCATCCGATGGCCGCCCCATCGTCCGAGGGTCCCTCCAAGATGTAGATGCCGGTCGGCCCGGCGGCCATGGCCTGCTCGCCCGCCTGCGCCAGCGAGTTGAAGCTCCACGTCTCCCAGTCCGTCACCGCGGCGTTCTTCTCGTTCATCGCCGACGACAGCACCATCGCGAAGCCGGTCACGATGTCGCCGAGCAGATCATTCTCGCCGGACCCGTCGATGACGAACCGGGGGAAGAGCGCCGCGCCCCAACTCTCGATGTCGGCGACGAGGACGCCCGCCGCTTCGAGGGGCGGCAGCACGGCGGCCCCGGCGAACTCGTAGTTGAGCCCGAGGTTGTCCGACGAGAGATAGAGCGGCCGCAGCGTGAGGTCGCCCGTGAGCGCGTAGCCGGTGGCGAGGAATCCGTCCACCGCCACGGGCGCGAGGACCAGCACGGCCGACACCGATTCGCCGTCGCCCACGCCCGGCCCGTGGCCGTCGGCAAGCAGCGGCGGAAGCTCCGCGAGGCCGGTGTGGGCTCCCCCGGTCAGCCCCGCACCCGTGGCGTCGAGGGCCGGAAGGAGTGCCCCGCCCGCGCCTACATCGGTCAGGTCGGTCGCCGAAGCATCGAGGGGGCGGAAGGTCGCCACGCCGACGCCGACGCCCGCGCTCAGGTTGGTCCCGCGAGCTTCGAGGCTCGGGAACGCAACGGCCGCGCCGCCGACGCCCATGACGAGCAGTTCGCCCTCCAGCGTCATCCACCGGAGGTCGAGCCAGCCCGAGCCAAAGAAGCCGGAGACGCCGCCCCCTGCGGCGGTCATCACCGGGAAGGTCGCCGACCCGTCCCATGAATACTTCCGAATGGCGAAGGTGAACTCGGCTTCGCATCCGGCTGAAGCGCGAACCGGCTTGATCCAGAGGGTCTCCGGCACGCGGGCGTTCGCCGCGGTGCCCGCCGTCGCGGGCGGGGGCGTGACGAACATCTCGTTGCCGATGAGGAAGTCGCACTCGGCGTAGACACCCGCCTGCGCGACGGCCGGAAGCACGTACCGATGGCCGTTGACGAGGGGGCCTTGGGCACAGTCCGTTCCGGCCGCTGCGGGCGCGGGCTTGATGCGGAGCGTGAGGTTCCCGGACTCGTCTATCGTCGTGCCGAACGTGGCAAGGTACTGGTGGTCGCTTTCGGCTTCGTGGACGATGCCATACGGGGTGATGCGCTGTTTGCTCATGTCACCACCACCAGTGGGTCGATGTAGATCGTCCGGCCCGGCTTGCCCACCTTGATCTGGAACTCAAGAATCTGTTCGTGGTCGATGGTCGCGGTCACCGACACCTTCTGCGACTTCGGCTGCGTCAGCCCGGTGTAGGTCCAGTTCGCGATGCCCACGCCGCTTGGAAGCGCGGTCGCTCCGGACAACTGGTGCGGCAGCGAGCGTGTCACCGTGCCGGGCACCGCCGCGCCCATGTGCAGCAGTTCGACCCAGACATCTCGGTCCGTCAGGTCTGCGGTCGCGTAGTCGTAGATGAGTTCAAAGGTGAACGTCTTGGTGCCCGTCTCGAAACAGTAGAACCGGAGCGGCTTCAGGCAGAACGGGAAGTAGGGTCCCGGTGCGCCGAGCCCGGAGCCCGGCGTCACGACCTTGATGCTGTAGCCGCCGGTCCCGTTGTCGGCCCCGCCGGTCCGCTTGATGACGGTCTCGCCACGGGCGTTCCCGCGGAGCGAGGCCCACTCGAAGATGCGCGTGTCCGGCGTGCCGGAGTTCGCGCTGTAGTACATCTCGCCCCGAACGTGGTCGTCGCCCGCGAAGGGATAGGTGGTGCTTGTCGGCCGGAAGCATCCCATGAACGACGAGGGGAGCTTGCACCGGTTGATCAGGACGTGGCAGGACCCGGCCTCACTCCATACGTCGGTGTAGGCTCCCAACTCCGGAGCGGGCGCGTAGCCGATGATGTACTTGCTCGACGGGCACCCTGAGAGGTCGCACCCGTAGAACTCCAAGTTGGCGAAGTTGTGGACGATGATGGGGTCGCCGGTCAAGCTAACGCTACAGGTCAGCGTGCAGTTCTCGAAGACGCCGCTGGCCAACCCGTAGGCGAGGAAACGGCTGTAGATGTTCGTGAGGTTGAACGTGCAGTCCTTGAAGAAGTAGTCGTGGTTGCGGACATGGATAGAGCCGGTCTCGTACCGGGCCGCCAACCCGAACTTGAGAGTCGCCGGGTTCGTGCTGCCGATGGTCTTGAACGTGCAGTTCTCAGCGACAAAGGGACCACAGAACGGGTAGGCGGGCGTCCCGGTGAGCGGATAGCTCGTCGGCCCGTATTGAAATCGCGACTGAAAGCTGATCACTTCGGTCGCCTCGAACGTCATCCCGTAGATGTAGACCGGACCGCCGAGGACGATGGCCAAGTAGGAATTGCACTGGAATCGCGCTCCGGCCTGCCATGTGGTCGGCGGCTCCGGGTCGCCCGTGTCGTCGCAACTGATGATGCGGAGGAGGTCATTCCCGCCCCCTCGCCATCCCCCGTCGCCCCCATCCCAGTCGAACGGCGGCGAGAGGTAAGTCGCGTCCACGCCCAGACCGGGCCACCAGTCCTCGAAGGTGTCGTGCGCGACCCAGATCGTGTCGCCGGGCTTGACGAGGGTATCCGGGAGGGGCTGGAAGAAGCTCTGAAGGGTCTGCCGGGCGTTCGCCCACGACAGGCCGGTCTTGCTGTCGTCACCCGTGTTCCGGACGTAGTAGTCAGCCATTACGCTTCCCTCAGAACCGGGTCGATGTAGAGAACCGTGGAGGGCTTCGCCAGATAGACAACGGCTTCAAGGATCTGGCCCGCCACCGGAGTTACCGTCACGGACACCTTCTGCGAGTTCGGGTTCGAGAGGTTGTGCGTCCACGCGCTCGCGCCCAGTCCCGCGGCTTGGTCGGCGGGGGACCCGGCGTAGGCGCGACGGTCGAGCGCGGTGACACCCTTCGGCCCACTCCCGTCGTGGTAGCGCAGTTCGAGCCACACCTCGTCATCCTTCAGGGCGGTCGCGCTGTCGTGGAGGAGTTCGACCGAATAGGTTTTCTGCGACGACGCGCTCGTCCACGTCGAGAGAACCGGCGACGACAGCGCCGACCAGTAGGCGTAGGGACCGTTCGCCGCCGAGGTCAGCTTCCACGAATACCGGTCGGAGACGGCTC
>Ga0113563_10000568_pt1 | contig 18218 bp, 9 predicted proteins | sample Mud3Dept3metaG_FD_80117 | JGI IMG/M metagenome (GOLD analysis project Ga0113563, IMG submission 80117) | Freshwater wetland microbial communities from Ohio, USA, analyzing the effect of biotic and abiotic controls - Mud 3 Core 4 Depth 3... | ecosystem: Environmental > Aquatic > Freshwater >...
CAGAATTTCTTCCGGCGCGGCGCCTGCGTGCGAGGTTTAACGACACCTGGAATCGGCGGTGTCTGCGGCTCGAGCGGCGGCACGCTGGTCGCTACCGGAGAAACACTGGCGCAGGTCCAGTACCGGGTGCCCGGCACCGCGAACTCGATGCCTCTCTTCCCCGAGATTCCCGGCTACGGCCTGATCGGCCTGCGCGGCGGATACCGGATCAACGAGAACCAGGAAATCGGCGTTGACTTCGCGAACATTTGCGACAAGAGCCATCGCGCCCCCGGATGGGGGATAGACGGGCCCGGCCGCAGCCTGACGGCGCGCTACACCTACCGGTTCTGATTCCGTTCAAGCTTCGTCCCAGTCCTTCCACGCGATCTGGTGCACTTCCAGATAGCGATCGACGGCCTGGCCTATGGTAGGAAAAAAATTGTCCTTTCCGAGCTGGGTGAAAAGGCCATAGCGCTTGAGGTGGTCCTTCACCGGGCCTTTCATTTCTGCGAAGCAGAGTTCTATGCCCGCCTCCTGCAGGTCCGCGTCGAGTTGCGCAAGAGCATCGGCGGCGGTGATGTCGATGTCTGTCACGGGCTCCGCCGCGACCACGACCCACCTCACCGGCTCGGGCGCGTCGGCGACTGCCTGCAGCACGTGCTCGTGGAAAATTTCCGCATTGGCGAAAAAAAGGGGGGCATCCCACCGGAACAAGACCAGGCCGGGGATGCGCCTCCCTTCCGGGTGGCGCCGGATGTCGTGATAGCCCTTCAGACCGTCCACGCGCCCGAGGACGGCGTCGTGAGGCCGCCAGGCGCGCCAGATGAAGTTCAGCAGCGCCAGTCCGACCGCGATGAAAATCCCCTTGATGACCCCGACCAGGGCTACTCCGAGGAAACATGACAGCGAAAGCCAGAACTCAACCCGGCGCAGGCGATAGAAGCGCAGCACGCCCGTGATTTCGACCAGGGAAAGGCAGGCGGCAATTACGACGGCGCCCAGGGCTGCGTGAGGGAGATTGCGCAGGAGCGTCGGCGCGAACATGAGCAGCAGCGCGATGCAGGCGGCGCCCACCAGGGAGGTCACCTGCGATTTCGCACCCGCGGATTCCGCGACCGGCGTGCGTGTCGCGCTGCAGGTGACGGAGAAACCCTGGAACAGCCCCGCCGCGATGTTCGCTGCACCCATCGCGACCAGCTCCTGGTTGGTATCGACCTTGTATCCGCCCCGAAGCGCGAATGTGCGCGAGAGGACACTCATATCGGCCAAGGATACCAGCGCGATGGCGCCCGCGCCGGCGGATATCGCGATAAGATCTTCGGCCGAAACCGCAGGAATTCGAAAAGCAGGGAGGCCGCCGGGAAGGAAGCCGACGACGGCGATTCCTGCCTTCGCCCGGAGGTCGAAGAACGCCACTGCCAGCGATGCGCCGATTACCGCGACCAGCGCGCCCGGTATTTTGGGCAGCCGCTGCTTGAAGAAGAGAATCAGGATGAGGCAGCCGGCGCCGACGCCGAGTGCCGTCCAGTTGACGTTTCCGCTGAGGACGCTCCGCACCAGGTGATAGGTTCTTTGAACAAGGTCCTCCCCGTCGCCGGGCAAGCCGAGTATCTTGGGGATCTGGCTCATAAGGATCGTGAGCGCGATGCCGTTCAGATAGCCGTAGCGAATTGGTTTCGAGAAAAGATCGGCGATAAACCCAAACCGGGCGACTCCCGCCAGGACGCACATCGCCCCGGAAAGGATGGCGAGCATGCCGGCGAGCGCCACCGCGCGCCCGGAGTTCGCCGCCGCGACAGGCAGGACTGTCGCAGCGATCATCGCCGCCAGCGCGGAATCCGGCCCCAGGACCAGGATCCGGCTCGGCCCGAAGATTGCATACGCAATCATCGGAAAAATAGTGGCGTAGAGGCCGTATATCGCCGGCAGGCCGGCCACCTCCGCATACCCCATCCCGACAGGGACCAGGATGGCTGTGAGCACCAGCCCCGCAACGGCGTCTCTGGCAAGCCAGTCGCAGCGGTACGATTTCACGACGGCGATGGCGGGGATCCAGCGCTGCAATCCGCGCGGCGGCGGCTTGCGAACGAACGGATTGACAGCCATCGGGGCATCACTCATATTTTTTGATCATCCACACTGGGCGCGCGCTAAAGAACAGTGAGCGCGGGCTATAGCCCGCGCGCTTCAGGCCTCCTCACCTCTCGATGCTCGTAAGTTCACTTGTTTTAAAGCGCACGGGCTAAAGCCCGTGCTCACTGACGATCTCCCGTGCTCACTCGACCCTCACGGCTACTTCACCGGGAACTCGAATATCGTTGCCGTGACAGGGCCGACTTCCAGGGCATCCCTGATGCCGCTGACCGCCTTTTCGACGAACCTGACCGGCGGTTCTTTGCCCGGGTCGTTGTAGGCCATATCGTCCGGCCCGGTGAGGACCCAGGATCTCCCCTGCGCGGCAAGCTGCGCGCCTGACAGTCTGAAAGAGAGCCGCTGGGTTTCCCAGGTTGGATTGATGACCGAAATCGTGAGCATCTTCCGGTCTTTCGTCCATGTGACGGCGACGTCAAGCGGTTCGGGGGCCCCCGCGACTTCCACGGGGATGGAACCGAAGTGGCGGCGATACATTACGAGCGCCTGGCCTGTGGAGTCGAGCACCGCGGCGGTCTTGCTTGTCTTGATGGCGCCGATGACATTGACGGTCTGCGCGTAGCAGGCCAGGGCGATGACATCGGTCTGGCGGCTGTATTCGTTGATGCCGGCGGCGATTCCCAGGGCATCGCGCAGGAAGTAGCGCGTGCCGAGCTCGCCGAACACGTGCGGGCCGTACCAGTAGTTCCACTCGTCCAGCGAGACCCGGATGTCCTTCCCCTGCATCTGGGGGATCGTCTTTACGTATTCGCGGTGGGCGTCTGCGATGGCGCGGATGGCGTCGCCGATCTGGCGCACGTGCGTCATCAGGCCGCCGCCGTGCCAGTCCTGCTTGTAGAAGTGTTTGCTGTTGAGATGGATGTAGTCGGCGCAGTTCGTGAGCAGCTGGCGGTCCCAACTGCTGCTCGGCTGGACAGCCTCGCCCGAGGCGACCAGCCGGATCGATGGATCGATATCGAGCAGCGACTGGGAGAATGCGTTGTGCCGCTTGACGAATTCCGCGATCGGCACGTTGCCCAGCTGCCAGCTGCCGGACATCTCGTTCCCCACCGCCCAGTATTTGCATCCGAATGGCTCGGGATGGCCGTTCCGGGCGCGCAATTTGCCCATGGGCGTTTCCGAACCCCCGTTGACGTACTGCACTTCCTGGACCGCCAGATCTACGCTGCCCAGGCCGGCATTAAGCGCGATGAAAGGCTGTGTCTTCAGTTCCCGGACAAACTCGAAGTATTCGTGCATGCCGAAGTCGTTGTGCTCGATGCCGGTCCATGCGGGATTCTTGCGCGGCGGCCGCTTGTCCCGGTCGCCGATCCCGTCTTTCCAGTTGTATCCGCTGACGAAGTTGCCACCCGGCCAGCGATAGATGGGCGCATCCAGTTGCCTGAGCACCGCCAGTGTGTCCTTGCGCACGCCTTTGATGTTGTCGTCGGGCATGAGCGAAGGCGGGCCGATCAGGAACTTGCCTTTCCCCTTGCCGATGATCTCCAGGGTGGCGTTGTCGGTGGCGGCGCCGGCCTTATATCTGACCGGGTACTTTGTGAATTCCCTGGTGATCTTCTCGATCCTGACGGTCTGTCGTTCCCCTGCCCCGCCGCCCCGACTCAGGCTTACTTCGAGAGGCGCCGCCGAAGGATCGCCCGCCAGGATGACATATCCCGAATACCCCATTCCGGCAACGAGCCCCAGGCCTGCCTGGGTGATGCCGCGCGGTACGCTTCCATCTGCCAGGTCCACCTGCGGCGTGTGCTCGCCGACGAAGGCGTTTTCCTTGACCATGGTGACGGCGCCCGCCCCGCCTACAGCCTGCCAGGGTGACGGCACAAATGTGCGGTCGCGCCGGGTTTCGCCGACGGCGGAATAAAACTTGCGGTCTTCGATCACCTCGGCCCAAATGCCCCCATAGATGCAGCGGCCCAGGTGCTCGATGAACTGGCCGTAGATGAAATCCGGCATCGCCTCCCGCGTCTTGGAGGCATCGATGCTTACGGCCGGCCTGAGATCGCGCGCCGAAACGAGCTCGAGCCTCAAGTCGTCAAACCAGGCCCTGCCGGGCGGGACAGCTGGGGCGGCTCCGCGGCTGCCGCGCCCTCCTCCCGCTCCCAGCGTGGCGGCGATGATCACGCTGTCCTGCCCTTCCGTGTCGAAGGATAACTCTACCCTCGTCCAGTCTCTTGTCCCGTTGAGCTGCAGCGCAGGGGAGGTCAGCCTCACCCCACGGAGCTGGAACATGGCGCCCCGCTCCGTCGACTCCGGCACGCTCTCGGTCTTGATCCAGCCGGTCAATCGGTAAACGGAGTATGGCTTCAGGAGGACTTTGTTTGTCCACGATATGCCATGCGCCGAAATCATGAGGCTGCGCTGGCCGGCATGTGCGACGTCCGACGCCACCTGGGCAGACGGCGCAGTGCTCCCGCGCGGCGCGGGATCGATCGCCCAGCCGGCGGGCAGGTTGTTCTGACCCGCCGATTCCGCCGACGGGTTGATGATCTCGCCGATGGGCTGCCTGGGTGCCAGGGCGCCGGCGCCGAGCGACAGGCTCGCAATCAGAAATGCCATCAGTGTCATGATCCGATTCCGCACCATTTCGATATCTCCCATATGTTATGAGTCCGGGACTGACGCCTGCCAGAGAAGCCACCACTTGAAGAATTTCACGAATGCAGACCGGAAACGCCCATTCGTGAGATTCGTGGCGGCAGTCAAGCCCGATTGCCACACGTCACACGAGTTCGAGCCACTTGAACCAGATCGGATGATTCTCCTTGTACCACTGGAGAATCTCGCGGAGCTTCCGCTGGTCCTGCGGAGAGATGACATCCGCGGGGATGTTCTTGAAGTGGAGCCGGATGAAACCGTCGCCGAAGTGCTCGAGCGCCTCCGTACACAGGGTCTGCAGTTCGTTGCGGATCCTTCCCGAATCCGAAATCGTAACCTGCCGCTCCTGATAGTTTTCGCCGTGCAGGAACCGGTTCAGCAGAGGATTGAAGATGAGCCTGCTCTGATCAAACGGCTCCAGCAGGCGGAGCGTGAAGCGGGTGCGCTTGTCCCCTTTCGGCGTGGAGAGGCGGACACTTACCTGGTAGGTACCGTCTCCCGACCGGTGGATTCCAGGGGCGCCGGAATAAGGATCCGGCAGCATGTAGCCGGAGATGGCCATCACGCTCCACTTCTTCAACGGCAGAAAATCGTCCGCGGCGAGAACCGCCTTGTCCAGCGGGATGCCCGCGGATCTTGCCTGGCGGATATTGGCGCGGTAGCGTTCGACGGTCTGCGCGTCGATTTCCTTCTCGAAGATCTTCCGGAGGCGGAGCGGGAAATCCTCCGCCTCCGCGTCCAGGCTCATGATCCGCGGTTCCCGGTCGTAGCTGAGTTCGAAAGTGGAGGTGAAAACAGCAAGAGATACGTCCAGGCCGAGGATGGGATACAGGCTGGCGGCCTGAATGGCTTCCGCCGAAGCCGCATATCCGTCGACGAGGAACAAATGCGTGTCGCGCCGGGAGTCGTTCCACGTCCCCACGCGGAATGTCGGGGCATAGGTTCCGGAGTCGGTAAAGGCTTCCCCTCCGTTGGGCAGTTTCCAGCCGTCGTCGATCAGGTCTGCGCCGAGCGATTGCCACTCTTCCCATATCCTGCTGATGCGATGTGCGCGGCTCTTCCCTCTCAATGTCCAGACATGGATGTTCCCGCTGCGTATGCCCGGATAGGTTTTTTGAATGCACTCCAGGACCTTGGACCTGGGGGTGAAGAAATTGAGGAGGAGGGAATCCCCGGCTGCCGTGTCGGCGACCCGCCGCGGCAGGACGAGGTTCCCTACGTAACCTTCATAAGGCTTGGCGAGGCACAGGGGCTGGTTGAAAACATGGAGGACGGTCATGGGGCCGGTCGCGGCGCCGAGAGCGAATCGGGAAGTGTTTTCGAGGGTGTCAATCGCCGCTCCCCAAACGGTGATGCCGGCGTCGATCACATCGCGGTAGAAGTCCTCCCACTTGTAGTTGTTTGAGTTGATCAGTCTCTGGACTTTCGCGTAGAGAAATCTCGCGACCTGTGGCCGGGCGTAAATCCTCCCGAAGCCCAAAAGGGGATTGGAACCCATTTCGGGCGTTTCCCCGGCCTTAGGCATCAAGCCTTCGCCGAGGCAGACCATAATCGCGTGATTTTCCGGGAGGGAGCGCGAAAGGTGCCACAGAGACTCGCTCATCGCATATGCAGAGATGGCGTCGGCATCTTTCTTCACCTGGTTCAGGCCCTTCTTGTCCAGATTGCGGCCTTCGCCATATCTGCCGAAAAGCTGCGTCCCGAGCGCCGTCACCGCCGCGGTCATCATGAACATCCGCTCCATTTCGGCATCCACGAAGGAAATGCTGTCCTGCAGTCGCGACAGATGCCCGCCCTGGAACCACTCCGTTTCCACATCCTCCAGCCACAGGTGGAATCGCGCCAGGAGCGGGCCGGTGTCAAAGGCCCACTGCGCCACCCGGTTCTTTTTCATCATGACTTCCTTGTCCATTGGCTCCGTCCTTTCCGCGCGACAATGAAGACGATTCGCAATTCCTGCGAGGTTCGAGTTTCCGGATCAGGCTTTATGTAATACAGATTGCATCCCGACACAAGGGAATCGCCATGGGCCGGCACCCGGCGCCGTCGGGCTCGGCTGACATGGGAATGTCAGGCAATTGGCCCGGAACCCCGCTGCCATCCTGATCGAGGTCTTTCGATTCCCGGCTCGGGTGCGGACGAGCGCTACTTAAAGAGTATGTCGAGCAGATCTTCGAGCATGCCGACTTTGGGATTTTCGACAATGCGGCCGATCTCCCGGCCGTTGCGGTAAACGACGAAGGTCGGCACCTTCTCCACTTTCATCTCCTCGACATAGAACTGCACGTCGCGGCTTGCCTTCCTGGGTGAGTTGAAATAGCGCACCGGCGTGCTAGCGCCAAGGCGGTCCAGGATCTTGATGAACGGCGGAACATTGTTGCGCGAGTCCGGGCACCACAATCCCAGGTAGACATCGATCCGGGTATCCGGGCCCAGCCTCGTCTTGAGCGCTTCCATCATTTCAGCGGCAGGTTCAAAGGCATCGTATTTCTGCTGCCAGCCTGGTGTTGCCAGCACCTTGTCCCGATTGGTTTCCTCGGAAGCCTGCATTCCTGCGAGGACCAGCGGAAACAGGAGAAGAACGCCGAGCGCCGTTCCGATGCAAAGACCGCGTTTCATCCGACACCTCCGCTGCGTGTGGTCAAGTTTGCATTCTTCCGCTTTTTCTTTCGGAAATCAATGTATTAAGCGGCGCAGGCTTCCGGGCAGCCTCAGAAATGCCGGCCGGACCTCGGCAGGTTCCTCCGGCCGCGCTGCCGGGACCGCACGCGTCCCGCGCGAAGCGTTCTCCTGACTCCCGGCTCCCGCGGAGTCAATCTGCAAGCCAAGTCCGGACACAGCACCTGGCTGCTTTCTGCATCGAACAGAGGTCTGAAGTCCGAGACCTTTGAGCCCGGCGTAAATGCCTGCTTTCCAAAGCGCCTGTTTCCCTGCTATAAGAGGAGCGTATTTCCTGTCCCACGGTGCGGAGGTCCGACATGAGCACAATCAGCCGGCGTGAGTTCCTTGAGAGCGCGGCGAAGAAATCTACTGCTGCAACGGCCGCGGCTTCGGCGCTCGGAGCGGCGGTGCACGCATTCGCAAACGTCCAGATGAAACCCGCGCCCAGCGACAGGATACGCGTCGGTGTGATTGCAGTCGGCGGCCGGGGCGAAGGAAACCTGAACACATTCCTGCGCATTCCGGAAGTCGATTGTCCGGCGGTGGTGGAAGTGGATGCGGCACGGCTGGCCAAAGGAGTGAAAATCGTCTCTGCGGCGCGCGGCCAGACGCCGGACGGTTACAAAGACTTCCGCCGGGTCCTGGACCGCAAGGATATCGACGCGATCCTCATCTCCACTCCTGACCACTGGCACGCTCTGATGACGATCCTCGGCTGCCAGGCGGGGAAAGACGTCTACGTGGAAAAGCCTCTGGCGACGACGATCGCGGAGGGTCGCGCGATGGTTCAGGTCGCAAGGAAACACAACCGAATCGTCCAGGTGGGCACGCAGCAGCGCAGCTCGGACCATTTCCAGGAAGCTGTCGCCTTCGTCCAGTCGGGGCAGCTGGGGCGGATCCGCATGATTCGCGCCTGGGCGTATCTTGACTGGAAAGGCGACATCGGGAATCCTCCGGACGAGCAACCACCGCCAGAGCTCGATTACGACATGTGGCTCGGGCCGGCGCCCAACCGGCCCTACAACCGTATGCGCGTCCACCACAACTTCCGCTGGGTCTGGGACTACTCTGGCGGCCTTATGACCGACTGGGGCGCCCACATGATCGACGTGGTCATGTGGGCGATGGCAACGCAGCCCACTGGCGCGATGGCCATCGGCGGGAAATTCGGCTTCCCCAACGACATTCGCGAGACGCCGGATACGGCGCAGGAAGTGATTGAGTTTCCGGGGTTTTCTGTCGTATGGGAACACATGATCGGCTGCGGCGTCGGACCATGGCGGCGGGAACACGGATGCGAGTTCCACGGAGAAAACGGGATCCTGATCGTGGATCGCGGAGGCTGGGAGGTGGTTTCCGAGACCGACCGGCTCAAGCAGCCCGAACGGGTCAAGCGCATGGCCGACGTGCCCCGCAAGCCCAGTTCGGGCGAGATGGATCTGCCCCACGTGAGAAACTTCCTGGACTGCATGAAGACCCGGCAGATGCCGGTTGCCGACGTCGAGACCGGCCACCGCTCCGTCACCGCGCCGCATCTCGGAAACATCGCTGTCCGGCTGCGGCGATACGTACAATGGGACCCCGTGGCCGAGAAGATCGTCGGCGATTCGCAGGCTCAGTCCCTGGTCGGCAGGAAATACCGCAAACCCTGGTCCCTGCCCAAAGCCTGAGTCAGCGGAGAAGGCCAAAAAAAGGCCACAGCGGCAAAACCCAGTGAAATCATTGGCGGCTATTGGTCTTTGAATCAGGGGTGAGAAGGATCCATTCCCTTGAGCCGCCGAATCCATCGGCAATGAGCGGGGCGTTCTCGCCGCTTCATGAATCACAACGGGAAGGGCCGTTTCCCATACAGGATTTAGTGAGCGCGCGCTTTCAGCCGTCGGAATGGATCCTTACTGCTCCTATCGGAGCAGCACAAACAAAGTAAAGAGGAGGCTCGTCCCGGACTTCTCCGGACGGAGCGGGAAACAGGAGATAGATGCCATGAACTCTTTGGAATGGAACAAACGCCTGATGAAGCGCTTCTGGATAGGGAGAGTCGGACCGGTGCTGCTGACCACCCTGATGCTGTGCGCACTGCCCTACGTGCTGGTCGGCGCAGGCGGGCAGCGCGGCGGCGGCGCGCAGATGTCCATGCAGGAAGCGGCCCCCGAGCCGCTCCACTTCCAGTACATGGGCCCGCCGAGCGCCGGGAGGATCGCTTCCGTCGCCGGCGTACCCGGGGATACCACGACCTATTACGCCGGCGCTGCGTCCGGGGGCATCTGGAAGTCGACGGACAGCGCCAAGACTTTTGTCCCGGTGTTCGATGACCAGCCGGTGCAGGCAATCGGCGCGCTGGCCGTTGCGCCGTCCGATCCCAGGACCGTCTGGGCGGGGACCGGCGAGGCCTGGGCGATCCGCGACGCCGATGTCACGGGAGACGGCATATACAAGTCGACCGACGCGGGCACGACATGGAGAAACGCGGGCCTCGGCGAAACCGGACGGATCGGCCGCATCCTGGTGCACCCCACGAACGCGAACATCGTATTCGCCTGCGCCCTTGGCCGCACCACCGGGCCGCAGGAAGAGCGCGGTGTCTATCGGACGACCGACGGCGGCGCGACCTGGCAGCGCGTGCTCTTCGTCAACTCCGACACCGGGTGTTCGGGCATCGCGATGGATCCCAACAATCCCAATGTGCTGCTCGCGGGGACCTGGCAGGTCGTGATGCACACCTGGGCGATGTTCAGCGGCGGCCCGGGCAGCGGCGTGTACATCACGCAGGACGGCGGCACGAACTGGAGGAAGATCGAGCATCCGGGGCTACCGAAATCGCCGCTGGGGAAGATCGACGTCGCAATTGCGCCCTCCAATCCCAGGCGCATGTTTGCGCTCATCCAGACCAACGCCCAGGGGTCGCTGTGGCGTTCCGACGATGCCGGAGTCTCGTGGAAGGTGGTCAGCTGGGACCGCACCCTGATCGGGCGCGCAGGTTACTACATCCGGATCACCGTGAATCCCGCCAACGCGGATGAGGTCCTGGTCGCCAACAGCAGCTTCCACCGGTCGACCGACGGCGGACTCACGTTTCCGCTGACGGGCGGCGGGTGCGGCGACTGCCATGACATCTGGATGGATCCCAAGAATCCCGATCACTGGGCTGCCACCGGCGACGGAGGCATGGGCATCACCACCAATCACGGACAGAACTTCACCAGCGTTTCGCTCCCGATCGGGCAGATGTATCACGTCGCGATCGATGAGCAGGTGCCCTACTGGATCTACAGCAACCGCCAGGATGACGGCACCATGCGCGGGCCGAGCAATTCCCCCGTCCCTGTGACTAACGTGCCGACTCCTGCCTATGCACCTCCTCCAGCCGCTGCGGCTTTCGGACGCGGCGGGGGGCGCGGCGGAGGAGAGGGAGGGGGCGGGCGGGGAGGCGCCGCCTCGACCTGGCAGTCGGGCATCGGCGGGTGCGAGTCGGGATTCACCATCCCGGTCCCGAGCGATCCCAACATCATCTGGGCTACGTGCTACGGCGGCCAGGTAACGCGCTTTGACAACCGTCTGCGCACGGCACGCTCGGTGAGCCCGTGGATCCACACGCTCGACTCGGAGCCGGACAAGCTCAAGTACCGGGCCCATTGGACTCCGCCCCTCGCAATCGATCCGTTCGATCACAACGTCGTGTATTACGGCGCTCAAGTAATCTTGAAGACTTCGAATGGCGGCCAGTCATGGACGGTCATCAGTCCCGACCTCTCCACCCGGGACCCGTCCCGCGTTGTTTCTTCGGGGGGCGTCATCGGGGACAACCTGGGACAGTTCTATGGTGAGGTTGTATTCGCCATTGCCCCCTCCGAGATCCAGCGCGGCCTGATCTGGGCGGGGACAAACGACGGCAAGATCTGGAACACAAGCGACGGCGGCAAGACCTGGAACGACCTCACCGGGAATGTCACGGGCCTGCCCGTTTGGGGGACGATGCGCCAGATCTTTCCTTCGCGGTTTGACGCGGGCGCCGCATACGTCGCCGTCGACTTCCACCTGATGGACGACCGCCTGCCTTACATCTATAAGACCACCGACTTCGGTCAGACCTGGCGAAAGATTACGGGCGACCTGCCCGCGAAACACCCGCTCGACTACGTCCTGACGGTCGCCGAAAACCCGAACCGGAAGGGCATGCTGTTTGCCGGGACCGGGCACGCTTTCTACTATTCGATGGATGACGGCGCCCACTGGACGCAGTTCAAGCAGGGCCTCCCGGCCGCGCCGGTCACCTGGATTGTGCCGGCGAGGCTCGCGCATGACGTCGTTGTCTCGACCTACGGCCGCGGCCTGTTCCTTCTGCGCGACATCACGACGCTCGAACAGTCGGACCAGGTGCCCGGCGACGCGCCGGTGTATCTGTATGCCCCGCGCGCCGGCGTGCGGCAGGCTCGCAGCGGCCGCGCCGAGTTCCTGTACTCCCTGAAGGCAGCGCCCGGCGGGCAGATTCCGGTGCAGATTCTGGATGCGAGCGGGGCGGTGATCCGCACCATGCAGGTGACAGGCCGCCCGGGCCTGAACCGCATGTCGTGGGATCTGCGTTACGAGCCGCCCGCCCAGGTCGCGCTTCGAACCACGCCGCCCGACAATCCTTTCATCTGGGATGAGCCCAGGTTCAAGGGCCGGGAGACCCGGCCGATCGTTCACTGGGGAATCCAGGGGCCGCAGCGCGCCGCGCCCATGGCCGCGCCCGGCAAGTTCACGATGCGCATGACCGTGAACGGGACGGTGTACTCACGGCCGTTTGATGTCGTGAAGGACCCGGCGATCCCGTCCACAGACGCGGATCTCCAGGCGAATTCCGCCATGCAGGTCCGGATCGTCAACGACATCAACTCGACGGTCGAGATGATCAACCGCCTGGAGGTCATCCGCAAGCAGGTGGAGGATCTCCTCAAGGAAAATAGAGGCAAGGGCGACCTCGAGAAGCCGCTGACGGATCTCGACAGGAAGGCCATGGATGTCGAGTTGCAGATGCTCTCGCGCACCGACCTGCACAGCGACGACAAGTGGTACGTCGAAGCGTATAAGATCTACATGAACCTTCTCTGGCAGTATGGGGAATTCGCATTCGGCGCCGGCGATGTCGCCGGCGGTGCCGAATATCGTCCGACAGACGCTTCGGTCGAGATCCTCGCCATGCTCGAGAAGGAGCTGGCGACGGCGAAGACCGGTTTCGCCCGGGTGGTCGAGACCGACCTGCCCGCCTTCAACAAGGCCATGGCCGGCAAGCTGCCTGCCATCAAAGACAGATAAGCTGGACTGCCATCCGGGTTCGGCGCCACGACCGTAAGGAAGGGTGCGGGTGACAGGTGGCTTCCAAGCCCACCCGCTCCCACATGATCGCGGCTCTGTCGGGCCTGCCAATAAGTCCAGACTGAGGTCCGGAGGTAGAGGTATGAAGATTCGAAGGATTGTTCTCATCTGCCTGGCTGCCGCATTGGCCGGCACGGCTGCGCCGGTTGTATCCGACAGCCAGACGACCGCTTCGGAAGCAAAGAGCCGTCTTTCGACTCGCTGGGCGGCGGACGTAAGAGCGGATCGTGTCCTGCCCGAGTATCCCCGGCCGCAGATGGTGCGGCCCGAGTGGCGGAATCTGAACGGACTCTGGCAGTACGCCATCGCGCCGCGCGAGGCGCAGGCGCCTTCCGCTTTCACGGGACAAATCCTCGTCCCCTTCCCGGTGGAATCGGCGCTGAGCGGCGTGGCCCGGGCTGTCAGCCCGGAACAGCATTTGTGGTACCGCCGCACATTTGACGCACCGCGTCTGGCGGACGGCGCGCGGCTGCTGCTGCATTTCGGCGCTGTGGACTGGGAGGCTGTGGTTTCGGTCAACGGTCGCCCGGTCGGCGAACACCGGGGTGGATATGATCCGTTCACGTTCGACATCACCGGTGCGCTCGCCCCGGAGGGACCGCAGGAAATCGTAGTGCGCGTCTGGGACCCGACCAACAAAGGGATGCAGCCGCGCGGCAAGCAGGTGCTCAACCCCCGAGGGATCTGGTACACGGCGGTCACGGGGATCTGGCAGACCGTGTGGCTGGAGACGGTGCCCTCCACGTATGTGGAAAGCCTGCGCATCGATCCCGATGTCGACGCCGGAACACTCCGGATCCGGGTGCAGGCTGCGGGTGCGGAGGCAGCGCGCGCCGGAGGCCGCGTCCAGGTGCTCGACGGCGCGCGGGTTGTTGCGGAGGGCCAAAGCGCTCCGGGAGAGACAATCGCTGTGCGCATGCCGGATCCCAGACTCTGGTCTCCTGCCGACCCATTCCTCTACAACCTGAAGATCAGCCTCTCGACCGGAGATGCCGTCGCGAGTTATGCCGGCATGCGCAAAATCTCCGTCGGGCGGGACGCCGCGGGCGTGAACCGGCTCTTCCTCAACAACAAGCCGCTCTTCCAGTACGGGCAGCTGGATCAGGGGTGGTGGCCGGACGGGCTGTACACGGCGCCCACCGACGAAGCCCTGCGCTTCGATGTCGAGATGCAGAAAAAGCTCGGCTTCAACACCATCCGGAAGCATGTGAAGGTAGAACCGGCCCGCTGGTATTATCACTGCGACCACATCGGGATGCTGGTCTGGCAGGATATGCCGAGCGGCGACAACAAGACACCCGGGAGCCGAGAGGATTTCCTGAGGGAACTCGGCCGCATGGTCGCCGCTCACCGAAATTCGCCCTCGATCGTGATGTGGGTGCCCTTCAACGAAGGCTGGGGCCAGCACGACACGGAACGCTATGCCGCCTACCTGAAGCAGGAAGACCCCACCCGCCTCGTCAACAACGCCAGCGGCTGGGAAGACAGGAAGGTCGGGGACGTTTCCGACGGCCACAGCTACCCGGGGCCGGCCATGCCTCCGACCGAACCGGCGCGCGCATCGGTCATTGGCGAGTTCGGCGGGCTCGGCCTGCCGCTTGAAAGCCACACCTGGCTCGAAAAAGGGAACTGGGGATACCGAAGCTTCACCACGGCCGGGGAATTGGGGGCGGCCTATCGCAATCTGCTGTATCAACTCAGGCTTCAGATCGGGCAGGGCGCGGCGGCCGCCATCTACACCCAGACGACCGACGTGGAAATTGAGGTCAACGGAATCATGACCTACGACCGTGCCGTCGTGAAGCTGCCTGCCGGCCAGATGGCACAGTGGCATGCGGCGCTGTACGAGCCGCCGCCGGGCATCCGCACAGTCCTGCCGGCCGCGGACACCGAACCTGCCGCCTGGCGGTATACGACAGCCGTGCCGGGCGAATCCTGGTTCCGGCCGGAATTCGACGACTCCGCCTGGACGGAGGGCCGCAGCGGCTTCGGGAGCATTCAGAACGCCCGGGCGCGCGTGAACACTCCCTGGAAAAGCCCGGACCTCTGGATCCGCCGCACATTCGAGCTGAAAGACGCGAACCTTGCCAATCCTCACCTACGCATCTTTCACGATGATGCCGCCGAGGTGTACCTGAACGGGGAACAGGTGGCCAAGCTGGACGGAAACATCGGGACGTACTTCTGCCTGCCGCTGGGTGAGGCGGGCGCGAAAGCCCTGCGCCGAGGAACCAACACGCTGGCCGTGCACGTCCACCAGGATCGCGGCGGGCAGTACATCGACGCCGGACTGGTCGAGGTGATCGGAAAGTAGTTCCACTTGTGCCGGAGGCTCTTACAATGGGAACGTACGGAAGCCGCCAGGGGTTTCACGGATTCCGCAGATGGGAAAACCTGTGGAATCAGTGAAACTTGTGGCGGCTCTCTTTCGCCGGAGGAGGCGATATGACGTGCCAACCACTCGAGCACCGAACCAGGCGGCGCCTCCTGCCCGGGAAGTTCTATCCGTGCGGCGCGACGCTCATGGGGGACGGGGTTAACTTCGCCCTCTTTTCACAAAGCGCAGTCGAGGTGTTTCTGCTCCTCTTCGATGAGCCCGACCAGCCGCCCACTGACGTCATTCGCATGCGGAATCGCACGCGTTTCGTCTGGCATACCTATGTGGATGGGCTGAGGGCGGGGCAGCTGTACGCCTACAAGGTCCGCGGGGATTACCGCCCGGGAACAGGCCTGCGCTTCAATGAGCACAAGCTTCTGCTCGATCCGTATGCGGCGGCTATCACGGCGAAGTGCGTCAACAAGGACAATCTGCTCCTTGGGTACGACACCCTTTCCGTGGAGAAAGACCTTTCGCCGGACACCCGCGACAACTCCCACGTGATGCCGAAGTGCATCGTCGTGGATCATTCCTTCGACTGGCAGGGGGACCGGCGGCCGGAATTGCCGCTGGAGAAAACGATTTTTTACGAAGTGCACGTGAAGGGATTCACGGCCCATCCTTCCTCGGGTGTGAGCAATCCGGGGACCTACCTTGGTTTCATCGGGAAGATCCCGCACCTCAAGGGACTGGGCATTAACGCCGTGGAGCTGCTTCCGGTTCAGGAATTCTACGTCGAAGACTCGCTGAGGGAGCGCGGCCTGACGAACTACTGGGGCTACAACACGGTCGGGTTCTTTGCACCGGAACTGTCCTACGCCGCAGGCTCCATGCCCGCGTGCCAGGTCGACGAGTTCAAGACGCTTGTCAGGGAGCTTCACAAGGCGGGAATCGAAGTGATCCTGGACGTTGTCTACAATCACACGGGCGAGGGCAACGAACTCGGCCCCACCCTGCATTTCAGGGGCATCGACAATGCCGCGTACTACCATCTGTCCGGTCCTCCGAATGAGTATCGGCGGTATTACATGAATTACACGGGGTGCGGCAACAGCATGAACCTGGCGCATACCCAGGTGATCAAGTTCGTGATGGATTCGCTGCGTTACTGGGTCGAGGTGATGCACGTGGACGGATTCCGCTTCGATCTCGCATCGGTGTTGGGGCGCGAAGGGGGCCACTTCGACCGGTCGGCTGCGTTCTTCGACGCCATTTCCCAGGACCCGGTCATCAGCACCGTCAAACTGATCGCCGAGCCCTGGGATCTCGGAACCTACCAGGTCGGCAATTTCCCGGTCGACTGGTCTGAATGGAACGGGCGCTTCCGGGATACGGTGCGCAGGTTCGAGCACGGTGAAGGGGGACAGATTACAGAGCTGGGCTGGAGACTTACAGGCTCTTCCGACCTCTATGGCGACGACGGGCGCTCGGCCTACAACAGCATCAACCTCATAACGTGCCATGACGGATTCACACTGCACGACCTGGTTTCCTACAATGAGAAACACAATGAAGCCAACGGGGAAAACAATCTCGACGGCAGCAACGACAACTGCTCCTGGAACTGCGGCGCCGAAGGGGAAACCCTTGATCCGGAGATCCTCCGGCTGAGAAGCCAAATGGCGAAGAACTTCGCTTGTCTGCTGTTGTTCTCCGCAGGCACCCCCATGATTCTGGGCGGCGATGAATTTCTCCGGACGCAGCAGGGCAACAACAACACGTATTGCCAGGACAACGAGATCAGCTGGTTTGACTGGCGGCTGGCAGAGCAAAACGCTGGAATCCTGAGCTTCTTCCAAAGGGCCATCGCCCTCACCCGCCGGTACCCGGTGCTGCAGCGACGGAAATTCCTGACCGGGAGCGATCTGGACAACGATCAGTTCTCGGACATCACCTGGTTTGACAACTCCCTGAACCGGCCGGACTGGAACAATCCAAGGAACCGGACACTCAGTCTGATGCTGGATGGAGGAGAAGAGGAATCAGAGTCGGGGAAATACCTGCTGTTCCTCATTGTCAACGCGGACTTTTATTTGCAGCGGGTCAGCCTTCCGTCCCTGGAGGGAAGGATCTGGCGGCGCATCATCGACACGAGCCTGCCGGACGGCCAGGATTTTCTCGATTCCGGAATGGAGATACCTCTGGATCCCCCGGACCACTACCTGGCAAACGGCCGCAGCACCGTGGTCCTGCTCGGTAGGTGATTGCGATCGATTCCGATCGCCACTCCCGACGAGCAAGGGCATCGTAACTAGATTTGGTGTCTCCGATTCAGATCGAGTGATTGGAGGCGGATGGATATTTGTCGCGTACGATACAGGGTGGATTTTTATACGGGAATGCAGGCCCCTCCAGGCACCGCGGGGGACGCGATGCATCCTTCATACTGCAGGCGGACCATGGCGAGCCTGCTCGGAAAACGGGGAACGCTCGCTGTTGAAAGACTAAAAACGGCGGCCTGACGCACCGCCGCGATCGCCTACCACCACGCGAGAGCACCTCTCCTGGTTTCCACGCACACGTACGCTGTCCAATCGCCGAAGAGCAACATCACATAGCCGCCAACGACATGCTCCAACTGCGCGTCAGAAATTTCGCCGACCGACGCAGGAAGGGATTTAACGTCATCCAATGAAAAGTTGTATCCCATTTTGTTGGCGAAGCCGACAATCGCCTCATGGTCGGTGCCGACCTGTTTGAGTTGTTCCAGGAGTGACTTATGAGTCGCAATATCACTGGCGAAACGTTGAATTTCACTATGGATGGCCATCAGTGTACCCTCGTTCTCCGGTTTATCTTTCGAAAACTATCTGCTCTTTCCTGCCCCATTGCAGGTGTCCAAACACTCGGGCCAGATGGGCTACCACCAGACCAGAAGCTTCATGCCCGTGACCAAAGCGAATGCACTGGCATCGTCCGTCATAATGAGAAGCACTTTCATCCCGCCGACCACCTGCCCCAGTTGTGTATCAGAGATTTCACTATATGTTTCCGCCAGCTTATTCACATCATCCAGTGAAAAAGCATAACCTCTGGCGTTTGCGAAGTTGACGACCGCCTCATGATTCGTGCCAACCTGCTTGATCTCCTCGCGGAG
>Ga0113563_10000569_pt1 | contig 18208 bp, 18 predicted proteins | sample Mud3Dept3metaG_FD_80117 | JGI IMG/M metagenome (GOLD analysis project Ga0113563, IMG submission 80117) | Freshwater wetland microbial communities from Ohio, USA, analyzing the effect of biotic and abiotic controls - Mud 3 Core 4 Depth 3... | ecosystem: Environmental > Aquatic > Freshwater >...
TACGCCACTATCAGAAATCTGAGATTCGTCATATCGCTCGTCATGTTCGGCTGGCTGTGCTGGTATTTTTACACCGGCTTTGGAGGCCCGAGTGAACTCGTGGCGGCTCTTGTGCCGGTCGCCCTGATGGTGCAGATCCTGAGCATTCATGAAAATGGTTATATTTACAAACGACTACCGCCTAGCGTCAATCATGTCCTTGTCGTTATCTATCTTGCCATCTGTCTTTTTGCTTTCTACCATTTCGTGACGCAGTTCGACGAAATCGCGATCTGGCGCCAGGGCTCCTACACCCGGACGGACTTCATCATGGGGTTGCTGGTTTTCCTCCTGGTGATGGAGCTGTCGCGGGTCGTCCATACCGATCTGTTTTGGGTGAATGTGATCATGGTGGTCTACACGCTGTGGGGCAATCTGAGCCCGATTGATTTCTTCTGGCATCCGGGTACCACCTTCTACCGCGTTATCACATCGAGCACGGTCGAACTCTCGACCGGCATCTACGGTCAATACGCTCAGATCGCGCTGACGACGATCGGGGCATTCCTGATGTTAGCCGCGGCGGCCAACGGGTTCGATGCCCAGGGGGCGATGGTCCAGTTCATGCGGCGGATCGCCGGGAAATCGCGGGCAACGATCCCTCAGACGGCCGTGCTGGCCTCGTCCGCGGTCGGCATGATCAGCGGCAGCGGTGCGGCCAACGCCACGGTGGTCGGCGCTTTCACGATCCCGCTGATGAAACGCTACGGCTTTCCAGGAGAGTTCGCCGGGGCGGTGGAGACCGCAGCCTCCATGGGCGGGCTCATTATGCCGCCGGTGATGGCGGTCGCCGGTTTCGTGATGGCGGAATTCCTTGGCGTGTCTTACTGGAGCGTGGCGCTCCGCGGCTTCGCCCTCGCCTTCATCTACTACTCCACGCTCGGCCTGTCCGTTTATCTGCTGAGCGTGAGGCTGATGCCCCCCGATCCGATCGAGAAAACAACCATTCCGATGTACGAGCAGATCAAGACCGGGATCTTCTTCCTGGGGATCATCTTTCTCACCATCCTGATGGGGCTGCTCAACTATGGCGAGCAGCTCGCGGGCCTCTATACCGGGGCCTTCATGTTCGCGCTCCTCATCCTGCTCTTTCTTTCTTTCAAGTACGTGTTGAAGGACTCTGCGGCGGATAAGGATTCTCTCTTGGCGAACGTCCGCATCATGATCGAGACGCATGCCGAGCTGACCTCCTATCTGACGCTGCTGCTGTGCACACTCGGCATCATGGTCGGCCTGTTCACCGTGACCGGCTTCATCAACCGCATGGGAGGCATGATGCTGCGGGTCGGTGAGTTTCACATCATCGCGCTGGTCCTGATGGCCTGGGTGTTCGGCTGGCTGGTCGGCACCGGCCTGCCGCCGACGGCCACCTATATCGTCCTGGCGGTCATCGTCGTCGACCCCCTGCGCAAGCTCGGTATCGATCCGTGGGTCGCGCATTTCTTCTGCTTCCTGCTCGCGGTCTGGGGCGAATTGTCTCCCCCGACTTCGCTCTCGGCGGCGGTCTCGGCCCGGATCGCGGAGGCGTCGTTCGTAAAAACCATGTATATCGCGCTGAAACTGTGCCTGCCCATCACCCTCATGACGTTTGCCATCTTCGTCCGCTCCGAGCTCGTTGTGAAGCCGGGCTGGAAAGGGATCGAGGATATGCTGATCATTGCGATCGCCTGCTGGGGCGTTTCCTTTGCCATGTTCGGGCGGATGTTCAGCACCCGTGGCTCGGACGCAATGCTGCGTGCGGTGCTGGCCCTTTTTTCGTTGGTGGTGATGCTTTACCCGGACGACAGCGTGGCGCTGGGGGCGGCGGTGGTCGTGATGCTGGCAACCTTCTACGGCACCTATCGCCACGGGCTCATCGCCCGTCCGAAGAGCGCGCTGGAGCAATTGCCCGTTAGCTGACGGTTGCGCCGCATCCGCCAGACCGGAGGCGTGAATCTCACGTGATCTGGGATTATGCACCCAATTTGAGCGATTCTATTTGAGTTGCTGCGGAAAAGCGCGGAGGGGTGTGCGCACCGAAAGGGGACGCCGCAAAAGACACCCCGGCTTCGTCAAGCGGCCCCAGGCCTATCACTTGCTCTCGTTGAAAACTTCGCGAGCCAGGCGGAAGCTGTCGATCGCTGCCGGGACCCCGCAATAAATGGCGGTCTGAAGCAGAACTTCCATGATTTCTTCCTTGCTGCACCCATTATTGAGAGCACCCTTCAGGTGCAGCTTCACTTCATGGGGTCTATTCAAGGCCGTGAGCATCGCTAAATTAATCAGGCTCCGCATCTTGCGACTCAGTCCTGGCCTGGACCAGACTGCTCCCCAGCAGTACTCCGTCACCAATTCCTGCAAGGGTCGGTTAAAGTCATCCGCCATCGAGATGGACTTGTCGACATATTCCGCCCCCAATACCTCGCGGCGGATCCGTAGACCCGTCTCATACCGTTCTTCAGTCATTTGCATTCTCCCTCCTTGTTTTTTCTGGTTCTAGTTTTGCCAGTGCTGTCATCGTTTCCAATCCATCCGGATTCACGGTCCAAAGAAAAACCTGATCGTTTTCCCGGCAGCCCTCGACCTTGAAGGTCTGAAAGTCAAAAATCGGTCCTTTAGCACGAAACGCATATTCGGTTATCCGGGCAGACGGCAAATTCTTTCTGACCAGTTCGATCAGGAGTGTGGCAATCAACGGGCCGTGGACGGCCAGCCCCGGGAACCCAAATTCTTCCCTGCAATAGTCGCGGTCGTAATGGATTCGGTGACCGTTGAAAGTCAACGCGGAATATCTGAAAAGAAGCACGGGATTCGGTCTGAAAGTCTCAGACCATTGGGCCGCCTTTTCCGGCGGCTTCAATCCCTCGTTTACCGAGGCAACGCTAACAGCGGATGGGGGGACTTGTTTATAGACTATGTCATGCTCCTCAGTCAAAACCCGTCTGCTGTCTTGGAACACCTGATGCGCTACGAGTACAAAGCCCAGCTTGCCGCTTCGGCCCTGCTTGAGAGTCACATTTTTGACCACTGATCTTTTTTCAGCCGGTTGTCCGGCCTTCAAATCGTTGTGGAACCAGAATCGGCTACCGGCCCACATGCGCCGGTCCAATCCTTCCAGCGCGGGAATGAAGCCGCCTGTTTTGGGATGACCGTCAGTCCCCGTATCAGAGGTTTTTACATGAGGCAAGAAAAACAGCCAGTGCCAGAGTTTCGGCACCACTGCCCCCGGTGCAAATCGCAAATCATAGTCCAGCGTCAAACTCATCCGATTCAGTACATCCACGGTGATAAAGTCTTCCTGCACTATTTCTTTGGGTGCAACTGTTTCACCCATGGCAAGCCATCCTATACCGAAGCGTATCTCTTTAGTTACAAGGCTCCAAGTGCGACAAGAGCACGCTTTACCTCCGCGATGCCGTCCGGCGGCAGCGGGGCCTGGGGTAACAGGGGAGCACCTACGGCATAACCTTGAAGCTCAAGTCCCCCCTTGATGCACGCAGCGAGATTGTATTTGGCGAAGGCTTGGTTGAGGACCCACAGACGTCGTTGAAGATTCATTGCCGCGTCCCAAAACCCACGGCAGCAGAACTCATATAGTTCAACGCTCTGCCGTGGCGCGAGGCAAGCCGGGCCGGCCATCCAACCCACTCCACCGATCAGCATTACACATGCCGGAATGTGCGCGGAGGCAGAAAAAACCTTCATCCGTCCTTCGGTCTGGTTGATGATCGAGAGCAGCCGTCCGGTATTGGAGGAGGCATCCTTGATATAGTCGACGTTCGGTATGCGGCTCAGTCTGTCTATGATGGGCAGGCTCAGATCTGAACGCTGGAAATTCGGATTTGTATAAAGCACCAATGGAACCGAGACGGCTTTTGCAATCGCGCTGAAGTAGGCAAACACGCCTTCGTCGGATATGGGGAAATAGGCTTCAAGAATGGCGAGGATGCCGCTGCAACCGATACGCTCGAACTCACGGGATTGCGAGACGGCATCGGCAATCGTCGTCGAAGCAACACCGGCTATGACTGGAACACGACCTCGCGCCGTATCAACTACGATTTCCACGACACGCCGCCGCTGCGGCCACGACAGGTAAGCGAACTCACCGGTCGAACCTAAAGGAGTCAGGCCATGTACGCCGGCCTTAATAAGATCGTCGCATAGCCGTCCCAATACGTCTGCCTTGATCTCGCCGGAAGAGTCAACAGGGGAAACGAGATACGGGAAAACCCCGCGAAAACCATCTTCAGTCAAGTCTGACCTCTCTTAAACGCAAACGGCTGCGTTGTTCGATGGGCCATTACAGCCACCCAGCTGGGGCTGCAACCCCATCTTCTGCCACTGTCAGGCAAAAAACCTACCCCTCGTCGGGCGCCGGTATATGATCTGCACAGGGGACTCCCGCTTGGCAAAGCCCGCACACATGGGTGCTGATGCCATATGTTTTTAGAGCATATTCCTTCATCTGATCTTGGGTGTATTGCCTGCATTTCTGCTTGTCGTGGCCGGATTCGCTTATCGCTTTCACTGGGCATCGTAAGATGCATTTGCCGCAGGTACGATGGGAATAAAAAAGGCAGTATTCATGGTGATCGGTATAGGGACGTTGGTTTGGGGCGACTGATACACGGGCTATCACGGACCCGGTTCGCATGGCTTTTCCCAAAGGGGTTATGAGCCCATCGCACAGCCCGAACGTACCCAGCCCGGCTGCGTAAGCAGCGTGGCGTTCCGACCAGTTGGAACAGGGTGCATATGGACCTGAGTCGGAGCGGCTCCAGAAGGAAGCGAGCACAGGTGCTACAGCCTGAATTCCTGCATTCGACAGTTGTGCAACCAGATGACGACGTAGCGATTCGTTGAATAATTCGCCGTAATGGCGCACCCGGGTCCAACGCTCAGACGGCCGCTGAACTATAGCTGCCTGTTCTTGCCGAGTGGCGCGCGTGGAGGGAAGCACCCAACTGATAACCGTCAAGTCCTTGGGTGCAACCGTGAGCCCTTTAGGGAAAGTCTTTCTGAAAACATCAATCGGTGTCAGGTAAAAATCGCCTATGTGCGCCACGTATTCGTCATAAAGTGGGTCAGAACCATTCGAAAAACCTACCAGGGGGGAATCAAAAGCCTTTTCATTCGATGGCATAGCCAAGAGGTTTTCACTTGACTGTGCGACGAATTCCTCGATGATGCGGCCGATCCAAGCACCCGCAACCGCTGGACTATCTTTTTCCATTAGCTCCTCTTTTGTCTAATACCTGAAACCAGCATCTGAAGGACGCCCATCCTGTTTCTCACATGGATGGCAATTAACACGATCGGGATTCAAACTGCCAGACCTTTTCTCCGCCGGGGTTTAGATGCACCTGAAGATGTCCTTGCCACTCTGCATCGTTCTGATCAGGGAAATCTTGCCTGAAATGGGCTCCCCGGCTTTCACGTCGCATCAAGGCCGCTTCGAGGATGATGGTAGCCACCTTGGCCGCGGAACGCAGTTCGATCAGATCGAGCAGCTCTTTGCCGCTCAGTTCGGATGAGGGGATGGAGGCCTCCTGCTGAATAGCTTGCACGGACGCCAGTGCCCGGGAGAGCCCCTTCGCCTCGCGCATGATTCCGCCATCCTCCCACATGATCTTTCTGAGGCGTTCCTTGAGCTCGGCGCCGATGGGCGCACCTTTGGACTATCTGTGGGCGCTATCCTCCAGCGCCTTTACTAAGGACGGCCAGTCTCCGCCTGCCGAACGACTGGCCCACGCGGCGGCTGCGCTGCCGGCCCTGGCCCCGAAGACGAGCGTCTCGCTCAACGCATTTTCTCCCATTCGGTTGGCTCCGTGCAGCCCTCCCACTGCCTCGCCCGCGGCAAAGAGCCCTGGCACCGAGGTCACTCCGGTGGCATCAATTCGCGCTCCTCCCATGGTGTGATGGGCGGCCGGCGCTACGCGCAGGGGTCGGCTTCCCGCATAATAGCGCTCAGAGAGCAAGGTCCTCAACAATGACGAGCGGCGTCTTACCGGGCTCAAATAGGCAAAGGGGGTAAAACTGGACGAATTCCATGTCTTGAAGAACGGCTCCCGCCGCTAGAGCCCGGCGGTAACCATCCCCGAGGATCGGTCGAGGGTTATCGGTGCGCAGGTAGAGTGCGGATGCTCCGCCTGCCGCCATGATCACAGCTTTAGCCGTAAGGGCCACCCATTCGCCCGACGACTTCTCATAGACGCTTACTCCGGCGCCGCCGCTGACAGCTGAAACGTCCGTGACCAGGAGGTGGCCCCAAAAACGAGTGCCAAGCGCCTCATTTCTGCTCAAGAGGCAGCGAACGATCTCCACCCCGAGCACTGGCGGGCGGCCTTTGGCATAGAGGTATCCATCTCGATAATCAGCATGGATCCCCCAGCGGGTGAGTTCGTTCAGCCTGAGAGGGGCCTCTGCGACGAGGATATCGACCCGGTGGCTTTCGTTCAGCCCCCGACCGGCTGTGACGGTGCGTTGCAGATGGGAGCCGCGCTGGCCTTTGCTGGCGCTGCCGGCCATTACGCCGGCACTGAACCCCGTGCACGTGGATTTGCCGGGGTTCCCCTTCGAAACCACGCACACCGAAAGCCCCGCCTCGCGTACCGATATGGCTGCGCGCAGCCCTGCGGCTCCGCTTCCTATCACGATCACATCATATGAGGCATGTTCCATTCAGTCCTCTTTCAATTCAGCGGCGCTGCGCCGATGGTGACTCCCTTAGGCCAATCGACTTTGGACTGTGCTTGCGCAGACTCTGTCATCCAGGGGATACTCAGGGTGAGAATAACTAGCACGAGGGCCAAACGTTTTATTTTACATCTCCGATGGGTGATAAGAATTACGAAAATTTAGTGAAACTCTCCCTCTTTTGCCAACCCGATGAAATGCGCCACATCAATCTCCTTGGGGCAGACATGTGAACAGGCTTTTGAAGTATGGCATCGGTAGACGCCCTCCTCGCTGTACAGCTGCTTGAGGCGGTCTTCCGTGGCATCTTCGCGAGGGTCCATAATGCGCACCACGCTGGCCATGACAGCGTTGGGACCTACAAAACCCTTGTGAGAGCTTATGCAGGCGGTGGCGCAGCAAAAACAATTGATGCACCGAGTGGCTTCCAAATAGCTTTCCATCACGCGGGGTGAAATCCGGTACTCCTGTCCATGATTCGGATTCTGGGAAGGCCGAATAATGAAAGGACGTATCCGGTGAACTCGATCATAGGCTTTTTCCAAATCTACCACCAGATCCCGCAGCACGGGAGCCACGCTGATCGGTTCGATCGTGAAGGTGGTCGTTCCAAAATAGTTGACGGCGTTTTCCACCAGCAGCTCACAGGCCAGCATGGGCTTTCCGTTGATTACGACCGAGCAGGAGCCGCATTGGGCGTGCTCGCACGACGAGTTCCAGGCGAGGGTCGGGTCCAATTCCTTGTTGATTTTCCGCAGCACGTCGGTGAAGCGTAAGATGCGACCCGCCTCGATCCGATAGGTCTGCATCCAGGATTTACGGGTGTCTGGATCGTAGCGCTGGATATTGAAAACCAGTGAATAGCTCTGCTTCATGATGTCGCTCCGTGTGGGGTTACAAGGATCGGGGCCTTAGGCATCAATCCTAATACTTCCTCTCGATAAGACCGAATTTTTCATGGTTTTCGCCTTTGGCCTCAAAAATGCTCATATCGACCGGCCGACTCGCGAAGCGGATCTTTCCGAATTCGGTCATATAGGCTAGGGTGTGTGAATTGAATTCATCACGGCGCTGTGGAAAATCGATCCGGGCGTGACCGCCGCGCGATTCCCGGCGCCGGAGCGCCCCTTGAGCGGTCACCATGGACACGCTCAGGAGATTGTCGAGTTCCCAACGCTGCACCAGCTCCTGGTTCATTTGCAGGCTCCGGCAGCGCAGACCGGTGCTGCGGACGCGCTCCCCGAAGCCGGATAGGGTGCGGATCGCCGTGTTCAGCCCTTCCTCCGTCCTGAACACCCCGACATGTTCCGTCATCATGCGCCGCATATCTTCGCGAATCTGGTCGATGTTCTCCTCGTTCTTATTTTCCAGATACTTGGAAAACTGGGAAAAGGTTCTATCACCGGCATCCGCGGGAAGGCCGTCCGCCGCCTCGCGCATGGACAGGACCACCCGCTCCCCGACAAAGCGCCCCATGGTGATCAGCTCCAGGATGGAGTTCGTCCCCAGGCGGTTGAAGCCGTGAAAGCTGGCACAGCCGCATTCTCCGGCTGAGTAAAGTCCGAATATGACCGTGTCCGGAGACCTCTGCACCTCTCCAAAAGCGTTGGTCGGGATCCCTCCCATCTGATAGTGGTTGCTGGGCCTGACCGGGCAAAGCTGCGTCCGGGGGTCAAGATTCATGAACTGCCTGAAAAACCCGCTGACCTCGGGGATCTGGACGGCGTGCACGTAATCGGAGAGATGTCGGAGGTCGATCCAGACGTGTTCGATGTTGTGATCCGGGTTCAAGATGCCGCGTCCCTCACGGATTTCCGTTTCAATGGCACGGGCCACCAGGTCGCGCGGAGCGAGTTCTTTCATTTTCGGGGCGTATCGGACCATGAACGGTTCCAAGTCCTTGTTTCTAAGAATGCCGCCCACGGAACGCAGGGTCTCGCTGGCCAAAATCCCCGGCCCTACGATTCCGGTAGGGTGAAACTGGACCGCCTCCATATCCATCAGGGGCAGGCCGGCCTGCAGCAGGACGGCGTGGGCATCGCCGGTGTTCTGACGGCAATTGGTCGTCACCCGAAACACCTGTCCGCATCCGCCGGTGGCCAGCACCGTGGCTTTGGCCGAAACCGCCACGAACTCCCCTGTTTTTTCCTTGAACAGCACGGCCCCGACGCAACGGTCATTTTGAATCAGCAATTCGGTCAGAATCGTCTGATCCAGAAAGGTCACCCCGCCCTTGAGGGCTTCCCCCCACACGTTGTCCATGATGCCTTTCCCGGTCCGGTCGGCTTCGAATACGGCCCGGAAGGCCGAGGCCTCGCCGAAGCGCACCGTATGGCCGCCGAAGGTCCGCTTGCTCAAGCGCCCTTCTTCGTCCCGGGTGAAGTGCATGCCCCTGTTTTCCAGCCAGACGATTTCCTCCCAGGCCGCGTCGATGATTTTCCGGACCACGTCTTGGTCCGCCATGCAATCCGATCCCTTCCATGTGTCAAACATGTGATAGATCGGCTTGTCTACCAAGTCGTTGGGATCGACCGCCGCCAGGCCGCCCTGGGCCGTGCTGGTGTGGGATTTTTGAGGATGGGATACTTTGGTGACCGCCATGATTTTGGTCCCGGGCCGCTTCTCCAAAATGTGCGCGGCGCAGCGCAGGCCGGCGCCGCCGGCGCCCACGATCAGAACCTCGCATTGGATCTTTGAAGACAGTTTGAACATTTTGGACATCGGACAATCTCCAGCCATATAAACCGTCCCCGCCGCTTGCGGCGGGGACGGTTTATATGGATACGATCAGTTTCAGGCCGGCCACGGCCGCGATCGTCATCACGAAGATAATCGCGCCGCTGCCGACCCACCGAAGCTCCTGCGAGCCGACGTAATCATTTAGAATAGAGTTCAGCCCATAGCCGCCATGGTAAATGGCGGAAAGGACGAGAGCGGCATCGACCAGTTTGATCCACGGGTTCTGAATGCGCAGCGCCACCAGGCCGGCGTCCTTGGCGACCTGCGGGCCCAGGTGCATAAAAAGGAAATGAGCGGGGATCATCACCAGCAGAAAGGCGCCGGTGAGGCGCTGCAGTTTCCAGCTCCACGCGTGAGCCGTATGTCCGATGCGGACGTAGAGGCCATAAGCTGCGGTCAACGCGAGCGCTACGGCGACTAGCCAAAAAAAGACGGCCGATACGTTCTGGCTGCCCATCAGCATCAGCACGGCCAATAGCCCGGCGTATAGAAAGGTCAGCCCGACCACCCAGTTCAACAGCACCTCGTCTTTACGGCAGCGGAAGCTTTCGTACAGAATCAGCCGCCCGCCGTTCAGGGCATGGAACATGACCGGCAGGGCCAATGCCCATTCAATGAAGGCCAGCAGAGGCAGCTGGTATAGTTTCATTTTGTCCGCGTAGGCGCCCGGCGTCGTCAGAGAAGACAAGGTGTAGATATGGAACCCGATAAAAATCACCAGCAACACCCCGGTCAGCCGGTGCGCCCAGCTGATGACAAAGGTCACCCCTCGGTTCCGGGTGTAGCGGGCGAGAGCAGGTACCCGGTTCAGGAGGTTGGAGACCCTTGGATCGATTCCATTTTCGAAGCTGTGAAAGGCCATTCGCTTCCTCTTTATCTATAGCGTGGACGCCTTGAATTTTTCCTGCGCATCGAGGTAGCCTAAAAATTTGCCGACGGCTTCATCGATATGTGTCCGGACAAGCGCTTCCAGCTTATCCGGATCGGTATTCTTGTTCCGGAAAAGCCCCATGATTTTTTCATGCGTCCGATAGGAACTCTTGAAGTCCTCTTGATAATACTGGTAGGCCAGGCGATACCATATAATTTGCATCCTCAGGGTTTTCAGAAGATTGATCAGCAACTGGTTGCCGCAGGCATCGATGAAGATTTCATGAAAGAGAATATGCTGCTTCCAGTAGTTTTTGGTGTCTTCATGATCGGCGGCGATTTTCATTCGTGCCAGCGCGCGTTCCATGGACTCTAGCGTGCTCGGGCTCATTTTGGTATAGGCTTGTTTGGCGGCCAGCCCCTCCAGCACCGATCGGACTGGAAAATGCTCCTCGATATCGCGGGTCGAAATGCGTTTGACAAACGTGCCTTTGCGCGGGATGACCTCGACCAGGCCTTTCTTCTCCAGCACGCGGAAGGATTCACGAATGGGGGTGCGACTGATGTTGAATTGCTTCTGCAGCTCCACTTCGGTCAGCTGGTCCCCTTCCTTGAAGATGCCTTCCAGGATGGCCTCGGTCATGGCCTCGGACAGTTTCTCCACCAACCCGGCCGGCCTGAAGTCAATGGATTTCAATTTGGATGTCAAATCTTTCATGCCCTTAGGTCTCATACAATTTTCGGATGGCGATGGCATTGGGTTGACATGCTTGAAGGCAAAGCTCGCAAAGGATGCATTCATCCAGATTTTTTTCTACAATTGCAGGTCTGTCTCCGTTCTTCTGAAAAATGCTCACCGGGCAGACCCGGACACACCCCCCGCACTGAGATATGCCGACGCAAGCGGTCATGTTGACGTCCACACGGATGAACTCACTGGTAGAACTCATGGCGCGTAGGTTCCTTTCATTGAGCTGGATTGATGGACGCCCCCAGCCGGATGATCCGGCGCGAGCGTTCCACCACGGGGTAGTCGATGAATTTGCCGTCCAATTGCAGCGCCCCGACGCCTTCGGATTCACTTTTCTCGAAAGCCTCCACCACCCGGCGGGCGTAGGCGATCTCCTCGGCGGTCGGTGAAAAAATTTCATTGCAGGGTCCGACCTGGCTGGGGTGGATACAGAGCTTGCCCTGGAATCCCAGCTGCTTGGCGCGGCGCGCATCCGCCCGGAGGGCATCCAAATCCTTCAGGTCGATCATGAATGGCGTGTCGATCGGCGGCTCTTTTCCGGCGGCACGGCAGGCCACGGCGATCCGCGAGCGGGGGTAGTGCAGCTCGGTGCCGTCACGACTCATGTTGATTCCCAGATCCAGACTGTAATCGGCGGCACCGAAAGCCGCCAATAAGGCGCGATCCGGCGTAAGCACCTCGGAGAAGATGCGGATGACATTCTGGACCCCTTGCGCCGACTCGATCAGCGCCACCACTCCCAAGGACCCCGGCGGCATGGCGCGGTCGCGCTCGCAGCTTAGCAGGCGCTGATGGATCTCCCGGATGTGTTCGGGGGATTCCACCTTGGGAAGCATGATGCCGTTCAGGGATGCGTTCACAATCGATTCCAGATCCTTCTGGTTGTGCCCGCTGCCCAGCGCGTTGACACGCACCATTATTTTCCGCGGGGCATGCTCGATCACCTTCTTCCGTGCGGCTTCGCGTGCTTCCGCCTTCAGCGGGTGGGCCACGGCGTCTTCCAGGTCGATGATGACCACATCGGCGCCCGCATTCAACGCCTTATCGACGCGGTCGGGCCTTGTGGCCGGCACGAAAAGGGCGGTTCGCAGTATTCCGATCGTTTTCATGAATGGTCCTCACAGATAGCGTTTGGCGATATCGGCAAGGTCCGAGAAGGATTCGGCCACGTGGATTCCGGCCTTGCGGAACATTTCGATCTTGCTCTTGGTGCTGCCGCGGTTCCCCTCGACGATCGTGGCGGCGTGGCCGAAACGGACCCCCGGCATGTTGTCCACAAATCGGCCGGCGATGAAACCGATAATCGGGGTCGAAAACTTCTGCGCCATGACCAATTCCGAGAGGTTTTCCTCGACGACGCCGCCGGGTTCGCTGAAAAGCACGACCACTTCGGTTTCCGGGTCGCGATCAAACAGCGGCATCAGATCCAGGAAATTGGATCCCACCACCGGGTCTCCGCCGATCCCGATGCAGGTGCTCTGCCCGATGCCCCGCGTGGTCAGCAGGTTGGCGATTTCGGTGGTCATGCCACCGCTGCGCGAAGCAATCCCCACCCTCCCCGGCATGTAGGCCTTGCGCACATCGGCGGCCGGCCCGCCGGCCATCCCCAGCCGGACTTTTCCCGGCGATATCAGCCCCAGGGTGTTGGGGCCGATGACTCTGGCGTTGCGGGCTTTAGCCACTTCCAGGAATTCGATCGTATCCTTCCGGGGCACCCGTTCGGATACCACTACCGCCAAGGTGATGCCGTTCTCCAGCGACTCAAGCACCGCGCCTTTGACCAAGGCGGGCGGTACCGATATCACGGCAGCCTCGGCCGGCTGCTCCCGCAAAGCCTGGCGGACCGTGTCGTAAACCGGAATGCCATGGACGCGCTGTCCCCCCTTGCCCGGAGTGATGCCTGCGACGACCTGGGTGCCGTAATCGATCATGTCTTTGGTGAAAGAGGTTGCTTCTCTTCCGGTAATGCCTTGCACGATAACCCTGGTATGTTCATCGGCCAAAATAGCCACGGTCTACCCCCTCTCTATTGTCTGCGATCCATGGGCTTTCTGAGCGGCGATTTTAGCGGCTTCGTCGATCGAAACCGTCCGCCCCTGGATGGGGATTCCATATTTCGACAATATCTTGGATCCCTCATCCTCCCAAGCCCCGGGCACGCGAAATACCGCAACCGTTTGGGCTGGATTTTTGCCGGACTCGAGAATGCCTTTGACGATCCCGCGAGCGACGAGATCGACCCGGGTGTTGCTGACCACATTCATGATGACGGCGATTTTATCCACCCCCGGTTTGGAAAGAATCAGCCGGGTCAGCTCCTTGACCTTGAGCACGGATGGATTGCCGCCGATTTCACAGTAATTGGCGGGGCGCCCGCCATGAGCCCGGATGGCGTCGAAGGCCGTCAGCGAAGCCCCGCCGCCGCCGATGATGAGCCCCAAGTTGCCGTCGAACTCGATCACCCGCCCGGCCACACCGCGGTGGTCCAGGCTGTCGATGCTCGCCGCCTGGCGTTCAAAGTCGGACATGCGCCGCTCGCCCTCGACCCGGTTGGTGTCCTTTTCCAGGGCGGCGATGTCGGCATGCCGGAACAGCGCATCGTCGTCGACCTCTAGATGGCAATCCAGGGCAACGAGGCGTCCGTCATCCATCAGTCCGAGCGGATTGATCTCGGCCACCGTGGCATCGTAGTCCAAAAACACGTCCGCCAGGGTGGACAGCACCGGCGAAAGCCCGAGCAGCAATTTCCCGGATATGCCCGCTTCGGCGATGATTTCCCTGGCCCGATGGACTGGCAGTCGCGAGGCAACCGTGAAATGCTCCTTGCGGACCAACGCGGGTTCGCGCTGAGCCAAGTCCTCGATGTCCACACCCCCCACCGCAGAAAAAATCGCCACCGGTGCTTTGGCCACCGTATCGTAGGTGACTCCCATGAAAAACTCCTGCTTCACGGCTTTCTTTTCTTCCAGGTAGACGGATTTCGGAATGTATCCGCGCAGGTTGCTCTGCAACAAGCGGGAGACCTTTTGCCGGGCCTCTTCGGCGTCAGCAGCTTCGAGGATGCCTCCAGCCTTGCCCCGTCCACCTACGGGGATTTGAGCTTTGAGCATGACAGGCCCGTCGATCGTGAGGGGTTCGCCCGGGCCGACCAATCTGCCAGCCGGTAGAGAAATCCTGTATTTTTCCAATATTCGTTTGGACTCGTGCTCCAGCAGCCGCATCGTATTCTCCTCATCGATCTTGGATTGGGTTCTGCCAACAGCCTTGGCCGGCCTCAGCGCATAAGAAGGGTCGAAACATCGGATCGTTTTTCCAACAACAGTGCCCGTTCGCAGAGTTCCGCGGCCCAGTCGTCCGCAATGAGCCCCCGGGTGAGTGACTTGAACTTTCCGGCCACTTCGGATGCGCTGAGGGGGTTTTCAGGATCCCCTTTCGGGTACGCGACGGCCCCAGTCAGGCGCTCGCCGGAGCGCTTGATAATTTCAACGCGTGCCGGCCACTTGCGCGGGTACATGGCGCTGAGTTCCGGGTCGGCTTGAATCCGGATCTTTTGAATCATCCGCTCCATCTCAGAGTCTCGAATCCTATCGGTTGAAAAATCCGCCAGGTTGGCATGGCCGAACTTCAGCGCCGAGGCCACACAAAAAGGCAGGTTGAATTTGGCGAAATAGGGAGTCGTCGGCTGAATAGGGGCCAGCAGGTCCAGCGCTCCCTGGTAGACCGAGACGCTTACGCTGTCTATCTCTTCCGGTCTAAGGGCCATCCCCTGAGTGGCCTGCAGCACGGCATCGATGGCGGAATGCGTATGGCCGCAGGAGGCGTGGTATTTAAGGGAATTGCGCTCGAAAAAAAACTCTTTCCCCAAATTGGCCAGACACTTGGCCGCGTCCGAATGGCTGGAGGTAGCCTGAAAAAATCCCTTTTCACCGTCCAGGATCTTGCGGGCCCCCGTAAAACCCTTCTGAGCCAAAAGAGCGGAAAGCAGTCCATTGAGAGCAGCCTTGCCCGGATGCAGCTGTTTGCTCATGGCATTGTTGGTTAGAAACTCCCATAGGCCGGCGGCCTGGGTACCCGCCGACCCATAGGCCGAAATGGTCTGCTCCTCATCCAAGCCGAGCAGCCTAGCGGCGCCGGCTGCGGCGCCAAATGTTCCACAAGTAGCCGTGGTATGCCAGAATCGGTAGTGACTCGGGCCGACGCCAAGAGCCACCCGGATGGCCGCCTCGTAGCCCACACCGATAGCCAGCAATAAGTCGGCTCCACTCGCCTTCTCGCGCTCGGCCAACGCAAACACGGCCGGGATGATAGCTGTCGCGGGGTGCAAAATGGACTCGCGATGCAGATCGTCCATTTCCACCATGTGGGATGAGGCTCCGTTGGCGAGCGCCGCCAGAAGGCAGTTACTTGAGGTTTGGCTGGCGATGATGGTGGATTCCGGAGCACCTCCCAGTTCGTGAATGACTCCCAGGATGATTTGGATCGGCTCTCCACCTTTTCCCGCGATAGCCGATCCCAGCCAGTCCAGGAAATAGAGCTTTAATTTGCTGACCTGCGATTCGGAAAGATCGCTGTAAGACAAACGCGCGAGGAATGCTCCCAGTTGGCTGGAAAGGGTGGGTTCGAGCATAACAGGCTCTCCGGGGTTGGGGTATGGGTTTTCGAAGATGATCGAAGCCTCGCGTCACAACGCCGTCTTCGATCGAAACCGCGGCCTTCGATCGTAGTGATGTCGACAATATACAATCCAAATATCAACCGTCAAGTTTTATTTTCCGGGCATTCGTTCTTGACTATGAAGTCGGTTTTAGGGAAATAGGCGGTGGGGTGCCGCCGCCGGAGGGCGGGTCGCCCGCCTCTGCTCGTTGACCGCCTCATGGGTGTGCGTGATGGGAATTTGGGCTGCGCACAATAGGGGAAAGCTTCCTCCAGCCGCTGAGAGGCCTTCTGCAGAAGAAGGCTCGCCGAAAGGCCCGGCATTGTCAGGGGTGATCCTTCCGGTCGCGCTCACCCTGGCGGTGCAAACCATGGTTTCGATGAGCACGGTGGCCATCCCGGTATTCATGCCGGTGGCCGCCGGTGAACTGCGCGTGCCTCCCAGCTATGTGGGCATCATCGTGTCCTTGATCTATCTGGGTGCGACCGTTTCGGCACCCGTCAGCGGGTATTTTATCGACCGTTTCGGGCCCATCGGCGTGAGTCAAATTTGCCTGGTCCTATGCGCGCTCGGATTGGGAGCCATGTCATTGGCATCTATCCCCCTGCTGATCGCCGGAGCGTTGATCATGGGAATCGGCTACGGACCCGTGACGCCGGCCAGCTCTCATGTGCTGGTCAGGACCACTCCTTTATCCATGATGTCTGTCGTCTTTTCCATCAAGCAGACCGGAGTTCCGCTGGGAGGGGCCCTGGCAGGCGCCATGGTCCCTTATCTGGTCCTTTTCTGGGGCTGGAAAATGTCGGCTTTAGGGGTGGGGGCACTGGGCTTGATGCTGAGCTTTTTGCTGCAACCGTATCGCAAGCAGTTCGACAGTGAGCGTTCCAATCTATCCCGGCTTTCCTGGAAGAATATAATCGACCCGGTAAAAATGACGATTTTCCATCCGGAGCTGCGCCAAATCGTCATCGCTTCATTTTTCTATTCCATGATGCAATTGTGTCTGATCTCCTTTATCGTGACCTATCTGATCGAAGATGTCGGGATGACGCTGATTCCGGCCGGGATTCTGCTTTCTACAGCTCAAGCCAGTGGGATTGTCGGAAGAATTCTATGGGGAGCATTGGCCGATCGGTGCGTGAAACCGCGCCTGATGCTGGGAGTCTTGGGAATGGCCATGGCGGCTGGCTCGCTTTCAACCGCGTTTTTCTCGACTCAATGGCCCTATCTGGCCATGCTGATCGTCTGTGCGCTTTTCGGAGCCGCGGCCGTTGGCTGGAATGGCGTCTATCTTGCTGAGGTCGCGCGGGTGGCAAAACCCGAACACACTGGAATGGCGACCGGCGGGTCGCTCTTCTTCACTTTCGGCGGCATCTTGCTCGGGCTGCCTGCTTTCTCCCTGTTGGTCGAAAAAGCCGGCAGTTATCCATTTGCATTCGTCATCGTTGCCCTGACAACGATAGCCTGCGGGGCCGTCTTGTTGTTTTCCCGATCCGTTAATGGCTGCCGCCGCCGAGGTAGGCCTTAACGATGCTTTCGTCCTGGCGCAGGGTGGCTCCGTCGTCCTCGATGACGATCCGGCCTGCTTCCAGAACGTAGCCATAGTCCGCCAGCTTCAGCGCCACCTGGGCGTTTTGTTCCACCAGCAGAATGGTGGTGCCCTCAGGAGAGTGGATCAGGCCCATGCGCACGATGGCGTGCGAGGCCTCGGCGGTGATGTCTCGGCCCATGACTGGATTTTTCAGGCCGAGGTGCGAATCAGCCCCGAGGAAGATGGTGATCTTGTGATCCTCATCCATATTCTGCTCAGAGGCCCTGGCGATGGAGAAGATATTTGTTTCATATCAACATAGTAGCTTGGCCCGACATGAAGGCGATTGCGGAAAACGCCAGCACATTAGGCCTCCTTATCCCATACAGGATGATCGCGAAATAACCTTTGAAATCTTCCGGTTTTGGGTCGGCGGGATGCGCGATCATCGACTGGATCCTGATCGCACTGCTGATCGCACCTGCGGCGCAAATCTTCATCGAATTCAACGCACGGCCTGCTCGCAAACACCCAGATCGATAAATGCGGAAGGCCGTGAGGGGTTCCCCGCACGGCCTTCCGCATGGTTGAAGGCATTCCCTGCGGTGTTATTTCCCCTGCCACCAGCGGAAGATCCGATAGTCGTCCAGCATGCGCGGCTCCTTCTTGATGAAGGCCAGCGGCGGGATCAGATTCAGTTCCTTGATGTCCCGCACCGAAGTCGAGCGCACTAGGGCATTCAGATTGGCCATCATCGTGGCCGACATCCGCGCCCGCGTGTCGGCGTCGGCGGTGGCGCTGTGGGGGGTGAAGATGAACCGCAGATCCGGACGCTCGGCGTTGATTTGGCGGAACTGCTCCAGCAATCCCGCCGGGATCGGTTCCTCTTCGTAGACGTCGAAGGCCAGGTGGATCGAGATCTCCTTATTCTTGAGCAGCCGGATCA
>Ga0113563_10000572_pt1 | contig 18166 bp, 24 predicted proteins | sample Mud3Dept3metaG_FD_80117 | JGI IMG/M metagenome (GOLD analysis project Ga0113563, IMG submission 80117) | Freshwater wetland microbial communities from Ohio, USA, analyzing the effect of biotic and abiotic controls - Mud 3 Core 4 Depth 3... | ecosystem: Environmental > Aquatic > Freshwater >...
GGACATCTCGGAAAAGTGTCCAATCAAAAGAATGCCGGCATCTACTAGCTTCCGTACCATGCGTTTCAGAGTGCGTACTGATAACCAGATAAAGAATCCATCTCGCCATTCCTCAAAGGAGTTGTAAGTCCACCAACGCTCGTCATTATACTTGCGTCTATCACCAGACCTACGTGATAGTTCCAAATAGAAATGGATCTGTTGTACTAACATAGCCTCATCTGAGCCACCAAGCGCTTTTGCTAGATGTGGTAATGTATATAATGGCTGTTCATTGAGCAGTAAACTGCCCTGGTACGCTTTCCCTTTTCTGTTCGTAGGCATAATTTAATAGTCCTTCTGGTGAAATATTATCAGCCACGCGCGTAGATCGAAGATAACACTCGGGATATACAAGCCACTCCTCGCATTCTCTTAAGTGCACCTCAAGCGCATCTGAAATAAAACCCAAGTATTGTTTTATCCAAAATTTTTGTATCCAGTTCATACTAAGAAGCAATTGCTGAAGCTCCTCGATCATCAAAAGAGCTCTGCGTAAACGTTCTAAACTTGTTTCTTTAGGCAAATCCATATTTGCTCCTTACAAGTAATCGGGAGGGGAAACAGTTGCTTGCTGCTACCCCTCCCTTACCCTATTGCTAGGGCTTGAACTCTGTCTGCGTCAACTTGCCCGCATTAACTTGCCGAACAAGATAAATATAATAATCCCGGATTTGCTGAACGTTGAAACCGCCCGGGAATTGCGCTCTCATAGCTGTTTTAATTACAGTCAAATCGTAACCCGGGAATTTGTCTGCTAACAGCTTATCCCAACCAGCTCGATCAGGTGTAAACACATAGTCTGGGTCATATTCCATGACAATCGTCTGACCAGGAACATGATGCGGTTCTACTGGTACATATGTTGGCTCTACTACTGGCTCAGGCTCTGGTTCTACTACAACTGGTATTGGGGTCTCATCAGGAGCTGCCATGTTCTCAACAGTATTTTCAGCAGGAGGAAGTGTTTCAACAACTGTTGAAATGGGCTCGGGGACTGAAGCTGGTTTGGGCTCTGGCTGTGGTGTTTCCTCTGCCGGCTTATTGCCATTCTTGCCTTTCATAAACTCCGGTATATCGGCCTTGGGCTTTTCACACATCCGACTGGCTTCATAATACAGCCAGCGAAACACATCATCATCCAGCAGATCCTCACGAGTTGTACCCGCCTCTTTTACCATTGTGATGAAAGCTTGCTTATCACCCTTGTGTTTTTCAAGATGCTCCATGAGGGTACTCCAAACATCTGCCGGGTCTTTGGCTGCATCGACTTTCTGATAGAACTGATCGCCGAGCCCAAATGCCCGGAATACACAGCGCACAAATGCGCGGGAGTGAGCACTTGCAATCTTGGCTGATTCTGTCATGGCCCCAACCTGACCATCATGCACACCACATGCGACAAATGTTCGGACATGGAATGTACCATCAGCCATTGGAACATAGAGCGTGAGCTCTGAATACGCAGTGGCGCTACCATCTGCATTGATTTTTCCACTGCCCGGGATTTCTCGATAACCCCACAACTGATCGAAGAATTTGCGAACCTGCTGAGTGACCCATACATGGTCAATATATTCAAACAGTTTGCCACCCTTGCCAGGATGAGCTTGAACTGCTGACTTGGGAATAATCCCATCTTTAATCGCTTGTTCGGCTTGTATATACTGAGGACTGATCGTTTTGTCTCCCCCAAGAACGATCCTATTATCCGGTGCTTGAATAACGACAGACGTTTCACTGGTCCGGGTTTCCTGTTCAGGCATAATTATACCTCCATTTTTTCAAAATTACTATTGACTTTCAATGTGCAATATGCTATATTAACCATAGAAAAAGCTGGTCCCTTTTTCTGTTCAGGCGGTGCGGCTAACTCTAGCCGCACTTGCTTTTTAAACTCCAACAGTTGGAGTTACCAGGGCGCATTGGCTGTTGCCTGTATTATCGCTGCTGATACTGGCACTAATGATTCACCAAAGAACAACTGATATATCTCGGTTGCAAGAACACCTAAATCGCGCGGTATCAAACCCCGCTTTAGCATCTTGCCCAAAGCAAGCTCAACGGCGCGTCGTTGTTCTGTACTTGGGCAACGGATCAATACCCATTCTTCTTCTCCCATAATATACAGATCACCACTATCAATTAGTTCAGGAGCTTTGATAATGCGACCGCGCAGCTCCGCGGCTTTGTTGCGAATGGTTTGTGTTCCCACTTTGGGATCAACCACCATGCGAGCCAACTCAATAGCAGCCTCTTTTGTTTCCTCAGTCAGTTTCAACTCGTGTCCATGCTTACATATTGTGCCCTGATGGCCAACGCGAGCACCGCATTCTGAACAGCGCATTAGATCTCGCAAGGCTGGCACAATTGCTCTAGCTTTGCCAGTCATAAGGGGAATACCAAAAATATCTTCGGGCTTGGCTCCTGCCGCTTTGAGTAATGGTACAGCAGTCTTGGTCAGAAAGCTAATATCATAAGCTTCAGTTGATCCCTCTGTGGTTTCATCCAGGATGGTTGCGAGTAGCTCCTCGATAGTATCAAACTCACCATCTAACAGGTGATGCCAGCCATTTTCGTGTGCCTCACTTATTAACCACAAGAATGCCCGATCAGCTTTGCCTTGACAAGCTTTGGCTCGTGATGCAACTATGTGATTAACGAGAGCATCTACTCTGGCTATAGCTTCAAGACCGCGCACCTGTGGGAGAACATCCTTGAGACCATTCCTAACACCTGTCTCTATCCACTTTGCAAAGTCCTGCTCGTCACCCTTGTAGTCCTCTTTACACCATTTCGGCAAATCCGATTTGCTTAGATCGACTAGGTTTACTATGTTCCCACTTTGCATACTTAATTCCTCCGGTCAACCTCCAAAAATCATGTCCCTCTGGTACTGTCCAACCCCCTTCTTCCCAGGTAACTTGCCACTCTTTGAGTAGATCTAGCGCACCCTGATTGCGCTTTGTCTCACGCAACAGTGAACGTTGGCCTTGCTCCAGAAGCCTCGTTTCGATAATCTTCCACTTTGTCCAGGGTACTAGCCAAGCTGAGCGATACTTTGGGACTCGGCCATTGCCCAAAACAATAAACAAAAAGCAGAAATTGTGTTCGGCTTCCCAACTATTGAGTGCCTGTCGTTGTATTGTGCGGATACCTACACCATCTTCGTCCGCAAAATTCCAATATTTTTCGGACTGTTTGCACTCTACTAGATAAGCACTACCATCAATAACAATCTCATAATCTGGCATACTGTCATCTTTGTATTGCTCTTGATGACAGAACTTACAAAACCACAAGTCTTTGAACTTGTGCCACCAGATTCCATGACGCTTCATCATTTCCCGAAATTCTTCCTCCGATTGTTTGCTGTACATATCAATGCTCATCAGGGAATGCGATGATTACTACTGGTTCAGGATCATCCGGGGCTATTGGCTCAACAACTGCCCACAATGTTTCAATCTTGTCTCTTGACCTGTGCTTTACTACATCTCGAAAGCTAACCTGAAAAGATGTAATCTCATCACTGCCACTACTTTTGCGAGCTGCTAGATATGCCATCCAAAGCATATCGTGCATTCGGCCACTGAAAGATTGCCCCTCTCTTTCTTCTTCTTCCTTACTTGGAGTGCAACGGTCAATAACTTTCCTGGTTGTTAAAACGCGATACCTGAAACCATTTTCTTTGGCATACTCACTGATGTCCACAAATGTTCCATCCTTTAAAGCATCCCTGGCTGAGTAGGTATGAATTACCTCGAACCCATCCCACATACCACCGTGGATGATATTAGGATTAGGAGCCTCCTCAACTTGAGAAGGCTCACTATCAAAATCAAATGCTAATTGGAGCACCCTGTCTCCTTGTTATTATTCTATCTAGGGAAACTTTTGCGCTTGAAGTGCTACATGGCACATGGCTTCTACAGCAGGTTGAGGATTTCCACTCTTATCGAGTGGATGTACAATCTCATCCTCGTCCCAGGGAATAGGCCATGTAGATACACCATATGCTGGCTCATAGCCACCACCCCAAAATATCATTGCATTAACAATGTCTCTGTGTTCTATAGCCATCTCGGCAATCTCAGCATAAATCTCTGCTTGCTGTGCTTTCCCCTCTGTGGTATTTCCGGTACAGACACCGATTTCTGAGAATTGGACCTTGAGACCATGATCACCAGCAAGATGGATTAAAGTATGAGCATCAGCAAGATTTGTTGCCCAGCCATAGCTTGAATTCCAATCCGTGAAATCCATACATTCAGTTCCTATCGAAGTTGTGCCGGTAATATATAACTGCATACCAAACACCCCGATTTGGGAAAGAAGGTTTGTGTGTACAAGATCCCAATCATAACTACCCCCGCTGCGCAGATCAAATGTGTTATATTCAACCTTAGAAACGGGCCAGTAATTATTAGCAATATCTGTAGATGTATAAACATAGGCATTACCCAGGGGAGCCCAAATGTTTTCGGCTTGACTTGTTCTATTTATTTGTCCCCAATAGCCCTCGTTGGCTGGACTAACTAAATCAATAGTGCTACTTAGATGTCCTCCCATATGTTGGATATGATGCACCAACTCATCATCTAGAGCTGGGTAATTATCTTTGTAATCCCACAACCAATCACTACTCCAGTCAGTATCCTCAACTGGATTAGTACCCGGATAATACCAAGATATTGCGGAGGCATGTGCTTCGCCGAGAGGTAATCCATCAGCATATTCTGCCATTTCGTCTAAATCGTCCCAACGAAAATCATCCTCATAAGGCTGCACATATCGCATCTTGGCGGCATTTTCAGAGACTACAATATTGGCATGTTTGGAAAGGACATTTGTATTTGTTACAGTGCCATAATATATAAACCCTATTTTTATACCCAACGGGTTGAAACAGTCCCGAAGGGAAAGATCCTCCCAGGTTGCCGGAGCAAAGGTTATATATTGATATTTGTCCTCGACTGACTCGGCCACAGTTGGATGAGCTAATAGTTGGTATCCCCCTATTAGCATTGTGATAGCCACTACAACTGCAAGTGCTATCGCGGAAAGCCCACGAATTCGCTTATTCATAGCTGGTCCCTTCTTCTATTCAATTTATCTCCGGCTAAAGCCGGGTTACACTAACTATATTGCAAGCTTACAGTCACTTTTATAAGCACACGCTCCTTGTCTTGGCGACCATACTCATTAAGATCAACCCATACAAGTTGAACATCCTTAACGTACACACCCGTTTTTTGTTGGAACGTATCTGTTTCCTTGCGAATCAACTCTACAAGCCTGCCCTCAAGTTGTTTACGCTCTGTTTTTAATTCATTAAGCGCATTTGCTAATAGTGTCATATGCCTCCTTGATTGGTCCATATCAATTTGGTTAGCTTGAGACACGGGCACACCACACTACCATGTGGTGTACCACGATTGCCAGCCCATTGTCCTGCCCAAAAACGCAGGAGCCAATGCTCATCCAAACTGGCACTTTCCTGTTCGATTGGCTTTGCCCATTCTGTAACTGCCTCATATAGTTCAAGTCGTGCCTGTTGTAATTTGCGTGGCTCTAAATATTCCAGGGCATTAGTGCGACTATCGAAAGCAAATATAAAGGCATTCGGTGCTTGCTTTGGTGGATATGTTGTGATACCTGTCTTATATACAAGCTGAAATGGATGTTGCTTATTCTTGCCAATCATCAGGTTTTCAAAGAACAGTGAATCAATTACATATTCCATCGGGATCGAGAACGATACCCGCCGTGTGCCGTCCACACGAATTGCCTTTAATACTACAACACTTAACTCTTTTTGGGTAGTACCCTGTTTTGAGCTGTGGACAGCAGTAACCACTATGCCTTTTTACCTATGTAAATATTGCCTTTGAGCCCACCAGGTAGTGCAGTAAAGCCACTACTGTTACCAATTGCTCGCATTTTTCCGGTTGAGCTCAACCCCAAGTCCACAGTAGTATCAATCACCAGGATCAAATACTTATCCTGTTTTACAACACGAATGTTCTCGCCAACCTCAGTCATATTCTCAAGCGTAAGATTAATAGTAGCCATAGATTTCTCCTCTTTCTTTTCAAACTCATCTACTGCCCACATTTCACACATATCAACAACGCTGCTCATAATACATCTCCAAATATTCCATTTCCTTTGCCTGTACAGAAATACTCGTTGGGATTATCGGGAAAGGTTGCTCGCACAACGTATCTAGAACCATACTGATCGGCCAGGTTGTGTATAAAGCGCCATATACCATTGGATTTGTTGTTGACTCGGTAATGATGCACAAAGGCATCGCCCCAATTGTCTTTCCCATCCCCATATTTTCTTACTTGAATATTGACATCAACTATCGCCATTATCGTATATCCTCCCACCTCGGAAGTAATAGCCCTGATAGCTGCCCTTGTAATTCATGCGAACCTCATAGTATTCATCATATTGTGCTGCCAGTGTGCTCGCAAACTTATGAGCATCACGCAACACTCCATGGATTTCAACTTCTCGTGGAGGGGTTTGTTCCCATGTGATTATGTCCCCCTTTTTTCTTATCTTGATTTCAATAAGTATTGTCATATTGTTTCCCGATTCTTTGTGTCTTTCCACCATGAATCGCCATAATTGGCATGGTGTTCTTGCCACTTTCCGCACTCAATACAGTGGCGATAAATGTGCGCGGCATATTTACCACCCTGGACCTGCCGATCTTTTCGCCAGTCAATTTCTTCTTTCCACCTATGGAAAATGTGTATCCCAAATATCTTCATGCTAACCTCCTATTGGTAAGCTCCAAAATACTAGCTGTTCTTTCGATGGCGGCTTATTACCACGCTTTCTCTTGATTGTTGGCAATGGTTCAAAACCAGGGAATAATGTAAGCTGCATTGTGTCACCTTCTGGTAGCTCAACTATTGTGATTGTAGGACTGGCTGCAATTAGGCTGCCTTCTGGAGCTCTGGTGATCCTGGTTGTATGTTCTTTGCCAGTACCAAAGATATTAATCTTTTCTCCAATACTCGCGAAAGTCTTGCCTTTCAGGGCATCTCTAATAATCTCACGCTGAATATCATCCTCGGTATCAGTCTCAACTAAGACACCAGACGCATTCTCACCATAGAGAAGCTGGGCATATTTCATCTTCAAGCCCATGCGTTGAAGGATAATTTCCTCCATTGTGTTCTTGTATGCTAAGAATGTAACAAGTACATCGTTCTCCTGGCCAAGGCGCCACACCCTACGCATTGATTGCCACAGTGTATATAAGCTTGTGGTGATCTCATAAAACACTAGGTCAGAAAACATTACTAGATCCAAGCCAGTCTCTACTAACTTAGGATTGACCAACAAGGCATGCATCTTGGGTACTTCTTGCCTGATCCACAGCTCACGCTTTGCTGGCTTCATTTGACTAGCAGACAAAATTCCAATCTCACACAAGGTCATTTTGCCATTCGGTACAAGCTCAAGAAGCACATCCTTGAGCCGGCTGCGAATATCTCTTGTGCTAGATTGCTCAACAAAGCACAGAGTACGGCGCTTTTGTGTCATGTTCTCGCGCACTATGTCGGCCAGCGCCAATTCTTTTGGCAACCAGGGAGTTGCTCTGCTAATTACTTGAGGCAATGAGAGTGTAAATGATGGCCCCTTCTTGCTTTCATAATGCACAGTTTCATCACGAAAGGCACTAGCTGGCCTGAAACGTACTGTATTGAACCAAACACTTAAGCCACCTGGATCATGATTCTCTTTAGCAATCTTCAGTGCTAATGCAAGTATTTTCTTGCTTGCTGATAGATACTGCCCTTCTTGCTCTGGCTGCATGTCCAACAACTTTATATCTTCATAAAGTGGTGGTAATTCATAGCCCAAATCGGTGATATTTCCAAACAGAGTAATAGGCAATAAGAAACGAATAACTCCCGGCGATACCCCTGGAAGTTCTCGTTGACGATAGCCATATCGTCTGATACCAGTAGATGCGCCTACTCCCTCCTCTATGCGCTCATTCTGCGACCAGGTTTCCTCCCATAAACCAAAGTGATCTACCCAACGAACATAATCGTCCTGTGCATATAGTCTGCGTACTTCTGGTGAACGCCGATAAAGCAGGTAAAACAGGCTACCAGCAGTACCGCCAAATAAAGTACCAGTGAGTGCAATATTATATTTGATAGAAGATAACAAGCGCTGATCGGCAACACCAATATCGGTATCACCACTTTTCGTCTTATGAACTTCATCAGCAATGCAAAACTTGAAGAAGTGTTTGTAATGTTGCTGAATTGCTCTAGCTAAACCACGCCTGCGCCAACGTTTGAAATTGAATAGTGCTCCATTACATTTCTCACAACGGGGATGCTTTGTCGTAGGTACTTCATCAATACTTACTGTTTCACCACAGGAAGAACACACATGTACATGTGCCGTATACCATTGCTCGCGATAACGTACTTCTTTATCTAAGAGCTTACGCACATAAACATTTGTAGCTGGCTCTGTCTCCCAACCAGCATCATATTTAACTGGATCGAATGCGCAAATAGCTACAGCTCGTCTACCTAATATGCCGAGCTGATAATCGGTAATGAAATCGCTAAGTGTATAATCATCCCGATCATAAAACTCAGCAACAATACGCTTGCCGTCAAATTTGATTTTAGGCATGATCGTATGCTCTTTGTCTTTGAACGTCTGCCTATACAGGATTGCCTTGATGGCTTCTTGTGCTGTGCTTGTCTCAAAATGGATGATTATCTTACGACGTTGGCCACTATCGTTGACACTTACTGGATCAATCTGATAGCGCGCAGTTGAAACAATTATGCCACCCGCGTCATGTATCTCTTTCTCTAACCACAACCACTGAGGTATGTTAGCAATATAACCCGAGCCCCATGGCCACAGGTGATTTGCTTTGATCTCCTCATCTGTTGGACTGTCTACTGGATATGAGTTTAATGTTGGTCTAGTAATAATCCTGGCCTCAATGCGCTTGTCGGGATCACTGGCCATAACAACATCTCGTTTCCATTTGTGTGTCATATGATCTGGACACCAAACCACTCCTGGCCATTCATCAAGAAGTGTGATAGTGCCCACAGCAGTAGAAGTTTTACCAAAGCCCATCTCAGCGTTGATAATTGCAGCCTTGTGTTTCTTCAACACACGATAGGTTGCAATTGCAAAATGCTTTTGGGTTTCAAATAACCCCACCTCATCACGCCCAGGTAATGGAGGTAGCCCCTTGGCAATTGGCTCAAGAGTATCCATTTCCCACTGCTCGGCAACAAAGTCATACAGTGGTTTATTCTTGGCCAGGATTGCATCTGCAATCTCTCCTGAATACTGTGTGATAAATTTACCAACCTCGGCAGCCTCCCTCAACGACTCTGCTTTGCCATCATCATGAACGATAGAAAGTACCGTAACATGTTTCTCTTTACTTTGTACCGAGGTCGAGGAGTAATAGCCGCGTTCATTCTCATGATCTTCACTTGTTACTTCTGCTACTTTTCTGGTTCTGCCCTTAACTAGCATCTTATTACCCTGCTTGTCGTTGAGAGTAATGACACCAGTTTCCTGACCAGAAATCATCATGGTCATATGTCCAAGCTTCAATGGAGTTGCGGGTTCAAACACTGCTCCAAGAGGACGAACATAGGTTGCCCGATAGAATTCTGGTGTGCCAATCGGGCTGCACTTCTTTCCTATTCTTACAAGTTCCTCGGGCTGGACCGGCTTATAGATAAACTTGACTGTCTCTGGCCCAGGTGGAATGATATAAGCACCTATACCCTCTGGTAGTGCTGGTATCTCAACATCTCTGGAATGATATTGAGTTATTGCTTCAATTTTGTCCTTTGTTGGAGCTTCATATTGGGAGCGCTTCTTAAGTGCCAGGATAACAATTTGGTTGAAACGTTTCCAATCCTGAGTATCTTGATGATATACGTGCACTTCTTCGTACCAGGCAGCCAAATGTCGGGCGATACGATTTTCATTTCCGCTTGCAGTCATACTGGCATCGCCCAACATGCCACGCCCGATGATAACTATCTGATGTCCACCTGGTACAATCTTGGTTGTGCAACTTTCGATGAATAAAATCTCATGTCGTACTCTGCGCTTTCCCCCGACAATAACTTCCTCAAATTCAGACCAATCATATGGTGGATTATTAAAGATCAAGCCAACACTACGTGGTTCCCACCGGGATGGCTGATGAACTTGATAGAAATTGGCTGGCAATACTCTGTCCAGCTTTTTCTCTGCTTCCTGAGCACGACTATATGAAAGCTCGATACCCCATGTCATGGGCTTAGGGTCGAAGTGACTAGCAAATCTCTCTAGCGCATCACCCTTACCACAACATGGATCTACTATTCTAGTTGGACCATCTACAGTGAACCAAGTTGCTAGTTTCTCAACCAAATCAAGATCAGTTGGATAATATAGCAACTTGGCTTGTGCCGCTAATCTTGCCAAATTATCCTCCTATTTATCTGTCCAGTAATCGTCCTCAAGAAAAGAAGTATCTTGTTGTGGAGGAAAATGATGGGCTATTGGTTCAAACACGCAAGAAATTATTGTTATTGCGACTAATATAATTATTACAATCCCCACTATTAACATTTATCCTCCGATCACAATCGCATCATTCTTTATGCCACTTACTATTGCAGCTTCCCAGCGCGCTTCATCAATCTCAACACGGATTGCCTCTTTGAATTCGTCCCCCTCTATTCTTAATTTACTGGTAAGACCAGCTCTCTCGCCTTTTTCTAGCAAATATTCTCCCCACTCTGGTTGAATTGGCCATGATATTGCTAACTGAAGCCTATCAGTAAATTTGTCAACCAGCTTTTCATCCTTGGTTGTTACTACATAAAAGTGATCTTTCTTGACCAATTGTGGATCACCTGTAAGTGGATGAAGTAATACCACTACCCCACCAAGTGCATTTTCTTTGCTCATATTTGCACCAATGGTGACATAACCTATCTTTGCTCCACGCAAATAGGCTGTATTTTTCCCCCGTACTGTTACCCAATCCTTATTACCATTATGTGCAAGTGTAGCCCTAAGAGCAGTTAGCACCTCCTTGCTCTCAGGCATGATCTGAGCTGCAACCAATACACTATGTTGAGGATCATATACCACAGCACTCCCCACTATTGATACATGTTCAGTTTCAATACGCAGTGGTTTATCAACATTGGCTTGTTCCCAATCAACATTTTGGGCAAAAGATACACTCCAAATGACTACGGGTATTTCAGCTTGAACAAGTTTCTTCTGAATGTCGTACAAGTGGCTGGATGCCCATTCGGTGGGATATACATTGTCAAGCCGGATATCTGCCTCAAATTCCCTGCCAGCCGCGCGAATGACTACATGATGCGGATATATCACTGCTTCCCCCAATACGGGTTTTACCTGATCTTTGTACTTATCAGGAATTTCTCCAGAAATCAGATAATAAAGACCCAACTCGTAGTCATATCCGAATTTTCCCCAACTGGTTTCCCCCTCAATGATAGTTCTACCCGAATAAATGTAAGTTGATTTTATTCCTACATTAGTATTCTGTAAAACAGGATATGAACTTGAAACATCGCGTGCAACAAAAAGTCCATAGCGATCCCACATGGACATAAGTTTTTCAAACATCCGTTTAATGCGTGTGTCCTCATATGGCCTAAGCGCCATAAGACTGGTCTCCTGTTCTGTTCTGTGTTACTACTTATTACTTAGCTATTTTGGCAAATTCAACAGCATCTCTTGGGTCTGCGAATACAACCTTCTTGTGTCTATCAGGATAGAGTACAACAGTTGGATTACAAATCAAGGTATTCTGGAAATACTTCCAGCTGTATTCATTATCCTGGTAACTACCTGCCTTGAAAAATATGGCTTCTCCACCAAATGGAAAACCGGCTTCTCTGGCCAGGGTATATGCAAAGTTTTGTTCGATAGATGGAGCATGAGTATGTGCAGTAGCCACTATATCAGCTGGAAAACTCAGCTGATATTCTCGATAATTGGCGTGACATGCTCGTAGGAAAGAATTGTATCGACTCTCATGAACCAATAAAAAGGTATAGAGTTGTTCTCCAACCGTTAATTTCAATAGCCCCCTATTGGGAAACTTGGGCATATCCTTCTTATCAAGCAAATATTTCATTAATGGCTCACCAAAAATGCGCTCGTCAAATTCGGCATCATGATTGCCAAGCACCTTCGCCAAGAGCTTTTTCTTAGTTGTTAGCTCATTGATAACCGATTTGAATAGTTGCACTTGTTGCGGTGGAGTTAATACTTGTTGTAATATTACTGACAAATTCCGAAAGCTGCGCATGTTCTGTGTTTCATCACCAAGAAGTATGGCTTTTAAAAGTGGCTCATCAATTAAAAACTGTATGTCTCTAGACCATGCCGTGTGATCCGTGTAGTTATCTCCTAAATGCCAATCCGCAGTACACATCACTGCAATTGGATAGTCGGTTTCAACTGTGACATTCGCTATGCGATTCGTATAATCCAATCGTTGATTGATTTGTTGACCAGCTTGAGCATAGCTAATTAGCTCACGCCAATCAATATCTTCGGGCTGCTTTGTATCGTGAAACAATACTTCTGTAGCGATCTTATTGAAATCAGCAACATTATCAGGAGACATGCCAATTTCCTTGAGATCTGCTAAATCCTGTTCGGCTTTTATCAGCGATCTTTTAGAGTGAAAATTTCGTTGTAGAGTAACAACTTTGCTACCAAGTTGTTTAGCAATATCCTCCCAAGTCATTCCTTGGCTCTGCAAATATTCTATTTGTTCATATCTTTTCATAGACATTGACATTATTTAGTCCTTTTCCTGTTCATTACATATTTGTGTGCATTTAGTCATGCAAAATGCTGACTTTCTACACACAATCTAAACAACTTACAATGCTTGCTCCAGCAAATACCATAAAGAACAGTAACAATATAAAAAGTACCCAACCAATAATCTCCTTGGCTTGGTACATAGTTTTGCGGCTCATTTGCCCCACTTTGCTTTGCTATATAGCCGTTGTATCCGGGTTGACGGACGGTAACGTCTACCATCCCCCTTGGGATAATGTCCAGTAAGCCACCACAACCAACGACTATTTTCCAACCGTGTCCAGAAAGACCCAGGTGTTCTGCGACTCATGTGTCCCACTCTGCTTTTGGCACCTGGTGTCCAAACATTCCTACTGGATATCCTTTAGGGCAATCGGGTTCCTTTTTGTTACATACTTCTTTCTTTTGTTCTTCAATCCATTCTTTTAGCTTGGTCTCACAACAACTGCATAAATCTATAGTTGTATAATCGCTAAGGTAGATCATTGCTGTCGATTGTCCAGAGACAGCATCACAGATATTGCAATGATACATACGTGTCATTATTCCCTCCCGGGTATATACACAACTGAATGCTTTTTCTTCACAGCTTCAGAGTAATCCTCCACGCGATACACATCCTCGTATGCAAATTCCTGTGTTGAGAGAAGTGTGCTGCGTATTAGTCTTACAACAACAGAATCTTTCTGTCCCCGATCATAGAATCTGTTGCAAGCCTCTACAGCCTGCATGTATGCAACAGGATGTTCTTCTACCATTCCTCATCCTCTTTTTCCTTCTCTGCTTGTGCCTTAACTTCTTCCTTAGCTTTCTGAATTTCTGCTGAGACATTAGCAACTGGCGGAGTCTCGTCTTGTATATGCATAGGCATAATCACATAAACAAAGCTATCATCATCTACAAATCTGATAGCTCCCGGAGAAACATTGCTGGTTGTCTCTAACGCAATGGAAGTTGCTTTGCAAACAGTTACTACATCAAGCAAATATTTGACGTTGAAAGCAATCTGGATCGCATCACCTTCGACTGTGACATCACTCAGCTCTGCCGCATAATCTCCGGTTTCTTCCGATTGAGAAATGATTTTTGCTCCAACATCTGGCTTGCAATCTAAACGCACAATGTTTGTGCCACCGCGAACAAAAATACTTGCCTGTTTCAAAGCCGCAGATAGCATGGCTTTGTTGAACACAATGCGGGTTTTGTGTTTCTTGGGAATAATCTGCTCAATATCAGGATAGTTACCTTCAACAAGCTGTGAGATCAGAATGCGATCATCTGCCTTGATAACGAACTGCTTGCTGTTGGCTCCAATGAATATCGTATCACCGGTTGTTAACTGCAATCCGTTTACCATAGCAGTCACAGGAACGTTTGCTACAAAATCATCTCCGGCATTTTCTAGCTGACAAACAACTCGTGATAACCTGAAACCATCTGCGCTGGCTAGTTCTAACCTGTTTTCCTTTAGTACAATATGGACAGAAGTCAAAATGGGCCGGTCTTGATTATCGGATGTACTTATTGCAGTACGCTGCACCAGGGTTTTGAACTCTGACACAGGTAGAACTACACCTTTTATATCGTCATGTTTCGGAAACGGAGGAAATTCTTCCGCATCAATTCCTTTGATGCGACTCTTGTGATAGCCAGCAACAACATACAAGTTCACTGTTTTAGCATTTAGCTCAAATGAGATGCTGCCAGTCAATCCCGAAATCAATTCAATGAGAGTAGCCGCAGGCACAGTAACAGCACCATCTTTTGTGGAGCTCACCGGAATTGTGCTTTGCATTCCAACTTCTAGGTTGGTCGCTGCCAGGGTTAGCTTATTGTTCTCAACCTTAAGTAAAACATTCCCGAGTACCGGCAATGTAGAACGCGGAGATACACATTTTCCAACAATTGCCAGTTCTCGCTGAATGACTTTTTGATCTACTGTGAATTTCATTTGATCTCCTTTTTGTGATACACATATTCCATTTGTGGGACATATAACTTGCCATTCTGTCTCACTACAATTTGTTCATCTTCTACATCTACCATGACATCCTTGCTATCTTTCAGCTCACCTAGCAAAGCTTCAGACAAGCGATCCTCAATCTCTTTTTGAATAACTCGGCGTACTGGACGTGCCCCCATTTCTGGATTAAAGCCCAGCTCAGCCAGTTTCTCAAAAGCTTTGGGAGTGATCTTCAATGCAATATCATGTTCCTCTAAACGTTGTGAGACTTTATTCAATTCCAGCCATACAATCTCTTTAATATCGCCCTTATTGAGAGAGCGAAAGACAACGGTTGCATCAACCCGATTAATAAACTCAGGTTGGAATGCTTTCTTCAATTGCTCTAGCAACTTCTTTTCCATTTCATCATGTGCCAGCTTTTCCTCATGAGCATCATCTTGCTTGAGTGAAAAGCCTAATCCTTGTCGCTTGATAACATCAGCGCCAATATTTGAGGTCATGATAATGATACAGTTCTTGAAATCAACCATACGGCCACGCGCATCAGAAAGGTGCCCTTCTTCCATAATCTGCAATAGCATATTGTGCACCTCTGGATGAGCTTTCTCAATCTCATCGAACACGATGATTGAATACGGATGTCTCCGTACTGCCTCAGTCAGTTGCCCTGCATCATCATAGCCAATGTAACCTGGTGGCGCGCCAACCAAGCGAGCCGAGGTGTGCCGCTCTGTGAACTCTGACATATCAAGCTGAATCAGCATCTTCTCACTGCCAAACATGAAACGAGCAAGAACTTTGGTCAATTCAGTTTTGCCTACACCAGTTGGGCCCAAGAATATAAATGAGCCAATTGGTCTACGAGGGTCTTTTAAACCAACACGAGAACGTTTTATGGCCTGAGCTAATACCTTGATTGCTTCCGATTGACCAATGATGAATGTGCTTAGATGTTCTTCCATATGCAACAAGCGCTCTGATTCTTCCTGTGCAAGTTGCATTACTGGCACACCTGTCCACATTGACACTACTTCAGCAATATCATCAGTGGTAACCTCTAATAAATAATGCTTTTGCTCACAGTCACACTTTTTCAGTATGCCATCATGGTTACAACGATGAATGATTTGACCATCGAGTGATTGTTCAATGCGACAATGAGCTGCTGCCTCATCAATCAAGTCAATTGCTTTATCTGGCAAGAAGCGCCCGTTTATGTATTGGGCAGCCAGTTTTGCGGCGGATACCAATGCATCTCCCGTAAATTTCAATTGATGATGTTTTTCATAGGCTGGGGCAACACCCCGCAAAATAGCAATTGTTTCTTCTACTGTGGACTCTTTGACAATAATTGGCTGAAACCTACGTTCCAATGCTGCATCTTTCTCGATGCGTCTGCGGTATTCATCCATAGTAGTGGCGCCAATTACCTGAACTTCACCACGGGACAATGCTGGTTTCAGAATGTTGGCAGCATCTAAGCCCTCACCACCTGCGCCTACTAACAAATGGATTTCGTCGATGAAAACAATCGCTTTTGCTTGTTTTACATCCTCAATTAGTTTCTTTAGTCGCTCCTCGAATTGTCCACGCATACCTGCACCAGCAACCAAAGAGCCTACATCTACGCGTAGTACCCGCCTGCCACACAGAATTTGAGGTACTTTGCCAGCGACAATACGCTGGACTAAGCCCTCAACAATCGCGGTTTTGCCTACGCCAGCCTCACCGATCAGTACCGGATTATTTTTCATCCGTCTTGCTAGGATCTGGATCAATCTTTTGGTTTCCACGGTTCTGCCAATAATTGGATCAAGCTGACCTTTTTCCGCCAATTCAGTAAGGTCCACAACTAACTGAGCTGTAGCCTGAGAAAATGGTTGTGCTTGCTCTTGAGTAGTTACTCCAAATATAGGCAAAGGAAGATAATCTTGTAGAGCACCATCTAGAAGATAACGTAGTTCCCCAGCACTGGTTTCATATTTCTGCAAGAATATATCTATGCCATCAAGCCTAGTTGCGGCTTGTAACAAATGCACAGAATCAACCAGTTTTTCTGTACCCGCTACTAGCTCTTGAGCAATTTGGAGCACTTTTGCTACTTCCTCAGAGGCATCCGGGGGCTCAGTCATTTCGGGATTGCCCTGCAAGGGCTCAGCACTGAAACCGTGCTCGCGTAGAATCTTGCCGACTATTCCCTCATCTTGTGTTAACCCCCAAAATAAATGACCGAGATTTATTTCTTCAACATTGTCAAACTCAGCCGCTTGGCGGGTTCGACTCAATACTTGTCGTGCTTGTGGCGTGAATCGTGCTGTCATTCTGCTGGTCCCTTTCTACTTCTCTAAAACAATTCACACAGGCGGTACGTACTATTACTCCTGCAACTCGAAGGCTTTCAGGAGTAAATGTTGTTCCTCTAGGCAACTTTTTCATGTTCCACGGAAACCTGGCTGCGGCCCATTGAGGACGAATACGAGCCAGTTTTTTAGATAAAAAGCAAATTACCGGGTTTATCTCATCCGGTTCAAATTCCTGTTTACAGAAGTCGCACTTCATTTGTTTCCTCCATCCATTTTTTGCTCTATCAGTGACACTATTCCCATAACAGCAAAGAAAAGTATTCCAGGCACAATCAATAGTAAAAATGGATTTCGTAACGCTTCTTCTAATTCTTCCATTAGTCCCATCCTCCACATCCGCAGTAATACTCATCAAACTTTGCTGGGCCGCGAGGCTCAAAATTCTTACAGGCCCTACCATTTGGATTATTATGACCAATTTCATAGTAGCCACATCTGCACAATTTGGTCGCCCATTCTGAGCCCGGTCCTTTATATCTAAAATAAGCTAACTTTATTGAACTCGGTGTGGTTTTTCCGCATTCAGGGCATTTTGCTGTTCTACCAGTCAGATCTGGCAGCTCATCTACTATTTGTGTTGCTTTGGAATCAGGCCAGCAAATAGCACAAACCGGATTACCATCACTATCTCTTGCCCATGTATTGTGCCCACACTTCATCATGGGTGACATCAATCTTCCTCTTGAAATCCAGCCAATTGGTTAAGCGCGCTACGTAAATATCTAATTAGGCTAACAACGCTATTAGCATCTAAATACAGCATTCCATAATGTCCTTCGGCCATAGAAAGCATTATTGAAATTGCATCGCTACCCGCTGTATGATCTATGGTCATTTCATTTTGACAATCTTTGTTACCGCAGGTGCACTTTATTAACATTTCATTTCTCCTCAA
>Ga0113563_10000573_pt1 | contig 18140 bp, 17 predicted proteins | sample Mud3Dept3metaG_FD_80117 | JGI IMG/M metagenome (GOLD analysis project Ga0113563, IMG submission 80117) | Freshwater wetland microbial communities from Ohio, USA, analyzing the effect of biotic and abiotic controls - Mud 3 Core 4 Depth 3... | ecosystem: Environmental > Aquatic > Freshwater >...
AGCCTCCTCGTCCATCCGAAAGAGCGGGAACTGATACGTGAGCTTTTGTTTTTCCCCGAACTGATGGAAACGATCGCGCATGATTTTACCGTGCACCGGTTGCCGCAGTACGCTATCCGTCTGGCGGACAAGCTGCACTCTTTCTACGCCGACTGTCGCGTGCTGGATGGAGAGAATAAAGAGCTTTCTCTCGCCCGTTTGGAGCTTATCAGAGCGGTAAGATTCGTTTTGGCCGAGACGCTTTCTGTGATGGGGATAGCGGCTCCGGAGAAGATGTGAAGTCTCTACGAATTACGAATCAGTACGAATGTACTAATGTGATTCTAGATTTATTTGTCAGTATTCGTATATTTGTACAAAATTCGTAATCTGTAGACAAGTTGAAAAAATGCTAAAAAAATACAAACAGAGGAAAAAATACAAACGAAAACTCGGCTACGATGAGAAGCTAGTTCACTTTGTAGTCAAGGTAGTCGGTTCGGCGGCTCTCTTTTTTATCGCCGCCATCGGTATGGATGCCTATCACTTATTTCACTAAAATGTAAGAGCAGTACTTTCTCCGCAATTGCGGAAAAAGTACTGCTCTATGAGCTATGTCTGATATCATCACTTTTTATCTCGTCCGGCATGGCGAGTCTGAAAACAATGTATTGAACATTATGAATTCTCTGCCGGAAGAGAAGAAGTACCATCTTACTGAAAGAGGGCGCGCACAAGTTGAAAAAACAGCCGCGTTGCTTGTCCCCAAGCATATAGATGTGATTATCGCTTCGCCGCTTCTGCGTACTCGCGAAACGGCTGAAATTATCTCTGAAAAAGCCGGTATCCCAATTATTTTCGATAAGCGTCTGTGCGAGCTGGGGGATGGTATTTTCAACAATCGGCCGATACAGGAGTTTTTGGAAAAGTATCCTGATGCGCATATGCGTGTCAGCCTCGATCCAACGGATGGCGTAGAAAGCCTGATAGATATGCGGGGTCGTTTGGAAAGTTTTCTCCGTGATGCAGAAAAGCAGTATGCCAACAAAAAAGTAGCGGTTGTCTCGCATGCTGACCCAATCGAACAATTGTATGGCATTCTCACAAACGAAAGCCCCGGTCAAGCAGCCTCTGGGCCGTTACCTAAAAATGCTTCGCACATGGAGATAGAATGGAAGGTGGATTCTAAAAAGAGGCTTTTATTTATCTGCAGCGCCAATATGATGCGCAGTCCGACGGCTGAGGATTTGTTCAAAGATTCTGAAAAATACGAGACGAAAAGCGCTGGCATTCTCGATATGGCCGTGGTAAAAGCAACCCAGGCACACATAGATTGGGCGGATACCATATTTATCTTTTCTGAAAAAGAGAATGGGCATCTTACCTGTCTCAGACGGCACTTTGATATAGCCGGGAAAGAAGTCATTGATTTGGGCATCCCAAACATATATGATAGAGGGGATCCAGAGTTGGTGCGCTTGCTCAAGGGGAAGCTGGCCAAATTTTTAGATGAATAAAATGCTGTATACGGAATACCTCGCACAATCCAGGGAAGACGTCTGTCACTTCTGCAATCCGCGTGGCCGGAAGTTTATCGAAAACGCCGGGGCTTACCTTACCTACGGCATCGCTCCCTATCATAAGCATCATCTGCTGGTCATTCCGAAAAAACATACGCGGTCTTTTATGGAGCTCACCCGAGAGGAAGCGGAGCAGGTATGGGATATCATCCGCAAAGCCAGCGCTATCTTGCTTGAACTCGGATATGAAAGCTATACAGTGATCGTTCGCGAAGGGAAGAATGATGCCAAGAGTATGGAGCATCTGCATTACCACATCATTCCGGAAGAGCACATCGGTGATTTGGATCACGATGGGAATAAGCGCGTTGTGATGACCGAAAAAGAAATACAGGCGGTATCTCAAGATATCGAGAAGGCGATGCAAAAACTGATGTTCACTGGATTATAGAGTAAACATATGTTCAAGAAAGTCGAGGCTCAGGTGAATTTTCCGAAGATGGAGGAGGCTATCCTCCGGTTTTGGGATGAAGAAAAGATTTTTGAGAAGTCGGTGGCGAATCGAGAAGGGAAGCCACAGTATAGTTTTTATGATGGCCCGCCGTTCGCGACCGGGACGCCGCATTACGGGCATATCGTGGCGAGCGCCATCAAAGACACTGTGCCGCGCTATTTTACGATGAAAGGTTTTCAAGTCGAGCGCCGGTGGGGCTGGGATTGCCATGGTTTGCCGATCGAGAATATCGCAGAAAAGGAATTGGGCATCACACACAAGAAAGAAATCTTGGAATTAGGAGTAGAAAAATTCAATGAGATCTGCCGCTCCAAGGTACTGAAATACGTGGCTGAATGGAAAAAAGTCATCCGGCGTTTCGGGCGCTTTGCCGATATGGACAATGCCTACAAGACGATGGATCTCAGCTATATGGAATCCGTCTGGTGGGTGTTCAAGGAATTGTGGGACAAGGGACTTATCTATGAGAGTTACCGGACGATGCATATCTGTCCGCGCTGCGAAACAACCTTATCACAGTCCGAAGTAGCGGAGGGTTACCAGATGGTGAAGGATCTGGCAGTTACGGCAAAATTCGAACTTATTGACCCCGTAAAATCCTCAGAAGCTTCGGACCACGGGGCGAGCGAGCCGAAAACATATTTGCTTGCATGGACAACAACGCCTTGGACACTTCCGGGCAACGTCGCTTTGGCGGTGAATAAGGATATTGAGTATGTGAAGGTGAAAACTAAAATAGGGACTTATATCTTAGCTGAAGAAGTACATAAACAATGGTGTAAGAGGTTTGAGGAAGACTCAACTTTTAAATTGAAATTTACTGCTCCTCAAACTACTGAAGAGGGTGGAGACTATGCTAAACTAAAAGAACACCCTTTGTATGAAATGTATTCTTTAATAAGACACGGAAAAATTCAGTCAAAAATACCAGGAGAAGATCTCGTTGGCAAATCATACAAACCGCCATTCAGTTTTGTCCAAGATGCTCTTAAAAGTGGTAAGACACTCGTATCTATTAAAGAACCATACTCTAGTAAATCAGCTGCACCACCTTTTGCTCGGAATGTAAAAGAAAACTGGGAAGAAAAAAATAAAGAAACAAATTTATCACTTGAATTAAGGGACGCTTTAGAAGAAAGAGGGTGGCATATTTATGATGCGAAATTTGTTACAGACCAAGAGGGTACGGGCATTGTCCATATAGCGCCTGGGTTTGGTGAAGATGATTACAATCTTTGCCAGCGGGAAGACGTAAAATTACCTATCATTCAACATGTCGGCCTTGATGGAATTATATTAGACGAAATAGGGGTTGATAGTTTGACTGGTCAGTCAGTGAAGCCTAAAGGTGAAGATAAGATTCGTCTTGGAACAGACATTGCTATTCTTAAATATCTTCAAGATAAAGAAACATTTTTTTCGAAAGAAAATATAACACATTCATATCCACACTGCTGGCGTTGCGATACGCCGCTTCTCAATTACGCGACTTCCTCGTGGTTTGTCAGCGTAACGAAAGTGAAAGAGCGGGCTTTGAAATTAGCTGAAGAGATTCATTGGTCGCCGGAACACATCAAAGAGGGGCGTTTCGGCCAATGGCTGGAAGGCGCGCGCGATTGGTCTATCAGCCGCCAGCGTTTTTGGGCTTCTGTTATCCCTTTATGGAAGTGCGAAGGACAGTTAACAGTTAACAATCAACAGAAAACAGGAAGCGGTTGCGGGAATATGGTTGTTTTTGGGTCTGTTAAAGATTTAGAAGAAGCGAGTGGGAAAAAAGTCACTGATCTTCATAAGCATACCGTTGATAAGATTACTGTAACATGTGAAAAATGCGGGGGCGTGATGCGGCGCATCCCCGATGTTTTGGACACATGGTTCGACAGCGGTTCTATGCCCTATGCACAGGCGCATTATCCGTTTGAGAACAAAGAAAAATTCGAGAAGAGTTTTCCGGCGCAATTCATCGCCGAAGGCATCGATCAGACGCGGGCCTGGTTTTATTATCTCCACGTCATCGCCACCAGTATCAAAGATAGCAATGCATTCCAGAATGTCGTCGTCAACGGCATCGTGCTCGCCGAAGATGGCAAGAAGATGGCGAAGAAATTGCAGAATTATCCGGATCCGATGGCTATCCTGAACAAGTACGGTGCAGACGTGCTCCGCTATTATCTCCTTTCTTCACCAGTGGTGGCCGCCGAGAATCTCAATTTTTCCGAGCGGGATTTGAACGATGTCAGCCGGAATGTTTTCCGGATGCTGTGGAATTCATACTCGTTTTTTACTACCTATACATCCATTGACGAATGGCAGCCAACAGCTAACAATCAACAATCAACAAATATACTTGATCGTTGGATTTTGTCTGAATTGCAGCTTCTTATCCAGGAAGTGGAAGACGCAATGGAGAAATATGAACTTTCTCGGGCGACGCGCCTGTTCATGCCGTTCATCGATAATCTCTCCAATTGGTATATCCGCCGGAGCCGCAAGCGTTTCTGGAAGAGCGAAGATGACAGTGACAAGGAGAACGCCTATCAGACTCTGTATGATGTCTTAGTAACCCTCTCCAAAGTAATGGCTCCTTTTACGCCATTTTTAAGTGAAGAAATTTATAAGAATTTAACCGGTAAAGAATCAGTACACTTGGCAGATTGGCCAACTATAAAGAAAGAATTGATTGATGAGAAGTTGAATGAAGAAATGCAAAATGTACGATACGCGGTTAATTCTGGGTTAGAAGTGCGTGCGAGTAAGAAAATTAAAGTGAGGCAACCGCTAGGATATTTGCAGACTAATGATAAAAATTTAAAACTTTTTGAAGATATTCTTGCCGAAGAATTGAATGTAAAAGGAGTCAATTTTGTAGAGCATGTTGAAAAAAGTGGACCTGACTTCGTTATCAAACACCACAACCCTCTTTTAAAACAAGATGAAACAAAGTTTGTTATAGACGTTAAAAAATGGATAGCTATCAATGTAGAAATTACACCTGAGCTCAAACTTGAAGGCGAGGCGCGGGAAATTATCCGGGCGATTCAAGAAGGGCGCAAGAAAGCCAAATTTAATGTTGAGGATAGGATTACCCTTGGTTATACAGGCAAAGAAAAAGTCTTTGAAAAATTCGGTGACCTGATTGCCAAAGAAGTTCTCGCTACTTCGGTAGAAAATAAGGATCTCTCTGATGTCGAATATAATGAGACGGTGAAAATTGAGAGTGAAGATTTCACTTTTGCTTTGAAGCGTGTCAAATAATTTTGGAATTCAGTTATTGGAAATTAGAAATTTTCTTGTGGAATTGCGCTATAACGCTATCGTGCTGAAGAAGAAAGAGGTGGGGGAGACCGACCGCTTATATATGCTGTATACCTTGGAGCAGGGCAAGGTGCAGCTGGTGGCCAAGGGGGTGCGTAAGTCGGAAGCCAAACTGGCGGGCCAGCTGGAGACCTTGATGCAGGGGCTGGTCATCGTCGTAAAGGGGCGAGGCACGGGGAAAATAGCGGGAGCGGTGGCGGAAAAAAACTTTTCTCACCTGCGTACCGACATAGATATTTTGAAGCGGGTACTGGAAACGATCAGTATCTTCGAACGGCTGGTAGGTTTCGATGAGCCGGACGCGGAATTGTTCCAGCTGCTCTCGACGTATCTGACGCTCGCCAACGACCTGGCGGGAGAAAAAAAGAAGGAGAAGATATTTCTTCTTACGGAGGGGTTCCTTTTCCAGCTCTTCGCCCACCTCGGCTACCGGATCGAAACGGGCGTTTGCGCCGTATCAGGAGAAAAACTGCATTCCGGCGAACAGCATTTTTTCAGCCCGAGCGTCGGGGGGATGCTCATGGGGGAGCACTCGCATGGAGCTGAAAACGCGATGCCTGTCGGCGAGAATACGATCAAGCTGATTCGGCTTTTTCTCGGCAATCGTTTGGAAACTTTGTCGCGCGTCCAAGCAGAGCCGCGAGAACTGCGCGAAGCGGAGCAGATCGCCACGCGGTTTTTCCAGTGGATAGAACGGTGAAATGCCAAAATCCAAATTTCAAATGTCAAATCAATACAATGAAGTGCAAATGTTAAAAATGCGTTTTGGACATTTTGATTTAGGATTTGATTTGGTATTTGTCATTTGAGCTTTGGTATTTATCGTTTGTAGTTGTGACCTATTTTTGCTAGAATGAGCATAATTGATATCAATACCAGCATATTTTTATTATGGGTCTTGAAGAACTGAACGAAAAATTGCACGGGCGCGATATCCATCTCGACCGCACCCGACCGCACACGGCTTTCGATCCTGATCAGGCGGCGGCCGATCCGAACGTGTTGGAGCAGTTTCACAAAACAGAAGCCTGGCAGACACCAGCAGAGGAAAAGCCTCTGTCGGAACAGGAACTGGTGTTTGCGGATGTTTCAGCGCGTCAGCGCCGGAGACGGATCGCGCTGGTGTTGGGAATCATCGCGGGGCTAGCGCTTCTTGGAGGGCTCATATTCAAGGTGCGCACGATGCTTTTTGATGAGAAGCGCGTCGCCATATCCATCACCGGTCCGAAAGATGTCGCGAGCGCCGAAGAAACGACCTTTACCGTCACGTATGCCAACAAGAATTGGGCCGGATTGGCCAATGTTTCTCTCATCCTTTCTTATCCGGAATCGTTTCATCTGCAAGCAGGAAATTCTGCAGTGATAAAGAGCTCTCTGGCCGAAATCCCCATCGGGCAAATCAAAGCCAGTACGGATGGAAAAGTGTTCATCACAGGAAAATTCTACGGATCGAAAGGCGATCTCACCTCTCTCAAGGCGACGCTCCGTTATTCGCCGAAGAACGTCTCGACCATTTTTGAAAAGACAGCGCAATTCGGCGTCAATGTAGCCTCTTCGCCTCTCTCGCTTGAAATTACGGCGCCGCTGGAACTGGCTACGGGTCAGGATGTGGAGTATGTCGTCGATTATAGCAATAAGAGCGATGTGCCATTTTCCAACCTGCGCGTGAAAGTCGAATATCCCGAAAGGTTTCAATTCGTCAGTTCGGAACCGAAGCCATCGGAAGGGCAGTCTGTCTGGTACATCGGCAATTTCAATCCGCAGGCCGAAGGGAAAATCGTCATTCGCGGCGTGCTTTCCGGCGAGCAAGAAGAGCGCAAGCGCGTGCGCGGGATGATCGGCTTTTTCCAGGGGGAAGGAAAGTTCGTGGCGTATGCGGAAAACGAACGCCAGACGCGCATCATCTCTTCCCCGCTTTCCATTTCCCAGACAGTCAACGGCTTGACGGATATCGCTGTCAATCCGGGAGATATCCTGCGGTATGTGATCCGCTATAGAAACGACGGCAATATCGGCGTGCGCGATGCCATCGTTACCGTAGATATCAACCCGACAGCGCTGGATATGGGCCGGCTGGCACTGCCGCGCGGCGCATATGATGCGGCCCGCAGGATGCTTATCTGGAAAGCCTCTGATATCCCGAACCTCGGGAGGCTGGAACCCGGGGCGGGAGGCGAAATATCCTTTTCTGTTCCGGCGGCAAAGACGTTTGCGGCAGTCGGCGATAAGGATCTCTCCATCGTATCCGTTGCCAAGATCGATAGTCCGGATTTACCGACGCCGATCGGGTCGAACAAAATCATCGGCAGCAATACGCTCTATGTGAAATTGAATGCTCTCGTCAATGTGGGCATCAAGGCATTGTATGATGATACGGTGTTCCCTAACAGCGGCCCCATTCCACCGAAAGCCGGACAGGCCACGAGCTATACGCTCCATGTGAGTGTCTCCAATTCTTCCAATGATCTCAAGCAAGCGCGTGTCGTGGCGATCCTCCCGACCGGTATGAAATACGGCGGGAAATTTTCCCCGGCGGGAGAAACGGTAGCTTTCAATGATCGGACGAATGAACTGACGTGGGATTTGGGAACTTTTTCCGCTACGGGGTCTCTGCCGCGCGAACTGGCTTTCCAAGTAACGACAACGCCGAATGTGAGTCAGGTGGGCAAACCGCTTGTTTTGGTGGAGAGCGTCATCTTCACCGCGAAGGACACGTTCACCGATCAGGATATCCGCGTGGAAAAAGGCGAACAGAGCAATTATCTTCCCGATGACAAAACATACAACTTCGCGCCCGGCGAGGTGCAGCCGGCCGATTAAACAAATTCGAGATGAAAAGAACATGTCAGCCTGGCAACCACAAAAAAATAGCGGCAAGGGGCGCGTAGGCGAACTTGCCACGAGATCCGGAGTTATTCATACTCCGTTTTTTATGCCGGATGCCACGCGCGCGTCGGTGCGGGGAGTCACGCAAGATGAGCTCGAGCAGAGCGGGACACCGGCGCTCGTCGTGAATACCTATCATCTTTTCTTGCAGCCCGGGGAAGATCTGGTAAAGCGGGCCGGGGGCGTGCATGCTTTTATGCGCTGGAACAAGCCGATCCTCTCTGACTCGGGTGGTTATCAGATATATTCGCTCATCCACAAGAACCCGAAGATGGGACAGATCACGGAGGAGGGCGCGGAATTCCGCTCAATACTCGATGGATCCAAACATCTGCTTACGCCTGAGCGTGCCATACAGGTACAGTTCGACCTGGGTGTCGATATGATGGTCGTTCTGGATGATCCGCGGCCCAATAGCGCGCCGCCAGCGGAGATTGGAGAAGCGATGGAGCGGACTGTGCGCTGGGCGAAGCGTTGTAAGGCGGAATATGAAAAACAGATCGTTTCGCGCGGACTGACGGAAAAAATGCGCCCGCTTCTTTTCAGCGTGGTGCAGGGAGGGATGTTTCGGGAGCTCCGCAAGCGCTGTGCGGAAGGGCTGATTGAGATCGGCTTCGATGGATATGGCTTCGGCGGGCGGCATATCGATGAGGAGGGAAATTTTTTGGAGGACATCATCGGCTATACCGCTTCGCTCATACCGGAGGGCAGTATGCGTTTCGCCCTCGGAGTCGGAACGCCGGAAGATATCGTCCGGTGCCACGCGCTCGGCTGGGATATGTTCGATTGCGTGATACCGACGCGGGAAGGGAGGCATGGGCGGCTTTTCCTTTGGAAAAGCGGAATCTCGAATCTCGAATCTCGAATCTCGGTAAAAAATCAAGATTCAAAAATCAAGATTCAAGATTCATCGGAAAGTTTCTATCACACAATAAATATCTCAAACGAGCAGTTCAAGGAAGATTTTGCTAGCGTGGATCCGACGTGCGATTGCGAATTATGCACGAAATACACGCGGGCTTATCTGAAGCACCTTTTCAAAGCCGGTGAGCCGCTGGCCAGTCGTTTGGCGTCGCTTCATAATGTCCGTTTCTACGCGAAGCTGATGGAGAAACTCCGAGTCGCTTGACTTTTGACTTTTGGCTCTAGAGAGGGTAGATTGAATGTATAATTAATCCTTTTTTATGGCTGAAGAAAAAAATGATTTGATGGAGAAAATAGTGTCGCTGTGCAAGCGGCGGGGGTTCGTGTTTCCATCGTCTGAAATTTACGGCGGTTTTGCGGCGGTCTATGATATGGGGCCGTACGGAGTGGAACTGGCGAACAATATCAAGGATGCCTGGTGGAAATATATGGTGCAGCTGCGCGAGGACATCGTAGGTCTCGACGCGGCGATTTTTATGCATCCGAGAGTGTGGGAGGCCTCCGGACACGTGGGCGGTTTTTCCGATCCGCTCTCGGAATGCAAAAATTGCCATGCGCGCGTCCGCGTGGATCATCTGCTTGAAGAAATCGGTATCGCCGCCGATGAGAAAATGAATGAGATGGAGATCAATGCGCTTTTCAATCAAAACAAGGAGAAAGTAGCCTGCCCGAGATGCGGAAGGAAAGACTTCACGGAAGCGAGAGGGTTTAATCTGCTGGTGAAGTCGAATCTGGGGAATTTTACGGATCAGTGGATGGATGAGCCCGTGTATTTGCGAGGAGAAACGTGCCAGGGGATCTATGTCAATTACAAGAATGTTCTCGACTCGAGCCGGGTCAGGATTCCTTTCGGCATCGCTCAGATCGGCAAAGTTTTCCGCAATGAGATCACCGCCCGGCAGTTTATTTTCCGGACGCGCGAATTCGAACAGATGGAAATGCAGTATTTCACCCACCCGGCGCAAGAAATGGAAGCGTATGAAGAACTGAAACAGTATCGCTTCCAGTTTTATCTCGATCTGGGAATAAGGAAAGAGAATCTCCGCTGGCACAAGCATGAGAATCTGGTTTTCTATGCCAAGGAGGCTTATGATCTCGAATATAATTTCCCGTTCGGCTTCAAAGAACTCGAGGGCGTACACGCGCGCGGGGATTATGATCTCACTCAGCATGCGAAGTTTTCCGGTGTGGCGCTCGACTATCTCGAACAGGCCACCGGCGAGAAATATGTGCCGCACATCGTGGAATCGTCAGTGGGTGTCGGTCGGATGCTTTTGGCGTTCTTGACTGAGGCATATGTCGAAGAAGCTCTCGAGAACGGCCCCTCCCAAAATCCTTCGGATACTGTGGCGGGCAGGGACACTCGGATTGTTTTGAAACTACCGAAAGTGCTAGCGCCGGTGAAGGTAGCGGTCTTTCCGCTTATGAAGAACAAGCCTGAGCTGGTTATCAAGGCCAAGGAGATATTCGATACGCTGAAGCCGCACTTCGTCTGCGAATTCGACGACAACGGCAATGTAGGGAAACGCTACCGCCGCCAGGACGAAATCGGCACACCCTACTGCGTGACGGTGGATTTCGATACGCTTACCGATGGCGCTGTCACCGTCCGCGACCGCGATACGATGCAGCAGGAACGCATGCCGATAGAACGCCTCAAAGAGTTTTTTGCAGAAAAGTTCTAGCCTGATTCGTAATTCGTAATTCTTGATTCTTTTTGAAATGAAATACCAGAAATATACGCTGAAAAACGGACTCCGGATTGTACTGGCGCCGATGCATGACACGGAAACGGCGACGGTCATCGTGATGACCGGCGTGGGGTCGCGCTATGAGACGGAAAAAGAAAACGGGCTGGCGCATTTTCTCGAGCATATGTTCTTCAAAGGCACGAAGAAGCGTCCCGACACCCATACGATCACCAAGGAATTGGATGCTATCGGAGCGGAGTACAATGCCTACACCGCCAAGGATCATACGGCCTACTACGCCAAAGTCGAGGCCCATCATTGGGACACGGCGCTGGATGTGGTGAGCGACCTTTTTCTCAATGCCAAATTGGAAAAAGCAGAGATCGATCGCGAGCGCGGCACCATCCTTCAGGAAATCAATATGTACGAGGATATGCCGCAGCGCAGGGTCGGGGAACACTTCGAGAAACTGCTCTATGGTACGCATCCTTTGGGGCGGGAAATCCTCGGACCGAAAGACAACATCAAGTCTTTTACCCGCGCTGACTTCATCAAGTATCTCCGTCGCGGCTATACGGCCGAGAACGTCGTGGTCGGCGTCGCCGGCAAGATCGATCCAAGAAAAGTGAAGAAAGAGATCGAAAAGCATTTCGCAGGTATCCGGACCGGCAGGCGCCCTGCCTTCAAAAAAATCAAAGAACAGCAAACCCAGCCGGAAATCAATTTGCATCACAAAAAAACAGATCAGACGCATCTCATCGTCGGGGTGCGGGCGTATGATATGTTTCATAAAGACCGCTTCGCCCTTGCGGTATTATCCACCGTTCTTGGCGGCGGGATGTCGAGCCGACTGTGGATGGAGGTGCGTGAGCGGCGCGGTTTGGCCTACAACGTCTCGACCAATGTGGATACCTACCACGATGCCGGCTACCTGGCGACGCAGTGCGGTGTCGAGCATGAGAATGTGGAAAAGACGCTCACCGTGATCCTTGAGCAGTATAGGAAGATCATGTCTGAGCTTTGCGGCGAGGAAGAATTGCGGAAGGCCAAAGAATATATGAAGGGCCATTTCGCGCTCGGTATGGAAGGTTCAGATGACATCGTCGGCTATCTCGTGACGCAGGAAGTCCTGCGCCATAAGATCATGCTTCCCAAAGAGCGCGTCAAGATGATCGAGCGCGTCACGGCAGAGGATGTCCAGCGGGTGGCCAGAGACATTTTTCAGAATGAAAAGCTGAATGTGGCGGTCATCGGGCCGCATACGTCGAAGGCTTCGCTTTCAAGAATACTGAATCTAGAATCTTGAATCTTGGTATGACGGATAAAAAGATACAATCGTTTACAGACTTGAATGCTTGGAAAGAATCTCATAAGCTGGTTCTTCTAGTATATAAACATACAGCTTATTTTCCGAAAGGTGAGATATTTGGCCTAACAAATCAGATACGTCGGGCCGTTGTGTCGATAGTTTCGAATATTGCCGAAGGATTCGGAAGACAATCCTACAAAGAGAAGACTCAGTTTTATTCTATTGCTCAGGGCTCTAATCTTGAACTACAGAGTCAAATGCTTGTTGCAAGAGATATCAGATTTCTTAAAGAAGAAGAGTTCAAAGAGATTGCAAATCAGTCGATCATAGCGGGAAAGTTGTTGAGTGGACTTATTAGGACAACGAAGGCATATTCTTCAAAAGCCTAGATTCAAGATTCTAAATTCGAGATTCAATTCTTATGTCAGACGAACGCGTTGCAATCGGAACGAATATCGCCTTGCGGCTGGCTATGGTCATTGCCGTGGCCTATTTTCTCTATTTCGTCCGCGACGTCGTTCTGGTAGCGCTCTTCGCGATTCTGACTGCGGCGGCCCTTTCGCCTGCTATCAACAAGCTGCGGGAGTGGCGGCTGTCCCGGGCAGCGGCTGTTATCATCGTCTATGCCACCTTGTTTTTGGGCGGTGTGGCGCTCTTGGTCATATTTCTCCCGCTATTCTTTTCGGAAGTGAAAGAGTTCCTTCATAACTGGCCGGAGTATGTCAAGCGTTTGGATACGTTTCTTTCCAGTCTGCAGGCGTATTTGAGCACGCTCGGAGTGGATTTTCAGAAAGACCAGTTTTTCCAAGACATCGAAAGCAATATCGCCGGGTGGCTCTCCAACATCCTGACTACGATACTCGGATTATTTCAGAGCTTCATCCATCTGATCGGATTTTTCTTTCTCGCGCTCTATCTTTCCCTTGAGGAAAAGGGGATCGAGAAGTTCTTTCTCCTTTTGACGCCGAAAGAATATCACGCGCAGGCGCTCTCCATCGTTTCTCGGATGCAGGGCAAGGTGAGCCAGTGGCTCGTGGGGCAGGCGCTCCTTATGCTCATCGCGTTTGCCATATATTATATCGGATTGACGGCGCTTCACGTGCCGTACGCCTTAGCCATCGCCTTTTTCGGAGGAATAATGGAGATTCTGCCGTATATCGGGCCGGTAATCGCGGCCATCCCGGCCATTGTGATCGGGCTTTTGGTCTCTCCGGTTCTAGGCGTCTCAGCCCTCGTCTTTTATATCATCGCTCATCAGGTGGAGGCGCATATCATCGCTCCGCAAGTGATGAAGCACTCGGCAGGGCTCAATCCCGTGGCGCTCATCATCGCCATCCTCCTCGGCGCGGAACTAGCCGGGCCGCTCGGGATCATCTTGTCTGTGCCGATCACGATGATGCTGTCTGTCTTCGTGGAGGATATTTTGGTGAAGCGACAGTCATAAATGTCAAAATCGAAATGTCAAATGCCAAATCAACTCCAAATATTCAAAATCTAGAATTTACTTTTTGCATTTGGATTTAGGATTTGATTTGATATTTGAAATTTGGGTTTTGAAATTGTTATGCAAACATCCGGAATACTGTATATCGTCGCGACACCGATCGGCAACCTCTCTGATATTACCTTACGCGCCCTTGAAACGCTCAAAAAAGCGGACGCGATTTTGTGCGAGGATACGCGCGTGACGAGCAAGCTCTTGGCGCATTACGACATCAAGAAGCCGCTCATTTCCTGCCACGAGCATACAGACGAACGCAAACTCTCCCAGATCATCGAGCGGCTGCAAAAAGGGGAGAGCCTGGCTTTCGTATCCGATGCCGGGACGCCAGGACTTTCCGACCCGGGCAACCGGCTGGTGGAATTGGCCATCGCTGCCGAAGTTCCCGTGATACCCATTCCGGGTGCCTCTGCTCTCGGTGCTATTGTGTCTGTGGCCGGTATCAATATGCAGGAATTCGTCTTCAGGGGATTTCCGCCGCACAAGAAAGGCCGGGAAACTTTTTTCAAGGCTGTCGCGGCGAGCGAGGTACCGGTGGTCTATTACGAATCTCCCCACCGCGTGATGAAGAATCTGGAGCTCCTTCTGAAATTCGCTCCAGAGAAAAAGATTGTCATCGGGCGCGAATTGACGAAGATGTTTGAAGAAGTGGTGCGTGGAAGTATTCAGGAAGGACTCCAGTATTTCACGGAGCATCCGGAGAAGGTCAAAGGAGAGTTTGTGATAATCATATATGCGTAGATATATTTCTTATCAATCAAATTGTACTATACTACGTAGTATAGTATTATATGACTAAGAGAAAACAAAGGTATGGCGAAGTTTCACAGTCGGAAAATTTCTCAGAGTGAAAAAGATGGGATGATATTCAAATTTTGTAAGGCGGTAGCTTCATTGAAGACAGAGCAGGAGGCCGCTGAGTTCTTAAGAGATCTTTTATCGGCGCAAGAAATAGAGATGCTCGCGGTACGGCTGAAAATTGCTGAGTTATTGGATAAAGGAAATAATTATGGAGAAATCAGAAAAAGACTTAATGTCAGCCCGGGGACTATTGCGCGTGTAAATGAATGGCTCAGTATCTCGGGTCAAGGGTATCGTACGGCTTTAGTGAGAACGAAAGAGGAAGAAAAGAAAGAAAATTATGGTGATTTGGGATTTTTGGTCGGAGGATGGGACCACGGCGTGAAAAGGCGCTACCCGATGTATTATTGGCCGGAGTTGCTCCTCAAAGAAATTATGAAAAGCGCCAACCAGCGCGAAAAGAAGAAGATGCAGAAAGTATTGGAAACAATAGAGGCAAGTAAAATAAAGTTTCCGCTGTATTCTCAGTTGAAAAAGATCATCAGAAAATGAAAAAGACAAACTGTACTATACTACGTAGTATAGTACAGTTTGTGAAATAGCGGATGAGAGTGGAACTTACTATTATTACCTACTGAACTATGCAGTTTTATTTAGCGGTCAAGGGGATTATAGAGCGTGACGGAAAAATTCTCGTTTTGAAAAGAAGTGCTCTGGATGATCACCTGCCGGGAGTGTGGGAAACGCCTGGCGGCGGCGTCGATCAGGAAGAGCGTCCGCAAGAGGCTCTCAAGCGTGAGATCTTGGAAGAAACGGGACTGGTTGTTACGATAGGCAGACCATTCAACGTGTTTACCTTTCGCAAAGATACGGGGGAATTCAAAGTCGGTATCACGTTTATATGCAAATATGAAAATGGCGAGGTGAAGCTTTCCGAGGAACATTCCGAATATCGTTTTATCAAGCCGAGTGAGTTTGCGGAATTGCCATCCATACCATCGCTCTATGAAGAAATCGCCCGTTATGGAAATGAGGTATAATGGATGGGGGGAATTGTGATTTATGATTCATGATTTATGAATCAAGAAATTTAAAAACCCGACGGTCGTTAGACGCATCGGGCTCCGACTATGGTCGGGTTGAGAGCGGTTATTGTAACCAATCCCTCAACTTTTGCAGATAGGGAAAGAGCCAGTCGGCTATATCCCCGTTGGCGTTATCGCAACTGCCGCCGGTGGTGCAATCGGCCGATAGGCTGGTGTAAACCAATACGCCTGTCAGCAGAAGAAAGCCGAGACCCGTCAGCATCCGGTGCAGAGTTTTTTTACGATTTTCCCTCCGCTCCTGATTGCGCACGTTTCGTTCCAATATTTGAAGCTGGGACCTGTTGTAGGTATTAATCATTTCTCCTCCTTTGGTTGGTGCCAGGTGATTATCACCCAGCAAAAAAATTGTTAGTGAACCACTACAATTGTCCATTATACACTAAAAAATTGATGCTGTCAATGAGAATATATGAATAACACCTCAGACAAGCCATTTTACGTCATTACCCCTATCTATTACGTCAATGCCAAGCCGCATATCGGCCATGCCTATACGACAATAGCGGCCGATTGTGTGGCGCGGTATCAGAGACTGTTGGGGAAAGAGGTATTTTTTTCCGTGGGCACTGATGAGCATGGGATGAACATAGAGAAGAAGGCCGAAGAAGCCGGCAAGTCGCCGGAAGTCTTCGTCGATGAGATCGCTCTCATTTTCAAAGACTTGTGGGCGAAACTCAATATCAGCTATTCGAAATTTATCCGTACCACTGATCCCGAGCATAAGGAAGCCGTGCAGAAAGTCCTCCAGGATTTTTACGACAGGAAAATCATCTACAAAGGTTTTTACGAAGGGCTTTACTGCACCGGTTGCGAGCAATTCAAAGTGAGAAGCGATCTTGTCGACGGCAAATGTGTCGATCACAATCGCGCACCGGAAATAATGAAGGAAGAAACTTATCTCATGAAGATGACGGAACTACAGCCGGAGCTGATCCGCAAGATCGAAAATGACGAATTAGAAGTCCGCACGGAAAAATATAAGAAAGAAATCCTCTCGTTTCTCAAGAACGAGAAGCTCGAAGACATCTCCATATCGCGCAAGAATGTTTCCTGGGGCATTCCTCTTCCTTTCGACGACACGCATACGACGTATGTCTGGCTGGATGCTTTTTTGAATTACCTGACGGTTCTCGGCTGGAATGGCGACAGAGAAAAAGTGCCGCGCGAGTGGCCCGCCGACGTGCAATTCTTGGGAAAAGACATTTTGCGCGTCCATGCCACTATCTGGCCGGTCATGCTTCTCCATCTCGGTTTTCCGTTGCCCAAGCTTCTCTTCACGCATGGGCATATCCTTTCCTGTGGGAGAAAGATGAGCAAAACGATCGGCAACACCATCTCTGCCGATCTGATGATCGAAAAATTCGGCGTCGATGGCACCCGCTATCTCTTGATGAGCGCCGGGACATTCGGCGAGGACGTGGATCTGACGATGGAGCGGATGACCGAAAAATACAATGCCGACTTGGCGAATGGGCTGGGGAATCTTCTTTCTCGCTCAATCAAATTAAGCGAGAAACTTACAACTAACAACTTACCACTTACAACGAATGCAAAATACCCTGAAGAGTTGAAAAAACTTATTGAAGAATATTGCTTCGCCGAGATACTCCAGTTTGTTTGGAAAAAAATCGCTGAGGCCAACAGATATATCGATGAAACCAAGCCGTGGGAATTGGTGAAGGCAGATCAGCCTGAGTTTGAGAAAGTTATGCGGAAGCTTTTGGAGGATATCGCTCTCGTAGCATCTTGGATAGAGCCCTTTATGCCGGAAACGACGAAAAAAATACAGAAGGCCTTGCAAGAAAGGAAAACCGATTCGCTTTTTGAAAGGATAAAAGCTTGAATAAAAAAGACGAGCGGCTTGGGGTGGTTCAAGCGCGCTCGAAGCAGTGGAAGGGGCGGACGTTGCCGTGTTGATTGATGGCTGGGCTGTTTGGCTGATTACCCTTTGAACAGGTGGACGAGGTCGTCTGGGGTAACTCCTTGCAAATATGCCCAGAGCAGGAAGGCGGCGATTATGAGCCCCAAGACTGCTGCAGGCAAAAGGCCCGTTTCTGGGTCTTGCGGTTGCTGTTCCATGGTGATCTCCTGTGGTTAATCGAAGATGCGTCGGAGGCCTGGTCCGAAAACAATGGCGGCCGGGACAAGACTGATCACGGCGAGGAATAACCAGCTGATTACACGAACGAACGCCCGGTGTTTTTCCATGATTTCTCCTAGTGGGTTAGCAATGAAAGATTTAGGCCGGAGAGATATACTCCGGCAATGATGGAGAGGAGGGCGATGATCAAAGCGATGATGATAGCGATCCTTTCGTTGGTCATGAGCACATCTCCCGTGATAATTTAAAGGACAAACTTTACCATATCCCTTTTTGGGCTTAAAAGTCAAGTTATGCTCGATATTCACGCTCATTTGTTCTGGAAATCGTACGATGCGGATCGGGACGAGGTTGTTGCGCGTGCGCGAGAGGCAGGTGTGACGAAAATGATCTGTGTCGGGACGGAACCGGAGGATAACCCTCAGGCGATCGCGATGGCGGAGAAGTATGAGGACATATACGCTAGCGTTGGATTCCATCCTCATTATTTTAA
>Ga0113563_10000574_pt1 | contig 18121 bp, 17 predicted proteins | sample Mud3Dept3metaG_FD_80117 | JGI IMG/M metagenome (GOLD analysis project Ga0113563, IMG submission 80117) | Freshwater wetland microbial communities from Ohio, USA, analyzing the effect of biotic and abiotic controls - Mud 3 Core 4 Depth 3... | ecosystem: Environmental > Aquatic > Freshwater >...
ATCCCCTGCCCGGGCAAAAAAGCCTTCGCCTCGCCAAAAAAGGCGGTGGTTCCTCTTTTCCCGAGGCGGGCTGCCGCCGTTTCCGCCCGGCCATTCCTTGGCCACCGCATCTCTTTGCGGAAACGAAGAAGGGGAAGCCCAAAAGGTTTCTCCCGGTCCTTTTTGGCTTGGGCGCCTGCTTTCTTGCCCGGGCAACAAGAAAATGGGTCTGAACGACCCACTCATTTGGAGATGATTCTCAAATTATTATTCCCTATTTTCACCACCGGGCCCATAGGGAGCACAGAGATTTGCGGTTCAAAAGGCAAGACCATAACGAAAGACAAGAAAAAAATATTCCCCTGTGCCCTCCGCGCTCTCCGGGATGAGTATCTTTACTGGATCCCGGCGGCGGCCTTGGCCATGGCCAGGTACTTCTTCAATGGCGATTCAAACAGGATCATCATCTTCTGGGCGGCCATGGAGCCTTCGGCGTGGACCGTCGTTACCTCGTGGAAGGCCGACTCGTGGGAGCAAACCAATCGCTGGGCCATATGGATCATTTTGAGCCGGTCTTCGGTGGAGTACTTGGCCGAGCCTCCCAGGTAATGCTCCAGATACCCGTGGAGGTCCGGGTTCTCCCAGTCTTTGCGGTCCGGCGCGGTCGCGACGATCCCCCCGCAGATGTCTTGAATCAGCTTGACGAACTCGTGGTATTTTCCGGCGAAATGGAGCTTGGCCATGTTGGCGATAAGCGGATTGGGCACGGCGATGTCACCGTACATCACCGGGTCTTTGGCCGCGGCGTCGGCCAGGGCGCGGAGGGTCTCCACGTAACCGGCGATGTCGGCCAGCTTGTCGCGGACATGGCCGACCTTGGAGAGGCCGTTGTATTCCGCCATGGCGACAGCGCACCCGGCCATCACTTCCACCGAAGGGACTTTATAGCTGATCGCCGTGAAACGGTGGAAGGTGGCGAAGGTGTAGGCGAGGAGCATGGAGAACTGCCATTCCCCGCACATGAAAACGCGGTCCCAGGGGACGAAGACGTTGTCGAAGACGATCATGGCTTCGGTCAATTCCCGAGGGGGACGGTCCGGGTGAAATTCGTGGGGGGTCCAATTTCCCCGCCCGGCGCGGCAGATGAAGGTGATTCCCTTGGCGTTGGCCGGCACCGCGAAACTCACGGCGTAATCGGCTTCGTTCTCCCGCATCTGGCGCGTGGGAACCACGATGATTTCGTTGGCGGCCGGGGCGCTGGTGATATGGATTTTGGCCCCTTTGACGACGATGCCGTCGGAACGGCGTTCGACCACGTGCAGGTAGTAGTCAGGGTGCTTCTGCTGCGACGGCTCCAGGGACCGATCCCCCTTTACGCAGGTTACCGCGCCGCACATGGCCAGGTCGTTTTTGCGGACATGCTCCAGGAATTTGAGAGCGTTCTCCTGGTACTGTTTTTCCCCCATCTGCCCGGCGACGACGAAAGCCGCGTTCAGGCAGTCCGTGCCGATATCTTTTCCGAAGGGGAGGCCGCCCGTGAGTTCGATCGACCGCTGGATCATTCGGGTCCGGAGGGTGAGATCCTCGGAGGTCCGGGGGGTGATGAAATAACGGTTCACGGGGTCCCCGGTCCGAGGGTGAGGGGCCGTGAACAGGTTCCGGACCTCCGGGTCCGGGGAATTACTGAGCGCAAAGCCCTGAGCCACCGTTTCCACAGACAAACCGAGGATGGGGTGGGAGGTGATGTCCGCAACCTTTTCCCCGCGGATGTAAACGCTTCGGCCGTCTTTCAGACTCTCTTTGTACTGCTCGACAGTGCGGATGCCCATCTTTCACCTCCTGTAGGGATGGTTTGGTAAAAAACTCTTATGCCGGCGTGGGGGCACCACGGAGCCTAAAAATAAGCTTTTCCTATGAGCCCCCTGCCCCTCGACGGGGGCGGAAGCAGGATAATGGCCCTCTCCCGCCAGGGGAGGGTAAGCTTCTATTTTCGGAGTAAGTCCGTCGGTCCCGCTGAAGGAGCGGAGGGAATCGCGCCCCGCCTGGTAGACACACCCCCCGGATAGCCGGACGCCCCGGCAAATGACCCTCTTCCCGCTGATTTTGCCAATTCAGCGAATCCGCTTTATTGAAAACGATTTGGAGAAAAAATTCAATGGCAAAAATCGGGTTTCTGCGGAAAAATATCTACTGAGTTCAATTCGGCGAAGAAGAGGAGGAGAAAGGATGAGATGCGATCCCGCAAGCCTCAACATCAAAGACGGCCATGATTTGCTGGTCTGCGCCGTTCTGCCGCGGCCTATCGCCTTTGTTTCCACGATCGGGCCTGACGGGGTGAACAACCTGGCCCCGTTCAGCTATTTCACGATCCTGTCCTCAAGGCCGGTCGTGGTGGGATTCGGCATCGGTCCGAAGAGAGACGGGGGGAAGAAGGACACCCTGGTAAATATTGAGTTCGCCGGCGATTTTGTGATCAACGTGGTCACCGAAGATCTGGCCAAAGCCATGAACGTCACCTCGGGGGAATACCCGCCCGAGGTCGACGAATTCAAAGAGGCGGGCCTGACGGCGGTCCCGGGAGAGAGGGTGAAATCGCCCCGGGTCGGCGAATCACCGCTCAATTTGGAGGGCAGGCTCCTGCAGATCCTGGAGTTCGGCGAGGTTCCCCGGATCAACCGGTTCGTGATCGGAGAAGTGCTGCGGATTCACGTCCAGGAGGGATTAATGGTCAACAATATCGTGAAGGCGGAGAGACTGAAACCCATAGGCCGAATGGGAGAGGATTTCTACTGTCGGACGCAGGATATCTTCGAGATGAAAAGGCCGGAAGGGCGAAAAAAGAATTAACCGCAGAGAACGCAGAAAAAACCAATCGTTAAAGGCATCAAAAGAAACGAGGCCTTGGTTTTTTGGTTTTGCCCAAATTCTCCGGGGTCTCGGCGATCTCCGCGGTTAAAACGGCTCAGCACACTTTATCCATCCAGCCGAAAGGATCCTTGATCTTCCCGTACTGGATTCCGACGATGTTGTCGTAGAGTTTTTGGGCCAGGGGGCCGACTTTCCCCTCGTTGATGAGATGCACCCTGCCTTTATAATTCAGTTTGCCTACGGGGGAGATGACGGCGGCGGTACCGGAGGCGAAGGCTTCTTTCAGTTTTCCGGTCTCCAGGGCGCGGAGAACTTCATCGAGGCTGATCATCCGTTCGGAAACCTTCATCTCCCAAGATCGGGCGAGATGGAGGACGGAATCCCGGGTGATACCCGGAAGGATCGTCCCGCCGAGGGGCGGGGTCACCAGCTCGTCGCCGATGTAGAAAAGGATGTTGCTCGTTCCCACTTCTTCCACATATTTTCTTTCGATGGCATCGAGCCAGAGGACCTGGTTGTATCCTTCTTCGTGGGCCTCTTCTTGCGCCAGGAGGCTGTGGGCGTAATTGGCCAGGGTCTTGGCTTCTCCCAGCCCGCCCCGGGCCGCCCGGATGTATTTCTCGCTCACGTAGATTTGGGTGGGGCTGAAACCCTGCGGATAATAGGCCCCGACCGGCCCGAGCATGACATAGAACAGGTACTGGTCAGAGACCTGGACTCCGAGCGCAGCCTCATTGGCGATCAGGTTGGGGCGGATATAGAGGGATGAACCCGGCATTGAGGGCACCCAGTCCTTTTCCAGCCGAATGAGCTGCTTGGTGGCCTCCAGCACGAATTCAACATCCAACTCCGGAATGCACAGGCGCTTTGCGGAGCGGTTCATTCGCTCGAAATTCTTGCGCGGGCGGAACAGGTAAATCTCCCCGTTGGGCCAACGATACGCCTTGAGGCCTTCGAAGACCTCCTGGCCGTAGTGCAGGACCAGGGCTGCGGGATCCATGGGGATCGGGCGGTAGGGTTCGATTCTGGCGTTGATCCAGCCTTTGCCTTTTTGGTAGTCCAGGAGAAAAAGGTAGTCCGTGAAAATTTTCCCGAAACCCAGCGGCTGTCCGGATTCGGGTTTTTTCTTCAAAGCGCCGGGAATGGCCTGAATAATTGGAATTTCCTTCATGAACCACACTCCCTATTGATAAGCATTCTCTAAAATTTTTATATAGCACAGATGTTAAGGAAATGAAAAGGAAAAAATCCGAAGTATCGTAACCCTTCAGTCACGGGTGGCCTTGGCCCCCGCCCTCTCCACGAAGATCCCAGCGCCTTATGATTCCAAGCGGGCCGGTCGGGCCCCCAGGCCGGGGCACCTCTTGGCCTTTGCGCCGGTCCGCCATTCCTAGCGACTGGCCACCCGGGACTGAATAATTACCCCGGGGGCAGAGGAGGTCGTCCTTCTCTCTCACCGTCACCCTGACCCCGGCACTGACTCACCTTGCCCGGGCCAAGGTGAGGACATCTACTTGACGGGCTCCGGCCTTGATCAGAACCTTGGCGCATTCCTCGACCGTTGCCCCGGTGGTGTAGACATCATCGACCAGGAGGAGGTTTTTTCCGTTCACGGGCCGGGGGTCAGAAATAGCGAAGGCCCCGCGGATGTTTTTCTGCCTCTCCGCTGCCGATAGTTCGGTTTGGGGGACGGTAGGGCGGATACGCCTCAAAGCCGTGAAATCAAGGGGGAGGGAATGCCGGCGGCTGATGCGCCTGGCCAAGAGGAGAGACTGGTTGAAACCCCGCTGGCGCAGACGGCGGGGGTGGAGGGGAACGGGGATCACGAGGCCATAGTCAGCAAAAGAAAGATCCGGGTCCCGGTACCCGGCCAGGAGGTCGCCCAGAGGCTTGGCCAGACGGGAATGACCGCGGTATTTAAATTGGGCCAGGATGGCGGGGATCAGGCCTTCATAATGAGCCCAGGCCCTGGCTCTGGCGAAATGGCCGTCTCCCCGCAGGCAATCCGAGCAAAGGTGGTCTTCTCCGAGGTCACTGGCGAAGTCGACGCCGCAGCGGGGACAGCGGGGATGAGCCACCTCGCGAATCTGGCGGAAACAGGCCGAGCAGATTCCCGCGGGATTCTTCTCTTCCCGGCTTTCCGCACAGAAGGGACACCGGGGGGGAAAGAAGAAGTCGATCAGGGCCTGCCACCCCGGAGCCATCTCTACGGGCTCAGCGGGTAGTTGTAGAAGGGAATCGCGGGCACAACCTGCGTCGCCTGGGGGAGGGAAATGCTGAACGTCCCCCAGGAGTGGCAGCTGCGGCAGAACCCGGTCCACTCGGGCTCGGCCTGGCCGCACGCCGAGCAAAGGTAAGCGGGGGCGCGCATCTTCTGCGACTCCAGCGCCTTTTCGTAAGCTTCGATGGCCCGCACCGAATCGCCGCGGCGGTGGAAAGCCTGGCCCATCAGGATGGACAGCTCGGGGAAATAGATTCCGGAAAGCTCCATCTCCCGCAGCTGCTCCAGGGCCTCGTCAATCATCTCCAGACGGACCAGGAGCCGGCTGTAAAAAAACCTCAGCGCGGTGTTTTCCGGGCGCTTCTTCAGGAAATCCAAATAGAGCTGGAGGATTCTCTTCGGGTTGGCCATGGACAGGTAAAGGGACTCCAGGCGTTCGAGAAAAACCGGGTTGGCCGTCGACTCGTAAGCGCGCAGCCAAAGCTGGCCGGCGTCGTCGGGTTCTCCCTGCCGCAGGAGCACGTCCCCCAGGGCAACCTGGGCCGGGATAAAATCCCGGTCTTCTTTGATAATCTCGCGCAGGGCTTTTTCCGCCCCCTTGAAATCCCCCTTTTGGGCAAGCTCCTGGCTGAGTTTGTATTCCATGCCCAGGAGGATTTTTTCCTCGGCGAGGGCCTGTTCTTTTTCCTTGGAATGCTTCAGGACGCTTTTCTGGGCCTCGTAAGCCTCTCGCCAGTCCCCCTGTTTGAGGAAAAGATCGCGCTTCTTCCGGAGGGCTTCCCGGTTGGCGGGGTCTTTATCCAAGATGTGGTTTAGGGTCTCCACGGCCAGGGGGTAGTCATTGACGGCCACGTAATTCTTCACCAGGTCGAAAAGAAGCTCCAGGTTTTCCGCATCGATGGCCCTGGCTTTGATCAGGAGGTCGATCGCCTCCGCGCAGGACCCTTCGAGATGGTGGAGGTTGGCGAGAGAAAGGTACGAGGCGAAGTGCCGCGGCTCTTTCTCAAGGATCTTGGCGAAGGCCTCCTTCGCCTGCTTGATGTTTCCCTTCATCATTTGCTCGAGAGCCTGGCCGTACCGCTCGCGGAGAACCTCTTCGCGCTTGAGCTGTTTGGCGGAGCGCCAGAGAAGAAACGCACGCTTGGTGTCCACAAACAGGGTCACGAGAAAAACGAAAAAGGCGCCGATCACGAACGCCCCGAAGGCGATCAGCGCGGGGGAGAGGGAGAGAAAACGGTCCTCGTAAAGGGTAAAGACCACCTCCTCGGGATTCAGGTAGAAAAGGTAGCCGAACACGATGAAGACGAGGCAGAAGATGACGAAGGTCGTGCGGGAGAACATGGGGCGCTCCTTGCTACTTGTGGTAAGGTTCCTTCCGAATCAGCGTGAAAGCCCGGTACAGCTGTTCCAAGAGGATCATCCGCGCCATCCCGTGGGTCAGCGTCAGGGACGAAAGGGACAAGCGGAGGTCCGCTTCTTTCTTCAGCGCCTCGTCCAGCCCATAGGCCCCGCCCACAAGGAAGGCCGCGCCGCGGACTCCCGCGGTCATCCACCCTTCCAGCAGCCGGGAAAAGGCTTCAGAGGTAAAATTTCTTCCCCGCTCGTCCAGCGCCACCCGCCGGGCCCGGGGCGGGATTTTTTCCCGGATCCGGCGCCCCTCTTCGCGGAGGATAAAATCCCTCCGCCCCGGGGCAGCCACCCGCTCCTCGGGGACTACGGTCAGGACGAGTTCCGCGTAGCGGCGGATTCGGGCGGCATAATCCGCGCACGCCTCGCGCACGAAGGGTTCGGCGTTTTTCCCAACCGAAATCAGGGTCAGGCGCAAGGCGTGCCTCAAGCTTCCTTGCGGCGGGGAGGGCGGGCCGGCAGGTCAATCCGGGGAGCGTCGGCCCAGAGCCGTTCGAGATCGTAAAATTCCCGAACGGGCTGGTAGAAGACATGGATGACTACGTCCCCGTAATCGAGAAGGACCCAGCGCCCCTCGCGTTTTCCCTCGACACTGAGCGGGCGGAAATTTCCTTCCTTCAGCCTTTCCTCGATATGGCCGGCGATCGCCTGAACCTGGCGGTCCGAGTGGCCGCTGCAGATGACGAAATAATCGGTGAAAGAAGAAAGTTTTTTGACTTCCAGGATCACGAGGTCGACGGCCTTGTGGTCCAGAGCCGCTCGGGCGCAAAGGAAAGCTTTTTCTCTGTTGTCTGCGGGGGTCAAACTTACGATTCAGGTTCCTTTCTGATAGAGTCGTTTTTCGACGATGAACTTTTCAACGGCCGGGGGCAAAAGGTAGCGGATCGAATTTCCCCGGCCCAGGGCCTCCCGGATCTTGGTGGAGGAGATATCCAGGGCGGTGATTTCGCGGGGAAAAACTCCGAACCCGGATGGGTGCATATACCCGTCTTTTTTTGGATCATAGCAAAATTCGGAGGCGAGATCAACGGGAAGGTGTTCGGGGGTGAAGATTTTTTCGAACCCGGGGCGCGTCAGGATTACGAAATGGCAGAGGGTGAAGAGGGTTGCGGGGTTTTTCCAGGTGCCGATCTCCAAAAAGGCGTCGAGCCCCAGGATGAAGTACAGCTCCGCCTCGCCCCCCCACAGGCGCCGGATGCCGGGGATGGTCTCGACGGAGTAAGATTTCCCGGGGCGGGCGATTTCCGCATCGGAAAAGCAAAAGCGGGGGTTGTCGGCGATGGCCAGCCGCACCATCTCGCCCCTGAGCGGGGCGGGGAGAAGGTCTTTCTTTTCCTTGTGGGGGGGGTCGGAGGAGGGGATGAAAATGACCGGCTCGAGGCCCAGGCGGTCGCCGATCTCCTCGGCCGGCCGCAGGTGCCCGTAGTGGATCGGATTGAAGGTGCCCCCAAAGATCCCGATTTTTCTCATAGGCGGATCTGCCCCGATCCGAAGACGATGAATTTTAGGGTGGTCAGGTCTTCCACACCCATGGGCCCGAACGAGTGCAGCTTGGTGGTGCTGATCCCGATTTCCGCGCCCAGCCCGAGCTCGAAGCCGTCGCTGAACCGGGTGGAGGCGTTCACGAGCACGGTGGAGGAGGGGACTTCGCGCAGAAACCGCCGCGCATTTTCGTAATCGCGGGTGACAATGGCCTCCGTATGGGCGGAGCCGTAGCGGACGATATGGGCGACGGCCTCCTCCAGGCTGCCGACGACTTTCACGGAAAGGATCAGGTCCAGATACTCGGCGGTCCAGTCCTCCTTGCGGGCCGGTTTAACGAGGGGAAGAATCCGCCGGGTCTGCGGGCAGCCGCGAAGCTCCACCCCGGCGGCGATCAGTTTTTCCGCCATGGCCGGAAGAAAGCGGGGGGCAATTTCGCAGTGGACCAGCAGGGTTTCCATGGCATTGCACACCCCCGGCCGCTGGACCTTGGCGTTGAAGGAGACGGCCTCGGCCATTCCGAGGTCGGCTGAGGAATCGACAAAGACATGGCAGACCCCCTTGTAGTGCTTGATGACCGGGATCTTAGACCGGGAAACCACGAAACGGATCAGCTCCTCCCCTCCCCGGGGGATGATGACGTCCACCTCCTTCTCCATCTGCAGGAGGGCCTCGACGGCCTTGCGGGAAACGGTGGGAATGACCTGAACGGCGTCCGGGGGAATCCCCCGGGCCGTCAGCGCGCCCCGCAGGGTTTCGGCGACGGCCCGGTTCGAATGGATCGCCTCCGAACCGCCGCGCAGGATCACCGCGTTGCCCGCCTTGAGGCAGAGGGCGGCGGCATCTGAGGTCACGTTGGGCCGCGATTCGTAGATAATCCCGACCACTCCGAGAGGAATCCGCATTCGCCCGACCTGCAGCCCGTTCGGGCGGGTCCACATCCGGGTGACTTCCCCCACCGGATCCGGGAGGGCGGCGACTTCCCGGAGGCTGGCGGCCATGCCCTGGATAACCTTTTCCGTGAGGGTCAGCCGATCGATCAGGGCCGCCGAGAGGCCGGCCTCGCGGGCGGCGGCCACGTCGCGCGCATTGGCCTTCCGCAAGGCGGGCGCGGCCCGGAGGAGGGCGTCGGCCATGCCCCGCAGCGCCGCGTTCTTGACGCCCGTCGGCAGGTTCGCCAGGATCTGCGAAGTCTCCCGCGCCTTGCGCGCGATCTCGAGAATTTCCTTTTTGAGGGTCATGGTTCCTCCTGCCCCCTTCCCGGGGGAGGTTCAGCCGGCGGTCGTTGAACAGACCAGATCGTCGCGGTGGATGATTTCGTCATGATACTTGTAACCGAGGCGGCTTTCGATCTCCGTTGTCTTCCCGCCCCGGATTTTGGAAATCTCGGCGGAACCGTAGTTGACCAGCCCCTTAGCGAAGGCGTTGCCTGCGGGGTCGAGGAGAACAACCGGGTCGCCGACGCTGAACTTCCCCTCGGTTCCAAGAACCCCGGAAGGGAGAAGGCTCTTCCCTTTCTGAACGATGGCTCTTTTGGCCCCCTCGTCGACGATGACTTTCCCGGCCGGCTCCAGCGTGAAGGCAATCCAGTGCTTGCGGCTGGTCAGCTTGTTGATCTCCGACGTGAACAGGGTCCCCTCCTCGGCGCCGCAGAGAATCCTCTCCAGAATTCCTTCCTTCAGACCGTTGGCCAGGACCGTGGGGACCCCGAAAAGGGCCGCCTTTCGGGCGGCCTGGAGTTTCGTGACCATCCCCCCGATGCTGATCGGGCTGAGCGTCCCGGTGGCCTTTTTCTCCAACTCCGCAGTGACGTGGTCGACCCGGGGAATCAGCCGGGCGTTCCTGTGCAGACGCGGGTCCCGGTCATAGAGGCCGTCAATGTCGCTGAGAATGATGAGGAGGTCGGCGTTGACCAGATTGGTGACGAGGGCCGAAAGGTTGTCATTGTCCCCGAATTTAATCTCCTGGACGACGACGGTGTCGTTTTCGTTGATGACCGGGATTACCCCGAACTCCAAGAGCGTCAACAGGGTATTGCGGGCGTTCAGATAGCGGTTGCGGTTGGACAGGTCGTCGCGCGTGAGCAGGACCTGGGCGACTTTTTCCCCGAAGAAGCCGAAGGCCCGCTCGTAGTTCCACATGAGGGCGCTCTGGCCGATGGCTGCGGCCGCCTGCTTCCGGGGCATGGTCTTGGGTTTCTCCTTCAAGGCCAGGCGGGCCATGCCGGCGGCGATGGCCCCGGAAGATACAAGAAGCGGCTCGAACCCGCATTTCTTGGCCGCGGAAACCTCGCGGGCGAGGCGATCAAAGATGGGCTGGCTCAGGGCCCTCCCTTTGGCGGTCAAGACCCGGCTCCCGACCTTGAGGACGAAACGCCGGGCCTTTTTCAAAATTTCCCTGCGCATCAGGAATCCTTTCCCTCCGGATTTTTTTTCGGGAGGCCGGCGACCAGGGCGCCGAGGAGCATTCGCAGCCCTTCTCCGGTCAAGGCGGAGATCGGGAAGACTTCCCGGCTGAACCGGCGGAAATAGGCCCGCACCCGGGGAAGCTTTTCCCGGGCCTCCGGCAGGTCGGTTTTATTCAAAGCCACAACCTGAGGTTTGCGGCTCAGAGCGGCGTTAAAAAGGGCCAGTTCCCGGTTCAAGGTTTCGTAGTCGGCAATCGGATCGCGCGGGGGCGGGGCGGAAAGATCGAGAAGATGAAGAAGAAGAGAGGTCCGCTCCACGTGACGGAGAAATTTCAACCCCAGACCCGCGCCTTCGTGGGCCCCCTGGATGATGCCCGGAATATCAGCAATCACGAAAGAGGAGTGGTCGCCGAAGGAGACAATTCCCAGCTGGGGGACCAGGGTGGTGAAGGGGTAGGCGGCGATCTTCGGGCGGGCGGCGGAGATCTTGGAGATCAGGGTGGATTTTCCGGAATTGGGAAAGCCGATGATGCCCACGTCGGCCAGAAGCTTGAGCTCCAAGCGGAGCTGGCGTTCTTCCCCCGCCTGCCCCGGGTCAGCCCGGCGCGGGGCCTGATGGGTCGCCGTAGCAAAGCGGGCATTGCCGCGCCCGCCCTTGCCCCCCCGGGCGGCGCAGAAGGTCACCCCGGGGCGGGTGAAATCTTTCAGAAGCTTTCCGGTCGCGGCTTCCCACACCAGCGTTCCCACGGGAACGGGGACCCGAAGGTCAGGGGCGCTTTTCCCTTCCTGGTTTTTCCCCTTGCCGTGCTGGCCCCTTTTGGCGGAATAATGCTGCTGATAGCGAAAATCAAGAAGAGTCGAGAGCTGGGGGTCGGACTGCAGGATTACATCCCCGCCTTTGCCCCCGTCGCCGCCGTCGGGGCCGCCGCGGGGAACATACTTTTCTCGCCGAAAGCTGATGCAGCCGTTTCCTCCGTCTCCCCCTTTGACGAAGATTTTTGCCTCATCGATGAATTTGATGGATCGAACCCCCGCCGCGACGGTTCGCGAACCGGACGGTCGCGAAAATCAGGCCGGAACGCCTGCTTCCTGGGGCGTGTAAACGCTGACGCGCTTGCGTTCTTTGTCCAGACGTTCGAATTTGACAATCCCGGCGATCTTGGCAAACAGGGTGCAATCCTTGCCGATGCCGACATTCTGGCCGGGATGGATTTTGGTGCCGTGCTGGCGAACCAGGATGGACCCCGCCTTGACCAGCTGGCCACCGAACCGCTTTACGCCGAGACGCTGGCTGGCGCTGTCCCGCCCGTTTCGTGAACTCCCCTGTCCTTTTTTATGAGCCATAAGAACCTCCCAAAAAGTTCGAAGCAATCAATAAAAATGAAAATCCTTTTTCAGCAAACGGTCAGTTTATTGAACGTTGATCTCCTTGATCCGCACGGTGGTGAAGGACTGGCGATGCCCCTGGCGCTTGTGATATCCCTTCCGCCTTTTCATCTTGAAAACGATGATCTTTTTCGCCCGGCGCTGATCCAGAATTTCCCCCATGACCTTGACGTTGCTCAGATACGGGGAACCGACCAGGACCTGCTCGCCCTCGGCGTAATAGAGGACGTTGGAGAGCTCGATCTGGTCCCCTTTCTGGCCGGGGATTTTTTCCACCCGCAGGGTGTCTCCGGGAGAGATCTGGTATTGTTTCCCCCCTGTTTGAATAATGGCGTGCACGGCAGTCCTCCTCTTAAAAAAGTTTCCGGGTGCGTGTCGGTATGTCGGTATCAGGAATACGGCTGAATTCCCAAATTTAAACAAATATTATAAAATTCCAGGCTCTTTCTTGTCAACGGGAATTTGGCCGTTGCTGCTGTAAATGCGGAACTGCTCCAGGTGGTAGTCGTTGCGGGCGCTGATGACGATCCGCTTGCCGAAACGCCGCTCGATTTTTTCGACTTCGCTGCGCGCTTCGTCGAAGAGAAGGTTGGCCACGTTCGGATTCACGTCCACCAGGATATTGTCCCCCCGCAGGTCGCGGATGTCCCGTTGCACTTCCCGGAGGATTTCCTGACAGACGGTGGAGCGGGATTTCAGGAACCCCCGCCCCTCGCAATAGAAGCAGCGCTCGCTGAGTATTCGCCCGAGACTCTCGCGGGTCCGTTTGCGGGTCATCTCGACGAGGCCTAATTCCGAGATTTTCAGGATATTGGTCTTGCTCTTGTCCTTCTTCAGGGCCTCGGTCAGGGCCTGGAAAACCTTATCCCGGCTGGACTCCTTTTCCATGTCGATGAAATCGATGATGATAATCCCGCCGATGTTGCGCAGGCGGAGTTGATAGGCGATTTCGCGGACCGCTTCCAGGTTGGTTTTCAGAATCGTATCTTCGAGGTTCCGTTTTCCCACGTATCGGCCGGTATTCACGTCGATGACCGTGAGCGCCTCGGTCATCTCGATGACGATGTATCCCCCCGATTTCAGCCAGACCTTCCGGCCCAGGGCCCGGCTCACTTCCATCTCGATGCCGTAATAGTCAAAGAGCGGTTCTTCCTTTTCGTACTCTTCTACCGAGGATCGGATCTGGGGCATGAAATATTCGCAGAAATCCACGATTTTCCGGTATTCTTCCGCGGAATCCACCAGCACTCGTTCCACGTCCTGGGTAAAGAGATCCCGGATGGCCCGGAGAGTAATGTCCAGGTCCTTGTGGACCAGTCCGGGAACGGGACTGGTGGCTTTGCGCTTTTGGATGTTGGCCCACATTTTCATGAGAAAATCGAGGTCCTGCAGGATTTCCGCCTCTCCCTTTCCTTCCGAGGCGGTGCGAACGATCAGGCCACATCCGGCCGGCTTTATCTTCTGGATGATGTCGCGCAGGCGCTTGCGCTCGGTTTCATTTTCGATTCGCCGGGAAATGCCGATGTGGTCCACCATGGGCATAAGAACCAGGTGGCGGCCGGGGAGAGAGATGTGCGAGGTAATTCTTGCCCCCTTGGTTCCCAGAGGCTCCTTGGAAACCTGCACCAGGACTTCCTGGCCTTCATGGAGAAGATCTTCGATATGGAAAGGCGTGTCCAGGTTCAAAACCTCTTCCTCTTCACTGGCCGCGAGCCCGTTGCTTTCTTCTTCCCGGGACCGCATCAGCTGCTCCAGGTCTTCGAAGTCCTGGTGAACATCACTTACGTAGAGGAAAGCGGCTTTTTCCAGGCCGATGTCAACAAAGGCAGCCTGCATCCCGGGGAGGACCCGGACTACCCGGCCCTTATAAATATTTCCGGTGATTCCCTGATCCGACTTCCGCTCGATATACAGCTCGACAAGAACCCCGTTTTCCAGCAGGGCCACGCGAGTTTCTCCGGAATTGACATTGATCAGGATTTCGCTGGACATGACTCCGATTCCCTAAATTCGACCCGGACCTTTTGAACGGCTGCCGGGAGGCTCCCCTCTTCGTCCCAACCGAAGATGAAATCCAGGGCCTCTTCGGGCCGGATGACCCCTTCCCGGTTCGAGCGCAACCCCATTTCGACCCGATTCCCTTCCCCTATGGAAAGGAAATCGACAACCTTTTTCAGATCTAAAGACCGATTTTTCCTGTTCCAGAAAACGGTAAAACTCTTCGCCTCCCGGAATTGCCGGACTGTTTCCTCGGGAACGACCACGGAATCCGGCAGGCAGAGTTCATAAATAACTCTATCTATCATATCAAAAATAGAGGGGCTTTTCAAGGAAATTTCTTGAATATCCAGGATTTGCACGCCAGGGGGGAGAAGCGAGTTGACCCCTTGCCGGGCCTCTGCAGGATGAAATCTTCCCCGAGTCTGCAGGTCCAAAAATTCGGTCCGACTCTCGTAACCGACGGGCAAAGGAGGACCGAAAGACACCCGGGGAAGGGGATGAAACCCCTGGGAAAAAACCAGAGGGATTCGGGCCCGGCGGAAAGCCCGGAGCAGCAGCCGGGTTAACTCGAGGTGCCCGAGGTATTTTGCCTTGCCGGCTTTGGAAAAACGGATTCGAAACCTGCGGACGGGAAAGGAGTCGTCGGCTTTTTCTCCCGGGAGACGGAAGTCCGGGAAAGAGCTTTCCTCTCCAGGGGCGAGGCGGTTACTCAGACCGTCCGCGCCGAAACAAACCCCGCAGCCGTTGCAGGAAGACCGGCGGCAGTCGGCGGTGGAGGTTTCGCGGAAGGATTTCTCCCGCTCCTCCCGGAGGAAAGTTTTCGAGATGCGGGAGTCAAGGTGGTCCCAGGGGAGAACCTCGTCGGGGAGGCGCAGGCGGGAGGTAAAAAAAGCGGGATCGAGGCCGGTCTCGGAAAAAGCCTTTTGCCAGGGCTCAAAACGGAAATGGTCTCCCCACCCGTCTAAGCGGCTCCCGTAACGGTAAGCGGATTCCAGCGCCCGGCCGAGACGGCGGTCCCCGCGGGCAAGAACCCCCTCCAGGAGACTCAGGTTCGGATCCGATCCTTTCAGGCGGATTCCTTCCCGCTCCAGTCTCTTTCGCAGAAAGGCCTGCTTCCGGCGGACCTCCTCGGGGGCGTCCTGCGCCTCCCATTGGAAGGGCGTGTGGGCTTTGGGGATGAAGGTGGAGATGCTGATGTTGATCTGGGCGGAGCCCTTGGTTTTCCTTGCTTCGCGGAGAGCTTTCCGGCAGAGCGCCACGATCGCCTCAAGGTCCTCGTCGGTCTCCGTGGGCAGGCCGATCATAAAATACAGTTTGACCAGGCGCCATCCGGCGGCAAAGACCTTTTGAACGGTTTGGAGGAGGTCGGCCTCGGTGTTGCCCTTGTTGATGACCCGGCGCAGCCGCTCGGTCCCCGCCTCCACGGCAAGCGTAAATCCGGTTTTGCGGATTTCCCGAATTTTGTTGATCAGGGCCGGGGTTAAGGTTTCGACCCGCAGGGACGGGAGGGAGACCGCCACCTGGGTCCCGCAGTAGCGGTCGATGACCAGGGATAAAAGAGGTTCGATCCCGGAATAGTCCCCCGTGCTCAGGGAAAGGAGGGAAACCTCATCGTGGCCGGTGGCTTTCAGTCCCTCTTCGATAAACTCTAGGATATTCTCCGGGGACCTTTCCCGCAGCGGGCGGTAAATCATCCCCGCCTGGCAGAAACGGCAGCCCCGGGTGCAGCCCCTGGCGATTTCGATGTTCAGGCGGTCGTGGATCACCTCCAGAAAAGGCAGGATGGGGCGGCCGGGAAAAGAGCCCGAGTTCAAGTCCGCGAGAACCCGGCGCCGGACCGGCGGGGGGTTTTCTCTCAGAGGAGAGATGCGCCCGATCGTTCCGTCATCTCGATAAATGACCTGAAAATGAGCCGGGACGTATACGCCTTCCAGGCGCGAAAGCCTCCGGAGCAGCTCATCCTTGGATTCCTGCTTTTCCCGCGAGGCGGAGATTTCCCGGCAGATCTCCAGGACGACCTCCTCCCCGTCGCCGAGAACAAAGGCATCGAAAAAATCGGCCAGGGGCTCCGGGTTCAGGGCGCAGGGTCCGCCGCCGATAATGAGGGGAAAGCCAAGTCCCCGCTCCCCGGCCCGAAAAGGAATTCCGGCCAGGTCGAGGATGTTCAGCACCCCCGGGTAATTGAGCTCGTACTGCAGGGAAAAGCCGATAATATCAAAACTCCGGAGGGGAAGGGCCGATTCGAGGGAAGTCAGGGGAAGACTTCGGCTCCGCAGCTCTTTCTCCATGTCGGGCCACGGAGAAAATACGCGTTCACAGGCGATTTCCGGGGGTTCGTTGAGAATGTGGTAGAGAATTTGAAAACCGACGTGGGACATGCCCACCTCGTAAACATCCGGAAACGCCAGGGCGAATTTGAGGCTGACCCGGGACAGGTCCTTGACGACCGCGTTGACTTCCCCGCCGGTGTAGCGGGAAGGCTTGGATACATTCAGCAGGGTATCTCGATTCATGAAAAAATTTTAGCATCCCCCGGAGGGGATGGCAATGAGGGAAACCGACTCGCCTCCCTTCACTTTTTGAAAAATAGAAAGGGTTCAACTTGTTCCGGGCCACCCGTGCCTGACGGGTTACCCGAAGGCAGATATTCTACTTGCCGATCAAAGATCCTTATGTTAAAAACAATAAACTGATTGCGAGGCTGAGGAAGGGAGAGAAAGATGAATTTGCGAGCGCGCGGGTATGTGGAAAGGCAGAAAAAGGATGTGGAGGAGAAGTTGGCCGCCCGATTAGCGATGCTGAAAGGGATGGGAGTCAGTCCCCAGAAGATTCAGAAAGACGCCACGGTCCGCCGCCTCAAGGCCGAGCTGCGGCAGTCTAATACGAGACTGGCCAGCATCGCCGCCCAGGAAAAGTTGAACCAGGAAAGAGCGCTGGGGAAAGAGCAAAAGATCGCCGCTAAAAAGGCTGAACGCGAGGCGGCCCTGAAAGGAACCCCCGTGGAACCGGCCGAGAAGAAAGAAAAGAAGGGCAAGAAAGAAAAACCGGAGAAGGAAGCCAAACCGGAAAAGAAGAAAGAGAAAAAAGAGAAAAAACCCGAAACGGCGCCGGAAGAAAAGTAGTCTCGACCGCCAAAGCCCGGCCGTCCCCCTTTTTCTTATCGCCGGAAGGCGCCGGGCAAGGGGAAGCGAGAGGTCGGGACATTTTCCCTCGGCTCAAAAACGGGGATCATTTCGGAATAGGAGGTACGTATGGCAGTCTTAATTACGGGAGGATATGGACTCATTGGGTCCACTCTGGCCAGGATGCTGGTTGAAAAAGGAGAGAAGGTCTGGGCGTTTGACAAATTCACCCCGGCCCAGCGTTTCCAGGGGATCGCCGCGCCGATCCAGACGATCCAGGGGGACCTGGCCAATTTCCCCAAGGTCCTGGAAGCGGTCAAAGAAAGCGCTCCGCAGGTGATCTTCCACCTCGGGGGGATGCTTTCCCTGCCGTCCAATGCGGACCCGCAATCCGCCTATGCCACGAATGTGGCCGGGACCTATCATGTGCTCGAAGCGGCGCGGCTGTTCCAGGTTCCCAGGGTGATCTTCACCAGCACGATCGCCACCTACGGGCTTGATATCCAGAAGGAGGTGATCGACGATTTCACCCTCCAGCGCCCGATCACCATGTACGGGGCCACGAAAGTATTCGGGGAGCTTTTAGGGAGGTTCTACCGGACCAAGTACAACCTCGATTTCCGCGCCGTGCGTTTTCCGGCCGTCATCGGTCCCGGCGCCAAAACCGCCCACATCTCCATTTACAACGCCTGGGCGGTGGAGAAGGCCTACTACAACGAACCCTACGAGATCTTCGTGGAACCGCAGATCCGCTGCCCGATCCTCTATTTTAAGGACGCCGCCCGGGCGCTGATCCTCCTGAACTCCGCGCCGCCGGAAGCTATCCAAATGATCTGCTACCTGATCGCGGGGATCAAACCCATGACCGCCGCGGCCGAGCTGGAGGCGGCAATTCGCAAACATTTCCCCAAAGCGGCCCTGTCGTATAAGCCCGACCCGCTGGCGATGGCTTTCCACGGGAAAAACCAGGCCCTCAAGTTTGAAGACGCGGCGGCTCAAAAAGAGTGGGGCTGGAAACCGGAGTATTCGCTGGAGAAGATGATCGAAGACTTTTACGCGGAACTGAGAAAAAACCCGGAACGGTACCAGTGACGTAGGCGCGGCTGAAAAGAGGCGTTCGGCCGGACGCCCTGCGGCCGCAGAAATCGCGTGGGCGTTCTTCTTGGCTGCGGAAGAAAAAAGGGGCAATTCAAAGAATCGCCCCTTTTTTTCGGCTTCAGGTCCTCCCTACTTCTTCTTGGGAGCCAA
>Ga0113563_10000575_pt1 | contig 18121 bp, 17 predicted proteins | sample Mud3Dept3metaG_FD_80117 | JGI IMG/M metagenome (GOLD analysis project Ga0113563, IMG submission 80117) | Freshwater wetland microbial communities from Ohio, USA, analyzing the effect of biotic and abiotic controls - Mud 3 Core 4 Depth 3... | ecosystem: Environmental > Aquatic > Freshwater >...
AATCCCGGCCTGCCGGGGATCGAACGCATCCTCCTTGACACTCAGCTCGATCCGCTGTGCGAGCCTGCGACTCCATTCGCTCACGGCCATCTCGGCCGCCCATCGCATGCTCTGCGCAGCGGGCCCCGCATCGCCGGCCGTGGGAACGACAAGGCCGAGCCGCACCGGCGGCAGGACGTCGACCGCGCCGGCGGGGAGCACCAGCGAGCAGACGAGCGGCAACCACAGCCAACGCATCGCGGCTTAGGAGCCGTTACGAAATAACTTGTACATCTTTTTCCATTTCGTTACGGCTCCTTATGCCGTTTCGGAACGTCTCCGCTCAACTTATTCTCTTACAACGGCTTACGTGGCGTCGCCCAAGTACGCCCGCTGAACATCCGGGTGCTCTGACAGCGCCGCGGCCGCGCCGCTCAAGGCGATGCTCCCCGTCTCCAGCACGTAGCCACGATGGGCCACGGACAGGGCGATCGCGGCATTCTGTTCGACCAGCAGGATCGTGGTTCCTTGTCGGTTGATGTCCGACACCGTCTCGAAGATCTGCTCCACGAGGATGGGCGCCAGGCCCATGGAGGGTTCGTCGAGCAGGAGTATCCGCGGACGAGCCATCAGCGCCCGGCCCATGGCCAGCATCTGCTGCTCTCCACCCGAGAGCGTGCCCGCCACCTGCAAGCGGCGCTCGCGGAGACGCGGAAAAAGCTCGAATACCCGATCCACGTCTTCGCGGACGCCGGAGTCGTCCCGCAGGTATGCCCCCATTTCTAGATTCTCGGTCACCGTCAGCCGGTTGAAGATCTTCCGGCCTTCCGGTGAGTGGGCCACGCCGCGCGCCACGATCTCGTGCGGAGGTAACGCGTGGATGGGACGCCCCTCGAGGAGCACCTGGCCTTCGCGGGGCCTGAGGAGTCCGGAGATGGTCTTCAGCGTCGTCGTCTTTCCGGCGCCGTTGTTACCCAGCAGCGCGACGATCTCCCCCTGCGCCACACGCAAGGAGATCCCTTTGAGTGCGTGGATTTCCCCGTAGTACACGTGGAGATCCTCGACCTCAAGCATGGACGCTCCCCGTCTTGGCCCCCCAGCGTTTCCGGCCCAGATAGGCCTCGATGACCCGCGGGTCCTTCTGGACGACCGCAGGCTCGCCTTCCGCGATCTTTTCTCCGTAATCGAGGACCGTCACGCGGTCGGAGACACCCATGACCACTCGCATGTTGTGCTCGATCAATAGAATGGTGAGCTGGTAGTCGGCGATGAGGCGTCGGAGCAGCGCCATCAGGCTCTGAGCCTCGCCCTGGGTCATGCCGGCCGTCGGCTCGTCCAGGAGGAGGAGCGCGGGCGACGACGCCATGGCGCGCGCCAGTTCCAAGCGGCGTTGCTCGCCGTAGGGGAGATTCTTCGCGACCTCGTTGGCCTTGGTTCGCAGACCGACCACGTCCAGCAGCGCCGAGGCGCGGCTCCAGAGCTGGTTCTCCGCCGCGTGGAATCGCGGTGTTCTGGCCAGGACGTCGACCATGGACAGGGGAATCCGGCTGTGCATGCCGACGAGGACGTTCTCCACCACGGTCATGCTGGAGAACAGGCGAATGTTTTGGAACGTCCGGCAGATGCCCAGGGCGGTGATCTGGTCCGGTCGCAGACCCATCAGCGGCTTCCCCTGGAAGTGCACCTCGCCCGCCTCCGGGCGATAAATGCCCGTGAGGACGTTGAACAGCGTCGTCTTTCCGGCGCCGTTGGGCCCGATGATGGACGCGATCCGCCCCTCCTCCAGGTCGAAGTCCACCTGGTTGACGGCCACGAGGCCGCCGAACCTTTTCGTGATTTGCCGGACCTCCAGGAGCACCGCCACCTACGTGTCTCCGAGCTCGCGCTCGCGCCGGCGCGCGGGCAAAATGCCCTGGGGGCGGAAGATCATCATGAGGATCAGGATGACCCCGAACACCATCCGCTCGTACTTGGCCGGCTCCAGCTGGGTCGGTAGGTTGGCCAGGTTGTAGCCCAGGATGACCGTCCCCGCATTCCGCAGCTCGTTGAGCCACAGCGACATGCCCTTCAGCACCTGCAGGTTCAACACGGTCACCACCGACGCCCCGAGAATAGCACCCGGGATGGAGCCCATCCCGCCCAGGATCACCATCGACAGGACGCCGATGGATTCGAGGAAGGTGAACGATTCCGGGTTGATGAACACCTGCTTGGCGCTGAAGAGGGCTCCCATCGCGCCCGCGAACGACGCCCCGCACGCAAACGCCAAGAGCTTCATCCGCACCAGCGGCACCCCCATGGCCTGTGCCGCCACCTCGTCTTCGCGGATCGCCTCCCAGGCGCGCCCGATGTGCGAATCCTCCAGCCGTCGATTGACCAGAATCACGACCAGGACGAGCACCAGCACGATGAAGTAAAAGTAGAGCGGGTACAGAGCCGTCGGCGACGCGTCGATGCCGAGGAACTCCAGGAGTGGAACGAAGAACAACGGCGGCCGCGTGATGGGCGTGATCCCTTGCGGACCGTTGGTGAAATTGATGGGCTTGTCCAGGTTATTGGCCAGGACGCGTATCACCTCTCCGAAACCGAGCGTGACCACCGCCAGGTAGTCCCCCCGCAGCCGCAGCACGGGGAGCCCCAGCAAGATCCCCGCCAGCGCCCCCACACCCACCGCAAGCAAAAGGAATACGAAGAACCAGCTCCCCGAGAGCGGAAATTGGGCAACGGATTCCGAGATGAACTTCGACGCCTGGGGCGACCCGAAGATGGCCCAGGTGTAGGCGCCCACCGCGTAGAAGGCCACGTATCCCAGGTCGAGGAGTCCGGCCAGGCCCACCACGATGTTGAGCCCGAGCGCCAGCGCCACGAAGATACCGACCTGGGTGGCGACCTCCAGGTAATACCCGTTGATCGTCCCAAGGATCGGCATCAGCACGCCGAGGGTCAGGCACCCCAGCGCGAGTTTGAGCCAGCGAGTCACCCGGGCAAAGTAGAGGAGAAGGATGGACGCCTGGAAGAGCAGGAAGGCGAGCACGGAGCGCGGAAAGTGCGCGACCCCGTACGACGAGGCGCCGATCACCGCCACGGTGATGGCCGTGGCGGGCCAAGGCCGGTTGAGCAACGCACTGAGCCAGGACACCTAGGCGCGCTCCCGCACGATTTCGCCCAGCAGGCCTTTGGGCCGGAAGATCAGAATCAGGATCAGGATGGAAAACGCGAAGATGTCCTTGTACTCGGCCCCGAAAGCGCCGCCGGTCAGGAGGGAGAGATAGGACGCCGCGAACGCCTCCAGGAGGCCCAGGACAAGGCCGCCCATCATCGCGCCGGGGATGTTGCCGATCCCTCCCAGGACCGCCGCCGTGAATGCCTTGAGCCCCGGAATGAAGCCCGAATACGGGTTGATCAGGCTGTACTGCACGCCGAAGAGGACGCCCGCCGCCCCGCCCATCGCGCCGCCGATCAGGAACGTGATCGAGATCATTCGGTTGACGTTGATTCCCATCAGGCTCGCCGTCGCCTGATCCTCCGCCACCGCCCGGATGGCCGTGCCGACCTTCGTCTTGTTGACGAGCAGGTGGAGGCACCAGAGCATGAGGAGTGCGCTGGCGATCACCACGAGAGACTTCACCGACACGTCGATAGTCTCCGTGATCTCGAACCGATAGTTCAACTCATCCATGGTCGGATAGACCAGATTGAATGCGTTGTTCCAGAGGCTCTCGAAGAGGCGGATCGCGTCCTGGAGGAAGAAGGACACCCCGATGGCGGAGATCAGGGGGACAAGTCGGGGCGCCGCACGCAGCGGGCGGTAGGCCACCCGCTCGACGGTCACGGCCAAAAGGCCGCTCCCGATCATCCCCGCGACGAGCAGGACGACCAGGACCAAAAAGGGCGACAGGCTTCCGAGGACCCCCGACGCCTTGAGCCCCAGCAGGATCTCGACCCCGACGAACGCCCCCACGATGAAGATCTCGCTGTGCGCGAAGTTGATGAACTCCAGCACGCCGTAGACCATCGTGTAGCCTAGGGCGATCAAAGCGTACATGAACCCCAGGATGAGACCATCCAGGAGCACCTGCGGGAAGATCGCGATCAGGAGAGGGATGTCCATTGCGCGAACAAGAAAGGGGAAGGGCCGGCACGGCCCCTCCCCTTCCCCAGGCAGACGGGTTGGGCTACTTCTTCAAGGCTGGCGGAGCGATCTCTTTCCGCTCCAGCAGTTTGTTGTCATCCCACTTGGTGGGATCCTCGGAGCCCACCTGGAGAATGAAATATCCGGCCTTCTTGCGGTCACCCTTGCCGTCGAACTCGATCTCCCCCGTGATGCCGGCGTACTTGACCTTGCGCACCTCTTTGGCCACCGCATCGCGGGTCGGCATCTTGCCGCCGGCCGCCTTGAGGGCATTCTCGATGGCCTTCAGGGCGATCGCCGCCGAGTCATAGGACTCGGCGCCGTAGGGCTGGGGGTCCTTCTTGAATTTCTCTTTGTACATCTTCACGAACTCTTTGGCCTTGGGATAGAACGCCACCGGGCCCGCCGCCGTGGTGTAGTACATCCCCACGACGGCCTTGCCGCCGATCTTCACGAGATCACCCGAGTCCAGCCCGTCCGGGCCCAGGAACTTCGATTTGATGCCCTTCTCTCGGGCCTGCTTGAAGAGCGGCGCACCCTGGGAATAGATGCCTCCGAAATAGATCAGGTCAGGGTTCTTGGCCTTGATGGGCGTGAGGATCGGGTCGAAGTTCGATTTCTCCTCGGTCCCTTCGAAGCCGAGCACCTCGATCCCGGCCTTCTTCGCGTTGTCGCGGAAGAACTCGGCCACGCTCTGCCCGTAGGTGGTCTTGTCGTGGATCACATAGGCGGTCTTGATCTTCAGACCCTTGGCAAACTCGGCCCCGACCGCGCCCTGTACGTCGTCCCGCCCGCAGACCCGGTTGACGTTCGGAAGGTTCCGGTCGGTCACGACGGGATTGGTGTTCGCCGGTGAGATTTCCACCAGCATGACCTCTTTGTAGACCTCGGAGGACGGGATCGCCACGCCGGAATTGTAGTGACCCACGACTGCAAGGATATCCTTATCCGTGATCATGTTCCGTGCGTTGGCCACACCCACGTCGGGTTTTGCCTGATCATCGAACGGAACCAGGTCCACCTTGAACCCGGCTTTTTCGATCGGACCTTTGAGTTGCTCGATCGCCAGTTGCGCGCCCAGCTTGATACCTTCGCCGACGGCTGACTGGTCCCCGGACAGCGGGCTCTGTGTGGCGATCTTGATGGTGCCTTTGGCCTGACCACTCATCGCGATCCCCGGCACGACAAGCGCCAGGAGAACGATCGCGATTCCCACGTAGCGTAGGTTCGTCACCCGTCTCATGTCCGATTCCCTCCCTCAGCGAAGGTCACCCCGCTGCCTGAGACGAGCTGCCGGCACGATGCCGGCCGCTCCCAGGCGCGGAATTCGCGGTCTCGTGGAATTGCTGCAAAATCCCCTCTTGCGGATCGGGAGGGCATCATAAGGGGAGTACGGTACCCTGTCAAGCTGGCGTCAACCCCAACGCACGGCATCTTGCGCCCCTCTCGAATAAGCACGGCGTCCGGTCTCAGCGACCGGCCTTGGCCGCGGCCACGCGCTGGCGAAACGCGGCGGCGGCGGCGGAGATGTCCGCCGCGGCGACAACGGCGGATATCACCGCCGGCGCCGCCGCGCCCGCTTCGATCACCAGAGTTGCGTTCTCGAGTGTGATGCCGCCGATGGCCAGGATGGGGAGAGAGACCGCGCGCCTGATCCCGCGGAGCGCGTTTAGCCCGCGCGGTTCATAGCCGGTGTCTTTCGTTCCCGTGGCGAACATCGGGCCGAAGCCGATGTAGTCGGCACCGGCCTGCCTGGCCGCCTCGGCTTGCGCGAGGCTGTGGGTGGAGACGCCCAGGAGCCGCCGGGGCCCCAGGAGCCGCCGCGCGCTCGCCGCCGGGAGGTCCTCCTGCCCGACATGCGCCCCGTCCGCGTCGGTGGCCAGGGCGAGGTCCACGCGGTCGTTCACGATGAACAGCGCCCCGCGAGACCGGCACAGCGCGTGAATGGACCGCGCCTGCGGCAAGAGGTCCCGCAGGCTTCCCGTCTTGTCGCGAAGCTGAATCATGTCGGCCCCGCCCGCCAGGGCTGCCGCGGCGATGGCGACGTGGTCCCTGCCGGGCGCGAGGCCCGGATCCGTGATCACGCAGAGGTGCACGGCCTCGAGCATCACCGCTCCGCCAAGAGGCGGGCCAGGAATTGCGTCGAGGTCCGACCGGCGAAAAAATCTGGGTGCTGTAGGATGCGTTGATGGACCGGAATCGTGGTCTTAACCCCGTCCACCCGCATCTCGCCCAGCGCCCGTCGCATGCAGGCCACGGCCTCGTCGCGCGTCCGGCCGTGCACGACCACCTTGGCCAGCAGCGAGTCGTAATATGGCGGGACGCGGTATCCGGCGTACGCGTGCGTGTCCACGCGGACGCCCGGCCCGCCGGGAAGCCGCAGGGACGCAACCAGCCCGGGCGCCGGCAGGAAGCGTTCCGGATCCTCGGCGTTGATGCGGCACTCCACGCTGTGACCGGAGATGCGGACGTCCGCCTGCGTCAACCCCAGCGGTTCCCCGGCAGCAATCCGCAGCTGCGCCTTCACCAGATCGAGGCCGGTCACCATCTCGGTGACGGGATGCTCGACCTGGATGCGCGTGTTCATCTCCATGAAGTAGAAATCGCCGCGCGGATCCAGAAGGAACTCCACCGTTCCCGCGTTGCGGTAGCCGGCCGCCTTCGCGATCCGAAGCGCCGCCTGCCCCATGGCCCGGCGCTTGGCCTCGGTCAGCGCGGGCGAGGGGGCTTCCTCCAGCAGCTTCTGGTGGCGCCGCTGGATCGAGCAATCCCGTTCGCCCAGGTGGACGCCATTCCCTTCACCGTCCATGAGAACCTGGATCTCGACGTGGCGGGGATCCGGCAGGAGCCGCTCCAGGTACACCGAGGCATCCCCGAACGCGGCCGCGGCCTCGGCGGCTGCTGTCGCCAGGGAAGACTCCAGCTCGTCCGGCGCGCGAACCACGCGCATGCCTTTGCCGCCGCCACCGGCGCTCGCCTTGATGATGAGCGGAAACCCGATCTCGCGCGCCACGCGCTGAGCTTCGTCCAGGCCCAGCACGGGATGCGAGCTCCCCGGAAGCACCGGGACTCCCTCCGCCTCGGCCGTCCGTCTGGCGGCCGCTTTGTCCCCCATCAGGCGAATGCTGGCGGCCGGCGGCCCGATGAACGCGATCCCGCACTGCTCGCACACCTCGGCGAAGTGCGGGTTCTCCGCCAGGAAGCCGTAGCCCGGGTGGATCGCCTCCGCATCGGTGATCTCCGCGGCACTGATGATCCGGTCAAGCTTCAAGTAGCTTTGGGCGGCCGGTGGCGGCCCGATGCAGATTGCCTCGTCGGCCAACTCGACGTGCAGTGCATCCGCATCGGCCTGGGAGTAGACCGCGACGGTCCGGACGCCCAGCTCCCGGCAGGCCCGGATGATCCGGACGGCGATCTCGCCTCGGTTGGCAATCAGGACTTTAGAAAACACGGCAGGGTATCTGGCTGGTGCTGCGCATCAGGAAGGACGGCACGCTCAGGGATGGCATCCGGCAGCTCCGTGAAGCCGAGGTGGCCTCGCCGGGCTCAGGCGGGTTCCACCAGGAAGAGGGGCTGCCCGAACTCCACGGGCTTCCCGTTCTCGGCCATGACCCTCACGATCCGCCCGGCCACTTCGCTCTCGATCTCATTCATCAACTTCATGGCTTCGACGATACACACCACCGTGCCTTTTTGAATGGCGTCGCCTTCCTTGACATACGGCTCGGCTCCCGGCGCCGGGGCCCGGTAGAATGTGCCGACCATGGGAGACTCGATGGGCACGAGGCCGGTCGTCTCCGCGGCGGCGATCGCCGGCGCCGCCGCGACCTTCGCGCCGACCGGACCTCCGGTGCGGATGACCGGCTGGCTGTCACTCGAGCGTCGTCGGATGCGGACGCGCCGATCCCCCTCGGCCACCTCCAGCTCTTCCAGATCGCCGCCCTCCATCAGCCGGACCAGGGCCTTGAGCTCTTTCAAGTCCATGGGCGCTCCCGTCACGCGCGCTCGATGTACGTGCCCGTACGCGTGTCGACCCGCAACCGGTCCCCGACGTTGATGAAGAGGGGCACCTGGATGACCGCCCCGGTCTCGAGCGTGGCCGGCTTCGAGCCCCCCGACGCCGTATCGCCGCGGAGCCCCGGGTCGGTTTTCGCCACGGCCAGCTCCACGAAGGTCGGGACCTCCACAGTCAGGGGACTGCCGCGATGCGAGACGATCGTGACCACCATTTCTTCCTTGAGGTAATCGCGCGTGTCGCCGAGCTGTTCGTCCGAGAGGAAGAATTGCTCGTAGGTCTCGGTGTCCATGAAGTGGTACTCGTCCTCGCTCCGGTAGAGAAACTGCGCCCGGCGTTCTTCGAGTTCCGCCCGCTCCACCTTCTCTTCGGTCCGGAAGGTCCGCTCGACGATGGACCCCGTCCGCATGTTCTTCATTTTCGTCCGGTTGAAGGCGCCCCCCTTGCCGGGCTTCACCCACTGATAATCCGTCACGACGAAGGGAACGCCATCCAATTCGATCTTCATCCCAGGCCGCAGATCGCCCGCAAGAATCACCGTTCGTACTCCTTCTTTCGCCGTGAGCGTTCAGATGTCGGCATTCAGCGGTCAGCCAAGCACAGACTCACCAAACATTACTACGGGAATACTTCGAGGCGTTTCGGGGCCTGTAGTCTGCCTCTTGTCTCTGGCTGATCGCTGACCGCTGATAGCTGCCTCAAGTGTGGCCCGCGAGGAGCCGGGACGGCGCCACGCCCACCCCGAAGTCGCCACCTCGTACCCCGAGCCGGAGCTACTGTGGGTGGGTCTTCCGGAGGCGCTCCGCCACTTCACGTAGTCGCGTGAGCTCCGCCAGATACGCGACGGACCCCGGCTCCGATTCAGGAGGCGCCTCCTCGGCAGGCGGTGTCTCGTCGGGCGTGATCTGGCGGAGGATGGTTTCCGCCATGGCGCGATCGCCCTGGCTTGCGTACAATCCGGCAAGAGTGGGACTTGCCAGCAGATCGGTCTGTGAAGAGCCCGCCGGCGGTCCCTCGGACACCGCGTCGCCGGCGCCATCCAGAATCAACACGGGGGGCTCGACCGCCACGTCCTCCGCAATCTCCCCGTCACGCGTCCGCGCTCGTATGCGGCCCTCGACCGCCACGTCGCCGCCGACCGGCCGTCGCTGTGGCCCAGCCAAGCGCACTTCGCGCAACAGGGTAAGAATCTCCGGGTCGCCGCTCGACTCCCGCTCGACCCGGCCGAGCTCCACGATCGCTTCACCGATCGCCCCCTGATCCAGCAGGCACTGTCCCAGGACGATCCGGCCGCGCAGCGAGGTTGGCAACTTCGCCAGCCCCTCGCGGCAGATCCGGATCGCGTCCTCGACCAGGCCCTCCTTGCGATGCGCCTCGGCCAAGCGAATGAAGGACGGCTCGGTCACATTCGACGGAGGATTGGCCGCCGTGCCTTCGCTCATAGTCTCGCCCGAAGACAACCCAACGTGCCCATCGGAGCCCGACGAAAAAAGCCGCGTAGACACACTACGCACCCTTGTGTCATCTGCGCGGACTTGCAGCCGATTCTACTCTGTGTTTGCAGAGCCGAGATCTACGCTTGCACGCCGTGGAGGGCTTCCCGCAGATCCTTCCGGTCGGAAACCGGCGCGAGGGTAACACTTCCGATTCCGAGTGTCAACACGAATTGAAGCACGCCGTCGCGCACTTTCTTATCTCTAATTATATATGTTTCAAGGAGTTCCGGCTCAGGAGAGGCCGTCGGAAGTAGCTCGAAGCGCCGCAGGAGAGCCTCCAAACGTTTCGCGTCCGCAGCGGGACACAGCCCTCGCCGCACGGAGAGGCTGGTGGCAACCAGCATGCCGTAGGCAACCGCCTCGCCGTGGGTGACCGTGCCGTACCCGAACGCAGCTTCGACCGCATGCCCCACGGTATGGCCGAAGTTCAGGACGGCCCGTACCCCGGCTTCATGCTCGTCCGCCTCGACTACCTTTGCCTTGATGGCGCAGTTTCTGCCGATGATTGCTTGCAGCGCGGACGGATCCCGCGCCAATATTTGGTCGGCGTCTTCCTCCAGCGTCCGGAACAGCTCCGCATCCGCGATCATCGCGTGCTTCACTACTTCGGCAAGGCCCGAACGGAACTCTCGCGCCGGAAGGGTCCGCAGGGTCAAGACATCCGCCACGACCAGTCGCGGTTGGTAGAACGTCCCTACCAGATTCTTCCCCTCGGGGAGGTTCACCCCCGTCTTGCCCCCGACGCTGCTGTCCACCTGAGCCAGCAAAGTGGTCGGCAGATTGAGGAAGGCGATCCCACGAAAGAGCGTGGCCGCGACGAAGCCGGTGAGGTCTCCAATCACCCCGCCGCCAAGCGCCAGGAGGGCGGAGCCGCGGTCCAGCCCGACGCGCACCAGCTCGCGGCACAGGCAGGCCGCCTGATCCAGGGACTTGCTCTCTTCGCCCGGCGGGACGGTTACCACGCGTACCTCGTGACCGGACTCCCGAAGCGAGGACACGACGAGCGGTGCGTAGCCGTGCGTCTCCGCCAACGCCGGATGCGTCACGAGGCCGAGGCGTCGGCCGATGCCGAGACCTCGGATCAGCTCGCCGGTCCGACGCAGCAGGTCCGGCCCCACGAGGATGTCGTACGCCCGGCCTTGCAGGTTCACGCGCAGGGTGTTCATGAGGATATGGTCCATTTTCAGCGGCCTATGACGCGCACGCCCTCAGCGCCTCCTCCAGTTCCTCGGGCGACTCGAGGGAGGCGACCACGGAGTCTCCAATCTCTTTGAGCAGAACGAACCGGACCTGACGGTCCTGGATCTTCTTATCGTACCGCACGAAGCGGAGGACCTCTCCGGCATCGACGGGAAGACTCGTGGGAAGCGCGAAGGCCTGCAGCAGCTTCTTCAGGCGGGCCAGAGCCTCAGCGGAGCATATCTTCCGTCGAACCGCCATACTGGCGGCCACCACCATGCCCATGGCCACCGCCTCACCGTGGTTCGGTCCCTGATAGCCCGTCGCCGCTTCCAGCGCGTGTCCGACCGTGTGGCCGAAATTCAGGATGGATCGAACATCGCCCTCCCGCTCGTCCGCTTCCACGATGGAGGCCTTGATTTCGCACGCACGCCGCACGAAGCGGACCATGGCGCGCAGATCCTGCGACAACACCTCTTCGACGTTCTGCTCCAGGTACTCGAAGAGCTCGCGGTCGCGGATCGCCGCGATCTTCACCACCTCGGCCAGCCCGGCGCGGAAGTCCCGGACCGGCAGAGAGGCCAAGGCCTCGACGTCGGTGATCACCTGCCGCGGCTGGTAGAACGCGCCCACGAGGTTCTTCCCCTCGGGAAGATTCACGGCGACCTTGCCGCCGATGCTGGTATCGACCTGCGCGATGTGGGAGGTAGGGATCTGGATCAGTGGAAGGCCTCGCAGATACGTGGCCGCGGCGAACCCGGCGATCTCGCCGGTAACGACGCCGCCGAGCGCGAAGACCGGCGACCGCCGCTCCAGCCGCTCCGCTGCCATCTGGCGGTACAGCCACCCAAGGGTCTCGAGTCCTTTGGAGTCTTCCCGGTCGGGGAATTCGACGCAACGGACGGTGAAGCCGGCATCCGCGAGCGACCGAATGACGCGCTCGCCGAACAGCCGATTGTCGTCGGGGTTGGTCAGCAGAATCCCGGTTTGAGCCAGGCCCAGGTCCTTCACCAGCCTCCCAACTTCGCCCAAGAGCCCCGGCCCGATGATCACCTCGTGGGACCGCGGTCCGAGCGCGATCCGAAAGCTCTCGGCCATGGACGGAAGATTGACGGTTGTCCGGCGCGCGATCACATGATGGAGAGTCAAAAAGTCCAGGATGTGGTTGACGACATAGTCGATGCTGTGGGCCGAGGCATCCACGATCAGATCGGCTTTGGCGTACGCGTCGGCCCGCTGCTCCAAGAGGAGCCGGACCCGCTCCCGCTTGTCCCCTCCCCAGAGCATGGGCCGGTCCTCGGTCGGCCCGATCCGAGCCAAGATCGTGTCGGGGTCCGCCGTGAGTGCAACGACGACGCCGCTCCGTTTCAGCGCGTCCAGGTTACGCGGATTCACGATCGTGCCGCCCCCGGTGGCCAACACACAACCCGTTCGCCCGGCAACGCGTTCCACCATGCGGGTCTCGAGGGCCCGGAACGCGGTTTCGCCTCGCGTGGTGAAAATCTGGGAGATCGGCATTCCCTCCTCGGCGGCGATCAGCGTGTCCAGGTCAAGGAAATCGTACCCCAGCACGATGGCGAGGCGCCGTCCGACAGAGGACTTCCCTGTCGCCATGAAGCCGCCCAGAATGATGTTCCGCTTGTATTCGGCCATCCCTATCGCGCCCTCTCATTTGGGAAGCTGCGAAGCACGAGGAAGCTAAGGCACCTCACGCAACCGGTCAAGCAGTATTTGCACGCAAACCGCAGGACGCGGATCAGCCGAGACGTTTCACCACAAGAAGCGCAAAATGCACAAGGGCTTCAACCGCGTGGGTTTCTGGGGTGAGCCGACGGGGCGGGATTTTCTTACACGGGAACGATGTGCCAGTCGCGGCCGAGGTCGCCAAGGCCGTCGCAGCCGTTCTCCGTCACCGCGACGGCGTCTTCGATCTTTAGGTGGCCGACCTCCGGGTGGATGAAGTCTGTCTCGATGGAGAGGACCATGCCGGCCTCCAGCGGCCGCGCATTCGCGGCCGAGATGTGAGGCTGCTCGTGTGACACCATGCCGATCCCATGGGCGACGAACTTGCCATAAGGCGCAAAACGATGCTCTCGAACCGCCCGCTCCCCTTCCATAAGCAACTCCCGGCACGGGACACTCGGCCGCACCTTTTGCCGTACCCGCCCCTGCACCTCGATGCAGGCGCTGTGCAAATCCACGGCAAGGTTTGATGGCTCGCCCAGACAGCCCATCCGGCAGATGTCCGCCAGGTAGTCCCCGACCTCGCCTCCGGCATCAATATGCAGGATTCGCCCTCGCTCCCATGGGGCGGACGACGGCGCACGCAGCGTGCCCGGTCCGGCGCAGACGAGCGCATAGAGGAATGCCATGTCTCGCCGGACTATCTCCCGCTCGACACAGCGTGCGATTTCTGCAGTCGTGATCCCTGGCTTGCCGGCGGCAAACGCAGCCTGAATCGCCTCGGCCACTCGGTCATATACCGTCCGCAGGTGGGCCACCTCCGCTGGAGTCTTCACGGCACGGAGTTCGTCGAGGACAGGTGTTGCATCCAGCAACCGCGCCTTCGGCAGCCCGCGCTGCAGCGCGAGAAACGCGTCCGCCGGAAGGAAGGGTAGCTCAACGCCAATGGTCCGCTCGGCCAAACCGAGCTTCCGGATTGCCGTGATTGCGCTTTCCGCCGCGGGGAGTGTCCCACGCATCGCGTCGACCCTGTTGGAGATCCAGGGTACCACAGCCTCAACTTCCCCGCGCTCCTCCGCACGGCAGACATAGAACGCGTTCTCCACACGTCCACGCGGCACTCCCACAAATGGCAGATACTGCGTCCGCCCCATCCGTGTGGCATTGGCATGGAAGTGGTAATAGTACCCACCGGTGAGGTACCGGACGTTGTGCCGAGTCGAGGCGAGGAGGAGGTCTAGACCAGCGTCCTCCATGAGACGGTTGAGCGTCGCTGCATCAAACGGAAACATACCTCCCCCTTGTGCGAGCTAAGCGTTCAGCTATCAGCAGTCAGCAGTCAGCCAGAACGGACAATAGCGATCAGTCGTCAGCGATCAGCGTTCAGCCCACGAGGGCGACGCAGAAGCGTCCAATGACAGCAGGTGTCAGACGCTTGGACCCCACGCGTGTCGTCGTGCCTTTGCTGAAAGCTGACAGCTGATCGCTGAGTGCTCGCGATGTTTCCTTCCCCCCCGCCATGATGGGCAAGATCGAAACGACATCGGTCGCCGCAAGGTGCGTCGCGAGCCCTGCCTGGTGCCGTGCATCGTTGCCGTTGACCACGACCATGACAGAGCCACCTAGGTCTTCACCTTCGAGCACCCAGCGTCGAAATTCCGGTCCGTAACGATCCGAGAGCAGGCGAAGTAAGTCGCCCAGCATGGGCGCCGGCTCACCCCACTCGATTTCTCTCACCCCTGTGATGTTTCGGATACTGGCGAAGAAACGGATCACCATCGCTCGACCCGCGTACGCTGCGAGGGCGGGCCGACATCCCCCACCCTCGCAGCTTTCCTCACTTACTGCGCCAGCGCAGCTTCCGTCTGCTTGACTGCGTTCAACACCTTGTCGATCCATGGCCGGCCGACCTGCTTCTCCAGGAACTCAATGACCGCCGGCTGTGCTATTGCCCTGAACTGGTTCTTCTCAGCCACCGTTGGGACGTACACCTCCATCCCCTTGTCCTTCAGGAACTGGAGACCTTGGCTGTTTTCGAGGTTATCGATCCCGTTCTCGGAAACCGCCGAGGTCAGGGCGGCGTTCTTCACGATGGCCTGGAACTCCTTCGGCAGGCCCTGGAAGAACTTCTCGTTGATGAGCATGAAGCTCACACCGAAGGTATGCCCATCCATGGTCATGTACTTCTGCACCTCATACAGCTTGGCGAATTTGATCGAGGAGATCGGGTTCTCCTGTCCGTCCACAACCTTCTGTTGAAGGGCGGTGTAGGTCTCGGGCCAGGGGATCGGCGTCGGCGCACCCCCCATGGACCGCACGAGGTTCATGTAGACCGGGTTTTCCATCACCCGGAACTTCAGACCCTTGACGTCCGCAGGGGTCTTGATGACGCGCGCGGAGTTCGTGAAATTCCGGAAGCCGACCTGGGCATACGTCAGAATGCGCATGCCGGTCTTCTGCAGGCACTCCTGCGCCAACTCCTTGCCGAATGGTCCATCCAGCGTCCGATAGGCGACGAGGAGCGACGGGAAGAGATAGGGAATATCGAATACCTGGGCTTCCTTGCAGAACCCGCTGAACGGGCCGGATAACATGCCGACCTGGATGCTGCCCAGTTTCACTCCCTCGGCTATTTCGCGCTCCCCGCCGAGCTGGCCTGCGGGAAACAAGTTAACCTTCACCGCGCCGCCCGTCTCGTTCTCGACCATCGCCTTAAAGACAGTGGATCCAGCTGCCTTTCTTGACGTGTAGATGTCCGCGGGGTCGGGATGAGCGAGCCGGATCTCAAATTGCGCCGCGTGCACTGTTGGGAGCGTGCCGGGCGCGAGCCCAACGAGAAGCATGCAGATCCCCACCACAATCATTGAAACGTACTTGGACATGGCGCGTATCCTCCCTACTGTCACATTAGGTTGCCCACAAGATGTGCCGCCTTCCGGGTGTTTTTGGGGAATGCCCTCACCTCCTTTCCTGGTCGTGAGGAGTCGTTGCAGGATGCCCCACTAGAACCCGTATCCGAGGAGCCGCGGGAGCCACACGCAGAACCAAGGCACGTATGTCACCAGCAGCAGTACCGCGAACTGCCAAAGCAGGAACGGCCACAGTGCGCGGACCAGACGCTCCAGCGAGATTTTGGAAATCCCGCAGACGACGAAGAGGATGGCGCCTACAGGTGGGGTGAGTAATCCAATGGTCAGGTTAAGCGTCACGATGAAGCCAAAATGGAGAGGGTCCACGCCATAGGTCAGCGCGATCGGCGCCAGAATGGGTACCAGCATGATCATGGCCGCACTGAGGTCCATCAAGCAGCCGACGATCAGCAGGAAGATATTGATAATCAAAAGGAAGACCCACGGGCTGGCGGCGTACGCCTTCAGGAACTTCGCGACCAGACTGGGAATCTGTTGCGTGGTGAGCAGCCAGGACACCGCGTTGGAACACGCGATGAGCATGAAGACCACGGAGGTGGCAACGGCCGAGCGCACCAAGGCGGGCGGGATGTCGCGCCAATGGAGCTCCTTGGTAACAACGAGGCCGACCACAACCGCATACGCCACGGCAACGGCGGCCGCCTCCGTGGCCGTGAAGATGCCACCCAGGATCCCACCCAAGATGATCACCGGCATGAGCAACGCCGGAAACACGGTCCACATCTCCGGCAGAAACTCTCGCCAGGTCATGGTGCGCGCCCGCACCGGAAACCTGCGGCGCTTCGCGATGACCCACGCGATGGCCATCATCCCGGCCGCCAGCACGATGCCGGGGATGATCCCGGCAATAAACAGCCCGGCGATCGACACCCCGCCGGCCGCCAGCGCATAGACGACCATCGGGATGCTAGGCGGGATGATCGGCCCCAGCATCGCCGCGCTCGCGACCACTCCGTTGCCGAAATCCGGGTCGTATTGCTTGGCCATGCTTGGGCTCAACACGGCGCTCAGCGCCGCGGCATCGGCCACGGCGGACCCGCTGATCCCTGAGAAGAACATCTCGGCCACGATCGTCACGTGGGCGAGACCGCCGCGAATGTGCCCCACCAAGCCGTCCGCGAACTTCACGAGCCGGTCCAGGATGCCCGCCGTGGTCATCAACTCGCCCGCAAGGATGAAGAAGGGAATGGCCATGAAGACGAAGCTGTCCACCCCCGTGAACATCCGCTGTGCCAGCAGCCAGAGCGGCACCTGACCCCAGGCCACCAAGGTCGCCGCGGCCGCCAACCCGAGGCTGAAGGCGATGGGGACGCCAACCAGCACGGTCGCCAGGAAAGTCAGGCCCAGAACGGTCAGCATGGCTGCCTCCTAGTACGTTCTCACGATATCCGCTTCTCGTTGTGACGGCACCACCAATTCCAGCAACATGAGGAGGCAGCCGACGGGGATCGCCAGGTAGGGCCAGGTCATCCGGAATTGCAGGACCGGACTCCATTGGTCCCAGAGACTGATAACAAGCACGAAACCGTACGCCGTCACGATGAGGAGAAACAGGGCCGTAAGGCCGCGGGCTAACCGGCGCAGCCAGGTAGCGATCTCCGGCCGCACCCAATTCACCAAGAAGTCAATGCCGACGTGCATCCCTTGTTGTATAGCAATGCTGGCCGCGAGGAATCCCACCCAGATCATCAGGTACCTGCCGACCTCTTCCGACCAGGAAAGCGGCGCGAGGAAGACGTAGCGGAAGATGACGCTCGCCACCACCACCACCACCAGGACCGCCATCAAAACCATGACCACGAATTCTCTGGCGCGGCGTAGGGTGCCGACCACTCGCTGGAACATCGCTCTCTCCCGACATCCGAACGCGATCCCCGGCTGGGCACGTCCGTGTGTTCATAGGGTTCGCTTCGCTTGCTGGCCTCACATTGCTGATTTCCCGTCTCCTTACCCGCTGCGCGCCTCTGTTCTCCCTCCGAGGAGCCGGACCGGTTGCCCTGTTTCTCCGGATCGTTGGATTGCCAAGGTCACCTCGAGCGTCCGCCGCGCGTCTTCCCCGGAGATCCGGGAGGGCTCCTCGTCTCGGATTACCTTCGCGAAGTGCCTGAATTCCTTCACGTATGGATCATCCCCCTGGATCACCTTGAGCCCTTGCTCTGTGATGGGATAGTGCCATCCCAATTGCGTGACGTCCGAGTAGAAGAGTTTTTTCAGTTGCGGGAAGAGCAAGGAGGCTTGGGTGCCGTAGAACTGGTAGCAGTTGCCGAAGTCGTGAGGGATCAACTGGTTCTCTCCCGTCATCGCTTCATAGGCCGACATCGACGGAACGCAGTCTGAAACAAACGCAGTGCCGACCGCCCCGTTTTCAAACCGGAGCGTGACGCCGGCCGTATCCTCCACAGCAAAGTTCCTCACTCTGTTACTGGTTACGGCGAACACCTCATCTATCTCCCCGCATATATATCGTAGGTTATCAATTTCATGGATGAGATTGATGAGAATCGGGCCTCCACCCTTTCTTTTCCGCCAAGCAAAAGGACCCTCGAAATACTCGGGCGGTTTGAGCAACGCCCAAGTGATGGTGACCCCGACCAGCTTGCCCAACTCGCCTCCCCTGACGACGTCACGGGCCTTCTCGACACGTGCGTTGAACCGCCTTTGATGTCCGACCAGAATGCGCACTTTATTTTTTGTCGCCGCCTCTACG
>Ga0113563_10000576_pt1 | contig 18103 bp, 10 predicted proteins | sample Mud3Dept3metaG_FD_80117 | JGI IMG/M metagenome (GOLD analysis project Ga0113563, IMG submission 80117) | Freshwater wetland microbial communities from Ohio, USA, analyzing the effect of biotic and abiotic controls - Mud 3 Core 4 Depth 3... | ecosystem: Environmental > Aquatic > Freshwater >...
AGCCGGTATTGCAATCGATTCCAGAAAACTGGTCGGACGTCCCCGGTCTTACAGGCAGAAGATGCGCATAACATTGTAGGCTTACGAGTGGCCGCGCTTTTTCTCTGTAATGTTTCGCCGGGGAAATGCATATCTTCCAGAAAGGAAGATTATACTGAATTCGCGAAAACCGGACGATGACCGAAGCAGCACTCCGGGGGTTGCGGCGTGAGAGGTCGGACGGGAGGAAACGCCTGTTAGTGACGCGTCCTATTAGCATTTCTATCCTGGAGGGCAAGAGGAAAGGGGGTGAGAAGGGGGATGGGAGGAGGAAAACCGTGCGGAAGACGCGGGGCAGGCAGCGCATTGCCGGGTTGGCAAAGGGGATTTTCAGGGCATGAGCCCTGGGATGCGCTGCCTGCCCCGTGTCATGGGCGGGCGAGCGCCGGCCGCGTTCACTCCCGGCAGCTCTTCGATCCGCTCAATGGCCCTGTGGAACAGGCTGCTCACCGCGGCAGTGGTGGTGTAACCGGATCCTCCTAGCGACCTTTTCATAGTGAGAACATTTTGCGGGTCAATCCCGGGCTCCACCCTCTGCAGTCGAAGCAGGCTTTGGACCACAAGAACCGATCCGATGAGAAGCATCAGAGCAAGGGCAAACTCGCCGACGAGTAGAGAGATTTGGTTGCAGAAACCGCTTCGCCCACCCCGCTCTTGAACTGGCGGTGCAACCGCACGAGCCTCTCGGAATCGCGACAGGGCAACGGCAGGAGCAGAACGGAATTGACAACGGTATAAATCGCGCTGTTGGCTCCAATTCCCAAAGCAAGCACCAGAACAGCGACAACGGCAAATCCCGGATTCTCCATAGACTGCGGAGCGCATAGCGCAGATCCTGCAGCAATTGTTCCATTTGCCTTCTCCGATTCTATCTCCCTAGAATTAAGGTTCGTCCCGCAACACGAATTCCTAAAACTGCAAAACGTTTCTATTCTCCACAAAGTTCAACGGAGAATCCGAGAACAGGCGGGCTTTGGAAGTCCGGGCTTTCCCGTAATCCGGCGACCTGATTGCAGCTTGATTTTCCGGCACGGAGTCATTGTGAGTTTTCGCCAAGGCGCAATCTTTCGCCTTCGGGGTGTTTGCTGCCGGAGCTCTGTTGGGTTATAGCTATAAAGAAGCAGTCCCAGCGGAACGGCGTTGGCGACACCAAGATCCAGCATGCTCGCAGCAATCCACATCGCGGTCGAAACCACAGTCGTGATGGCGAACAGCCGGCACTTGCCCTCGAGCCGGCCCTCGCACACCAAAACTCTCCAAACGATGGATGCTATCCTTTTCTCTCGCCCGGTCTTGCCTGGCCCCCCCGGTGATGACTCTCGGGGCGCGCCAGGCAGTATTCCGGGCGCGGCAGGTTACTTTCGGGCGATCATGCGCACGAGCCGGGATCCGGGCCCGCCCCAATCTCCGAGACCATCGACTTCCTCGTACCGTTCGATTTGAAAACCGCTGAAATAGTTCTTTAACTGGCCGGGTTCCAGGGGCCGGACTAAATCCGGATACGGGTGCCTGGCATCGCGGATGAAGTGCTCGAAAACCACAATTCCCTCTTTCCGCAGGGAGGCCCGGATTCTGCGAACAAATCCCGGATCCGCGACCGGAGCCCACGCAAAGGTCATGACGATCAGGTCCCACTGATCGGCACCGAAATCGAAGGTGTCGTAGCTGGCCTTGACAGCATTGATGTGCAAGCCCTGCTTCTCCGCACTGGCACGGGCAGCGGAGATCCCCAATTCGGAAATGTCAAAGCCGGTGACCTTCCAGCCCGCCTGGGCGAGATACAAAGCATTGCGGCCCTGCCCCATCGCAGCATCTAACGCCGCGGCAGGCTTCAGTCCCCGGGCCGCTTCCATCAAAAATGCGCTTGGCGCACTGGCGAATCCGTCCTCTTCCGGATTGCCAGTGGCCGGTCGGGAATAGGTTTTGTCGTATAAAACTGCAACGCCTTCCGGACGCTCCGCCAACAGCCGCATAATGGTCTCCGACTGACGCCGGCTCTCTTCCGGGGAGATCCCTTTCTTTTGAAGCTCCGCCGCATAGGCTTGCACCGGATTGCCTCCCAGGGGAGCAGCCCGGAACCATGTCAGGAAGTCTTTCCATATCTGATCGGAATCCGCGGGACCTTGGACTTGCGGACTCAGCCATACAAACGCGAGAATCAGGAATCGGCATATGTGTGTCATCGTCGTTACTCCCTCATATCGAAGATTAGTGTTTGCGGCGGGGAAGTGTCCGCAATCCGTTATTCTCAAGCCGCCTTCTCCAACGTAGGCGCCGGATTCACGAATCGCTCCCCGCTCAGGAGAGTAGACGTCAGCCTGTGGCCGGGCGGCGATTATAAAGAAGTGGGAAATTACGCAATACCGCTTCCCTGGAATCGACCTGGCGCCAAATTCCGCCTTTTGGGTAGCAGCTTTTGCACCGGAAGGCCTTGTGGGATCGGGAATAGCCCTGCTTGCATGGTTCACCTGCAGGCAGAGATGTATTTCTTGAATCCATTCTGGTAAAAAGAGGCCATGTATACGCCGGACATTCTCTATTTCTTCGCCGTCGCCGCAATCGGCGGGCTCATGGTCCGAAAAGCATACGTTTTGCAATCTACCTACGGGCTGCCGTATCTGCACTCCTACACGTTTTTCCTGGTCTCCTGGAACGCTTACGTTCTGTTCTCCATCTTTCAAATGATCCTCGCTCCCAGAATTCTGCCGGAAGGCACCTGGAATCAGTTTGTGCAGGCTGCGACTCCCCTGTTCATCATGATTATGGCCGTCAGCCTGTATTTCATTTCCTCATTCCTGGCGCACCTGTCCGGAAGTCCGCTGACAAGGCTCTATAAGATTGTATTTGTTGTGATTTGGGTTGCGCTGGCTGCCGGGATCGCGATCGCAAACGAGCAACTGGAGGACTCCACCGCAGCCGTCACGCGGATCATGTCGCTGCTCTTTTTCCTCTTTAAGAGCGCGTCGATCTATGGATGGATTTTGATTGCCCTGATCAGGTTGAGGATGGCAGAGGATCGGATAAAGCGACGATCTCTGCAGATCTTCGTTTTGCTGTTACTGGCAGGTTTCTTTCTTTTCGATCTCGCCGTGAGAATCCCTTTACCGGCCGGGCTGTCAAGATTCGACGATTACTTAATTTCCGCCTGCCAGATCCTCGGCACGTGCCCCTCCCTGATTTACTTGGGCAGGTTCCTGCGCCGGCACGCTCTCGACCGGCCCTTTCAGGAGCCCCGGGCGGACCTGAAGACCGTGCTGGCCCCCTTTGGTATTTCCCCCCGCGAAATCGAAGTCGTGGAATTGATCATGAGAGGGCTCAGCAACAAGGAGATTGCGGACCGGCTCTGTATTTCGGTGGATACCGTAAAAAAGCACAGCTACAACAGCTACAAAAAACTGGGCGTGCAAAACCGTGTCCAACTCAGCTACTTCGTCCAGAACCTGTGCATAGGAAGTTCAAGCTGCCTGCCCGGCCGAAATTCACTCCCGTCCGGGGGCGCCCGGCCCTCGGTATAGATTCCGATAAAAGGAATTCTGTTTGGCTCTCGTGCCGGGCCTGAACCGGATCTTAACTCAAAACGATGCCGCCGCAACGAGGATTTGGGTACACCTCCACCTTCCGTATGCGGGGTGTGCCAGTTTTCAAGTGCATGACACACCGACAGGTGCTGCGGATTCGGCGATCCCGGACATGTGAACATCATCGCCCGCTGCATAAAAAGGTGCAGGGAGAAATGGGGGATTGCCTTAATATAGATCGACAAGCAAAAGACACTGTTTGAGATTGGGATGAAAATCGCTGAAGACCCCGCTTATATAACCTATTGGAGGAGACTGCGATGAGTTCCCGCGAGCGGGGGCCGCGAACGCCCCCCGAGGTGGTGTCGCACTACGACCGTGCGCCGGAGGAGACGCGACTCGAGAGCGGTCCGTTCCGGCTCGAGTTCGTGCGCACCAAGGAGCTGCTCGCGCGCGTGCTGCCCGCCCCGCCCGCAACCGTGGCCGATGTCGGTGGCGGTGCCGGTGCCTACTCCGCCTGGCTCGCCGGACTCGGCTACCAGGTGCACCTCCTCGATGCATCGCCACGGCTTATCGAGGAGGCGCGGCGACGCCACGCCGCGCGCGAACGACCCATCGCCTCGATCGCGGTCGGCGACGCGTGCGAGCTGCCGTTCGACGACGGCTCGATCGAAGCAGTCCTTCTAATGGGGCCGCTGTACCACCTGCCCGAGTCGGAGGACCGGAGCCGGGCGCTGGGCGAGGCGTGGCGAGTGCTGTCGCATGGTGGCGTACTGGCGGCGGCCGCAATCTCGCGCTTCTCCTCGGCACTCGCCGGGCTCACACTCCGGCTTGCCGGCGACTCTGATTTTGTGCGTCTGCGCGACCGGCACCTTGCCGACGGGCGGCACATAAACGACACGGGACGGATCGAATACTTCACCACAGCGTACATGCATCGGCCCGACGAGCTGCTGGCCGAGGTCGCGTCCGCCGGGTTCGCGGACGCTCGCGTGCTCGGCGTGGAGGGCCCCGGGTGGTTCCTTCCCGACTTCGACGCCCAGTGGGAGGACCCGGTGCTTCATAAGGGGCTCGTGGATGTAGCACGAGCCCTCGAGTCCGAGCCGTCCATGCTCGGGGTGAGCGCCCACCTGCTCGTGATCGCCCGCCGACACTGACGCAGGCCAGCAGTCCCGATCTGGGAAGTTAAGGACCCACTGTGTCGGACCACTGCGGGCGAACAGTCGAGCTCCCATGCAAAACCGACTGGCGATGAAGGAGCATTTCCGGGCAAGAGTATGGAAATGGGGGTTCAACCTGAGGGCGTCGCCGAAACGCTGGACAAAGCTGACGGCGCCGCACCGGGCGCGGCGGTCCGAAGCAGGAATGCCGGCACGGCGGCGGACCGAGGCAAAAATGGCGCGCGCGAAGATCTGCAAAACGTCCCTGAGCCGAGACGAGTCGCAGGCAAGCCGGTAGCGTAAGGCAAACGGAAGCGACAGCACCCACTGCCGGACCGGCACATCGGGAAAGACACGATCCACGAGATGGGCGGCAGTGTCGGCCATACGCCGGCCGCCACAGGACGGACAAAAGGCACGCCCCTTACAAGAAAAGAGAACAAGCCGGTCGAGACGGCAGGCATCGCAGTGCACCCTTAAAAAGCGTGGGCCAGTATCCCACATTCCAAGAACGACCGCAGCTCCCGTTCGACAAACCTGGGTACGTGGCGCTCGCGCAGCCGCTGCCCTTCGAGGAAATTCTCGAGTTCCGCGGCGACAACGCGATAGAGAATGCTTTCCGCGGGATTTCGGGGACGGAAATCGGCCGCAGTCTGACAGACCCCGGAGTTCTGCCCCTCAGTCTTGAAGGCGCCACTCTCCTCTTGAAGCGCTTCGCATAGCCAAAGCGCCTGGGAATAGAGCCTCACGACCGGCCTCCTCCTGCGACCCTTGGGCCGCATCCCGTCTAACTGCCGGCCGGCGGTTTTGAGCCAAACACTTCGCCGAGCATGCGGTTTGGAGCGGAGAAGAGAGGGATGAGATTGCTGCCGAAGCATGACCGCCTCTGAAGGTGCGAACACGGCTGGATTACCTGACCGATATTTTCGGTCGGCTGCCGACGGCAAAGATCGGCGACATCCAGAATCTTCGGCCCGCGAACTGGAAACCGCTTACAGCCAATGCCAGTTGGGGAATGGTCCGCTTCTGTTCCGCTTACCCCAAGATGTATCAATAAATGCCGATCGATCAGAGCGGGACGATGGTGTGCATTTTGGCAGCGTCGCTCGGCAGCGACAACGCTGCCCACGAATGTGCCTCGCTTACTGTTAATCGAACATTGGCTCCCTGATCGACTCCTGATACTTCGGCCAATAGTGGCTGCCGCGCAGGCGGCAAAGCGGTGAGGACTGCAACCGGCGCATTGTCTGACCCTTGTAAGCGGGATGTGCCGACAACCACTGTCTCACCTGGTTCGATAACGAAGGTGCTGTCGAGAATTACCGTCGACTCACGGCTTTTCGGAGCCACAGGGTCCCGGCTGAAGAATTGCAATCACCAACAGCCCAAGCGTAGCAAAGGCAGGGAAGGGCCGGAGTAGCTGCCGAGCGTGGTGCCGAGTCTCCTTTTTCCTGGTGATGAAACGAGTGGGCAGGATGCCTGGGGAGAAGTACGGGTGCTGGAGTCTGGTAGTTTGGGCTGTGCTAGCCGCCCTCTATGCCGAGCAAAACGCGCAGGAATGATCGGTCGACTTCATCCTTTGCGCGTGGGGCCTGCTTCAGCTTCCATAACAACTCGGCGCCTGCAAACGGGATGGGAACACCTTCCACGTTTTCCCACTGAATGCCGGCGCTGGCCTCCCGATAGGAAACGCCGTATGCTGATTTCATCAGGTCCACGACGATCACATCCGCGATCCTGACAACCTGATATTCGTCGAGGTCCTTGTCGGTCATATCCCGAACTGCTTGATCGGGAAGCGTCATGAGGGCTTCCCGGAGTCTACGCTGGTTTTCGGGAGCGGCATCCACAAGGAGGTCAATGTCTTCCGTGGCCCGCGCGAAGCCGAGGTGGATGATGGCCATGCCGCCAATGACAACATAGTTGGCGCCGGTGCGATTGAGTTCGCGGCAGAGGTGAAGGAGGTCTTCTACCGTGGGTGGTCGGGACTGCCCTTTCCCGCCTGCATCCGAATCGACCACTGCTGGCCCTCCTCAAAGCAGCAAAACCGATGCACACCTTTCGGAATGAAGGGGCGACCGGATCGCAGCTTGACGACTAGATGCAACAGGGAGTTTGTGTGCATTAATCCACTGGCAGCCACCTGCCTGCCCAGGTGCTTTGTTTTCAAACTGTACATTCCGGTCTCGTTCGCTTTGCGGCTCGGTCCGGCCGGTGAGGAGGATCGAGCGAACCATCACGTGCAAGTCCCGTCCCAGAATATCATGATTCAGAACTGAAGAGGATATCGAGATTCGTTTCAACAAGCCACGCGACCACATCCAGCCGCGAAACGGCCGATGTGTAGGGACGCCAGCGCTGGCATGTTCCCAAGGGGACATGAACCCGCTCGCCCACGCCCGCGGCTCTGATGGACGCGCACAGAGCCGCAACCGTGAGGGGGGGCGGGCCCGTTGGTGGAGGAGCCCAACGCTTCGGCTTGGGGGCACGCTGTGCGCCGGATCGACGAATTATGAAACCTGCCGGTCTAGATAATCCCGAGCTCGCGCGCCGCGCCCACAACAGGTTGCAGGCGGGCTGCCCGCTGTATCGCCTGCAGCTGGGTTTTCTGGTCGGGTGTCAGCAGTTCCTGGAAGCTTGCCGCGAACCGCTGATGTGCCTCTCCCACCTGCTTGCGCAGGCCGTCGATGGCAATCACAGTCCTGCCTACCGATGCAGGATCCGTTCCCGCCGCGATCAAATCCCGCAACTCCTTCTCCTTCGCTGCGATCTCCTGGGTCAGAGGCTCGACGACGCTCCTGCGCGCTTCCAACAACCCCCTGACGCCTTCCGCCTGTTCGGGAGTGAGCTGGAGAAAGCGCGACATAACCCGAAGAGGATTTTCCGGCATGGGCGCCGGCGGCTTAGGAAAGGGCTGAGCCTGCATCCCCGGCGGTGGACCGGCCGGCAGTGGCGTTCCCACCTGCGCCCATATGCCTGCCGCCGTCAGAGCGACAATTACTATCGGAATCAATAGCATAGATCGTCGAATCATGTGAGTCTCCTCTCGGAAATCTGCATATAGCCTATCAAACTCTCGGATTTCCGAAAAGTTGCAAATGTTTACGCCCAGTCCTTCCGTTTCAATCCTGGGGCAGATTGAGAGCATTTTCGAACTAATCGCGATATCGATTCCGATCCCTAAGGGAGCCCGGAATCGCCCAGGCTGCAGGACACACTTGACACTGTGGGTGGCTCACGCCTTCCAGGCCTGGTCGATTACTTGACGGGTCCTCCCTTATTGACCTGCGGCACTCCATCCACCATCCATTGCGGCGCCGGCTTGCCCACAAGGTAGTGGTCGAAGAACTGCTTCATGCGGATCGTAAAGTCCTTCTGGTTGTCGCGGTTGGTGAGGTTGTGCGCCTCGCCGGGATAGGACAGCAGGATGACCTGCTTTCCGTTGACCCTGGCGGCGTTGAAGAACTGGAGTCCTTCGACATAGTCCACGGCACCGTCTTCCATGCCATGCAGGATCATGAACGGCGTCTTGATGTTCTGCACATGAAAGATCGGCGACTGCTCCTCGTAGAGCCTGGTCGAGTTCCACGGTGTGACGCCGGCGCCCATGCGCACCTGCCCGACTGTCGTGATGCCTTGCTGGACTGTGCCGGAGCTCTTGTACAGCTCGTTGTAGAAGCTGAGGAGATTGGTGGGTGGTGCGCCGGTGACGACGGCGGCGAACATGTCGGTCTGCGTGACGATGTACGACGACTGGTATCCGCTCCAGCTATGGCCGTGCAGCCCGATGCGCTTCGGGTCGGCGTAGCCAAGCTCGATCACCTTCCTTACCGCGCTCGTCATGCAGTCCACGGCCGACGTGCCGGGTTTGCCGATCTCGTACACCATATCGGGCTGGAACACGAGATAGCCATTGCTCGCGTACGTCGACAGTTGCGGACTGTTGCTGTATCCCGGCGTCGAAAAGTTGTGATGCGTGTTCGACATGATCTCGTAGAACGAGACGAGCATCGGGTACCTCTTACCCGGCTCGTAGCCTGCGGGGAGCATCAGCGTGCCCTGGAGTTTCCTGCCCTTTGAATTCGTGTAGTCGATCAGGACTTTGCCGGGCGACCATGCGTATTCCCTGAGGAATGGATTTGCGTCGGTCACTTTCTTCGGCGCTGTGAACGACGGAGTGCTCACCCAGTAATCGGGGAATTCGTTGAAATCCTGCTGCGTGAAGAGGATGCGATCGGAGTTCTTCGCCTTCACGACGCCGCCGACGTTCTTGTCGGCCCAGATAACCGGCTGCGGCGCTTGGCCGGCTGTCACCCGCCAGTATCCGGATTTTTTGGTGCGATCGCCGTACGCGGAGAGCGTAACGGGCTTCGAGAGGTCGATGCCGCTGTCTTCTTCGGCGGCCGCGCCGGCACCGCCACCGCGTCCGCCGCGTCCGCCGCCACCGGGTGCGTCGAAGCGCACGACGCGAAACTGGATCTGCTGCGCACTGCCGACGCCGTTCGTCAGGTTCACCGCTTTCCCGCCGTCGAGCGGCGCCTGCCACACATCGAACTTGTCGTAAAGCAGCACGAACTTTCCGTCTTTCGACCAGCCGCCGAGGCCCCAGATGGGCTTCTCGTATGCGTGGTCGTCGTCCTCGTTCACGTAGCTCTTGCCGGGGACGGCCGAAGCATCCATCAGCATGGAAGCGCCGGTTTCGAGGTTGAACGCGTGCACCTGCCTGTTCTTGAGATACAGGAACCACCTCGAATCGGGCGAAGTGCCGTACGTGCGCGATAGCGCCTTCTCGATCAAGGTGCGCTCCCCTGTGTTGCTGTCCACCTTGTAGAGGTCGGCGCGGCTTCCGCCCCACGCGACTTCGCCACGATACGCCGCATCGTTGCGGCCGACGCCGACATTCGAATTGGCAGCCGTGGTTACGGTGCGCATGTCGTCGTCGCCGAGCTTGACGAACTTGCCCGTGCTCACGGACACGACCGCCGGCAGCGTCGCCTGGCGCAACTGCTGGATCTGCACGATCTGCACCGACTGCGGCGTCTGATCCTTCCAGTGCCACACGTCCACGTTTGCCTTGATGGCATCCGCCTCGGGAATTTCCGCTTCCTGTTCTTTGATCCCGAGGAACACGCGGGAGCCGTCCTTGCTCCATCGCGGCGCGGTGAATTCGCTGAGGACCATTGTTTTTGGGAAGGACGCATCCTTCGACGGATCGAAGACGAACGGCTTGGCGGCAGCGGTGCCGAGCGCGCTCCAGGCAAGGAGCACGTTTGCCTTCTGCTTCATGTCCTTTACCTTGTCGCCGCGCAGGACGGCGAGACTCGTCCCTTCGCCGCTCCACACGAGCTGCGCATAGTCCGCGGCGGCGGTGTTGAGGGCGCGCGTCTCGCCGGTCGCAGGGTCGAGGAGGTAGAGGCCGTTGCCGAGCCGGTCGGCGGCGTCGACGGTGTAAGCGAACAGCTTTCCCGCGTGGTCGAAGTCGTACTGGTTGACGTTGCCGATGTTGCGGTCGAGCCCCGACGACAGGTCGCGCAGGATGAGATCTGCGCCGTTGAACTTCGCGTCCGCCTGGGCCTTGTTGAGGCGCACGGCGAGCCACCTGGAGTCGGCGGAGAACTTCCACGATGCCGCGTTCGGGAAAGAGGTCTTTTCGCCGGTCGCGAGGTCGAGCAGCTCGAGGCGCCCGGGCGTTGGCGGAGTTTGCGCGGCCGGCGCGGCGGCTCGTCCCCCGGGAGTCGGGGCAGGGACGCCGCGACCTCCGCGACCTCCACGGCTCCCCTCCCGCACGCCGGGGGGATTCACGACATACGCGGCCCAGCGTGAGTCGTCAGAGAACTGCGGCGCGTTGCCGCCGCCACCGCCGCCACGGCCACCGCCACCGCCGCGTCCCGCGCCACCGGGCGCCGCTCCAAGCGGCACCGTAAACGTTTTGTCACCGTCGAGATCCTTCACCTGCAGCGTCGGGTCGCCTTCATTCGGCGTGAGCGTGCACAACATCCATCGTCCGTCATTCGAGATTGCGGTCGAGCCGATGCGATTCCATCGCCCGTAATCCTCGAGGTTGAGCACCTTGCTTCCGTCGGCGACTTTCGCGGCGGGGGCAGCCTGCTGGGCGCCGGTCGCACCGCCGGCTTGTCCATGCGCTCCGATGCCGAGGAAGGGTGAGAGAAAAAGCGCCGCGGCGAGCAGGCCTCCAAACACGAGGCGAGATATGCACATTGGAGATTTCTGTTCGGGTAGGGCTGCCATGATGTTCTCCTTAGAAGTATCCAAAACAGATCCTAAACAAATCTACCGGCCAAATCCGGCGGTTGCTGCATTCATTGCTCTTCTGCATTATTAGGAATTTCCCTGCGTTATCGGAGAGCTTATAAGCGTTTCTAATCGCGAGTACAAGGGAAAAGCGGAGCGGCATCCAAGGAAGTCAGGAGAATACTCGGGGCAAGCAGCGAATCGCCGGGGGCAAATCGGCTCTCGAACCGCGTCCGCAGGAGAATGTGATCCACCACTTCCGCACAGATGGAATCTTGTTTCTGCCCGAGTGCAGGATTTCGCTTGACAAACGGATTTGACCTGCCGTAAGAGTGATTTCATCATTTTTAAAGGGTTCTAACACTCGGGATTTAAAACCTGTTTCGCAGGGTAGCCGCGTTGCGGCCTATGCATCTGCTCGTGGGTGCCGAAGCGTGTGTGTCCCCGGCGAGAGTATCTGTGCGGTGCCGTTCAAAGGGAGGCTCCATGAAGAGTTGCCTGTCCGGAAATATTCGAATTGCAGGTCTCGCGCTCATTTTGGCGCTCGTATTGCTCTGCCAGGCAGCGATTGGGCAGGTAACTACGGCGCGCCTCGAGGGCGTGGTCAAAGACCAGACGGACGCGGTGGTTCCAGGAGTGATGGTCGTCGCCACTCAAACGGGGACCAACATCACGTTCGAAGCCATAAGCAGCGAAATCGGCTTCTACCTGTTTCCCAGGTTGCCGCCCGGAAACTACGCAGTTACGGCGGAATTGACCGGCTTCAAAAAATCCATCAACACGGGAATCCGCCTGGAAATCGGCGATACCGCGACGTACAACATCAAACTCGAGACCGGAGGAACCAGCGAGACGGTAACGGTTACGGCGCAGGTTGCGGTGATCGACACCGTCTCCACTGCCGTCGGCAAAGTAGTAAGCACCAAGCAGATTGAGGCGTTGCCCCTCGTTGCAAGGGACCCGATGCAGCTCTTTTATCTGCAGCCCGGCACCAATCGTTTCACGGGGGGCGGCAGGGTCGACGGCACGCGCGGCACGGCGGCGAACGTCACTGTAGAGGGGATCGGAGCCACGGAACCCGCTCTGGGTTCCGGCGCGACTTCCACGGCCGCGGCTGTGCCGATCGAAGCCGTGGGCGAATACCGGGTGGTGACCTCGAGTGCATCCGCGGAGTACGGCAGAGGAGGTGGGGCTCAGGTCCAGCTTGTCTACCGGTCAGGAACGAATACTTTTCACGGCAGCGCTTTCGATTTTCACCGCAACAAGGCACTCAACGCCAATACCTTTTCCAACAACAAGCAAGGCTTTGGAAAACCGACGTATATCCGGAACCAGTTTGGCGGATCCATCGGTGGACCGATTATCAAGGACCGGGCCTTTTTCCACTTCACATACGAGGGGATTCGGCAAAAGACCGATGCGACACCAAACTACGCGGTCTATACGCCTACACTGAAAAACACCGGCACATTCCGCTACTACACAAAGGGAGCAAACTCCACTACGCTCGTGGATTCAACCACGGGTGTACCGAAAGTCCCGGAGAGCGACATTGCGTCCATCAATCTCCTGACCGTTGATGCCACCCGGGTGGGCAAAGATCCATCGGGATTGTTCGACAAGCTGGTCGGAAGCTTCCCGGATCCGAACAACTACGACACCGGCGACGGATTCAATACGGCAGGTTATCGCTTGGTATCCACCAATCCGTATTCCCAGAACCAGATCGTATTAAAAGGGGATTACACGCTTGTCGAGGGCCAGCGGATCTCAGCAACATTTGCCTACAGGAAATATAAGGACGCCGGCACAATGCTGCTGAACGGGTACCGTTCACCGAACGAGGAGCCCTACCCGACCGGGGTTCTGGCATGGGATAGCACGCTTACTCCCAGATGGCTGAACGAATTCCGCGTCGGAGGGATCAAACGCGGTGCCTTTTTCCTGAATGAGGATCCGGATCGGTTCAAGAAGGAAGGGATGGTCGTTTTCGCGGGATTGGGTGGACCTCAGCGCGGCCATCCAAAGAGCATCTTCCTGCCACAGGATTTCCCGTCTCCAGTCATTACATTTACAGACAATACCACCTTCGTCAAGTCGGCCCACAGCCTCAAGGGCGGGGTTGACATACGCATCAACCGCTCGAACGTCAAATATGGAGACGATTACTATTTCCCGGTTGTGTCTACTACCAACGCCAACAATCCGGCGAATATCCCGTCGCTCCCGGGTCTCGCCAGCGCCGACCGGTCGCGGGCGCAGCAGCTTACAAACGACCTGACAGGGACGCTCGGGTATATCCGGCAGGCGTTCCACACCAACACGACCTCTGCCTACACCCCGTTCGAGACCAAGTATCGGCAATGGAGGTCCCGCGAATACAGTTTCTTCTTCCAGGACACCTGGAAGTTCCGTCCGAACCTCACTCTAAACCTCGGGCTGCGATATGAGGTCATGCCGCCCCATTTCGAGGCCGCGGGCATTTACAGCTACCCGCTGGATCCAGCGACTGCCAATTGGGGCATCTCCGGTCCGAGCGGCGAGGTGAAGCTTGGCCTTGCTCCCGACGGCGGAAAATCAGTCACCAAAACGGACTGGACCAACTTCGCGCCCAATATCGGTTTCAACTGGGACCCGTTTAGCACAGGCAAGTGGAGCATCAGCAGCAATTTCCGCATCGCCTATGACCGGACCTGGCTGGCCACGACGCTCTTTGTGGATTACGACCAGGAAGGAATGATGACCGACCGCACGTACAATGGGCCGTCCGGAACGCGGCTCACCGCCCTTCCCGGCCTGTTCAACAGCAGCACCGGTTACTTCGACCCAGGTGTGCCCTTCGGCCCCAAGGCCTTCGACCGGAACGGCAACCTCAATGTGTATGATCCTGGGATGTACACACCCTACACCAGCAGCTGGTCCCTGCGGGTGCAGCGTGAGATCCTCCGGGGCACCGCCCTCGCCGTATCCTACGTGGGGAACAAGGCCACCGGCATGCCGCGAGCGATCGACGTGAACCAGCTCCAGGTGAGAGATAACGGTTACCTGGACGGCTTCATGGCCGCTCAGCGGAACATTCTGGCTAACAACAATCCGATGATCGGAGAGCCCACAGGGGTCTTCGGGCAGATCTACAATGTCATGTCGACGGGCGACAAAAACTCGATCAGCTCGGATCTGCGAAACGGGAGCGTCGCGACGGTCGCGAATTTCATCGACCGGTCGCGAGCCAGTTCCCAGTATCTGGAAAAGGCCGGCCTTCCCCTGAACTTCTTCCGGGCAAATCCTCAATTCAATACTTCCTATCTGATCGGGAACAACTCCTACTCGACCTACCATGGATTAAAGGTGGAGGTCACCCGGCGTTTTCAGAATGGGCTGCAGTTTGACTTCAATTACACCTTCTCGAAGTGCCTCACGGACTATGAGGGCGGGCAGTCCCAACGCGATGCCTATCGCGACCTGGAGAACCGGCACCTGGATAAGAGACTCGCTGGCATTGACGCCACACATGTAATCAACGCCAATTTCATCTGGGAAGTGCCCGTCGGCAGCAACCGGCGCTGGATGAAAACTCTCCATCCCGTTTTGGAGGGAATTCTCGGGGGTTGGCAGACGAACGGCATATTTGCATTGTCGACGGGAGATCCTTTCACGATCAGCAGCGGGCGCAACAAGTTGACCCTGGGTGACGCCAGCACGGCCAACTGCGATGGGTGCGATCCTTACATGACCGCCAAGGTCATCAGGGATGGAGGAAACCTCCTGGCACTGACCGCGGAAGAGATCAAACTTTTTACCGATCCCATCGCCGGCAGCCCGGGGCTGCTGCCGCAGAACTACTTCCGCGCGCCCAGGGTATGGGTGCTCGATGGAAGTATCTTCAAGTCGTTTCGCTTGAGCCGTTTTCTCGGAGAACAGGGCGAACTGCAGTCCCGGTTCGAGTTTTTCAACGCATTCAATCACCCCCGATTCGGCAGCCCGACCTCGAATATCACTTCGGGGACTTTCGGGATCATCAGCCCGCCGACGGGAAACGCGCGCATCATTCAGGCAGCGCTGAAAATTCTGTTCTGACCCGGATGGATGGAGCCGGGCGGATTGCAATAGCCGCTCGGCTCCCCTTCCTGGGTGTTGCTCAATATCTTCATTCGTGGAGTTGGTGGAAGTTATTCCATGATGAGTTTCTCGCCATTCCTGTTATTGCTCGGCCTTCTGGCTCCGGTGCCGCAGAAGAAAGAAGCGTCGACAGACTATTTCCGCAAATGGCTGGAGCAGGACGTCGTCTATATTATCACTGAGCAAGAGCGGGCGGTGTTTCAGTCGCTGACCACCTACGAGGAGCGCGAGCATTTCATCGAGCAATTCTGGGAGTGGAGGGACTCGGATCCGCGCACGGCGGATAACGAGTTTCGTGAGGAGCATTATCGCCGCATCCAGTATGCTAATGACACCTACGCTGCCGGAATACCGGGATGGAAAACGGACCGGGGCAGAGTCTATATCGTCTTCGGCAAGCCGGACGAAATCGAGAGTTATCCCGCGGGCGGGTCCTATCAGCGCAAACCGCACGAAGGCGGCGGCTGGACCTCCGTTTATCCCTTCGAGATCTGGCGATACCGACATATTGAAGGAGTGGGGGAAGACATTGAACTCGAGTTCGTCAACGATGCCGGGGGCAATCTCTACCGGCTCACGATGGATCCGCAAGCCAAAGATGAATTCCTGCATGTCCCCGGGATGGGGTTCACGGACTCCGAGCTAAGCAAAGGGGAAAAATCCTTCGATCGTGTGCACCGGATCCGGGAAGATGGTTTGGCTCGCAACCAGGGAATCGAGTTCGAGCGCGTCAAGGACATGCCGTTCGAGAAATCCGAGCTCATGATGAAGATAAGCTCGCCCGCGCCCATCCGTTTCACCGACCTGAGGGAAAAGGTCACCTCCCGGATCATTTACAACACACTTCCGTTCAAGGCCTCCTACGAATTCATCCGGCTGAATTCTCAGAACTTTCTGGTCCCGATCACCTTAAGCTTCGATCCGGGCGCAATCTCATTCAGCCTGCTGGATGGGTTCCGCCACAGCCGCCTGCAGGTGTACGGCCTCGTGACGTCCGTGGCCAATCAGCGTGTTTTCGAATTCGATGACGAGATCGTAATCGACTATCCCGACAATCAGTCGAAGGCAGAGCACACCTATCAGCGCAAGCTGCCGCTTCTGTCGGGACGCTTCAAACTCGAGCTTCTCGTGAAGGACGCGGTCAGCAACAATCTGGGTAGCGTCGCCATCGGGATCGAAATCCCCGCCGGCGATCCAGACCACGTTTTGACCAGCTCCATCGTGCTCGCGCAAGGCCTCGAAGCCTCCGATCAGAATCCGGCCCTCCCGTACATTTTCGGACACTACAAGATGACTCCCCGGGTGGATAGAAGTTTCAAGCGCACCGACGATCTGGCTTTTTATGTGGAAGCCTACAACCTCCAATTCGATCAGATGTCCCAGAAGCCCGTGCTTGAAATCAAGTATGGATTTGCCGACCCGGGGAAGCTCCCGGCATTCTATCGCCCCATCACCAGCGGCGTCACCCTTACCGGCGATCGAATTTCCGTAGCCCGGATCGTGCAGCTGAGTGCTGTCTCCCCGGGCAAGCACGACCTCGTGATTTCAATCACCGACCTCCTGAGCGGTCACAGCGCCATTGCTCGCGCCCCCTTCGAAGTTCGCTGATCCGGACAGCCGCCGGCAGCTGCAAGCCCCGGTGTGGTGAAAGACACAAAGTACACGGAACTCATGCAAGCACTTGGGTGCCCTTCGTGCTTTTCGTGGTCGGGAATGGATGTCCGCTCAACAGCGAACTTATCAGTCTTTCTCCTTGCCTATCGCTGCAAGGACTTGGTCGAGCAGTTGCTTGGTGTTCCGGAAATCGGGATCGATTTCCAATACCTGGCGGAAGCTTTCCGCAGCTTCCTTCAGCATCCCGAGCCGGGCATAGGTGCCCCCGAGAAAAAAATAGGCTGCAGGCCGTTCAGGCCGGAGCTTCACAGCATTCCGGTATTCTCTTAACGCAAGTGGGTACTCCCCATGTATCGCATGATAGGTTCCGAGATCCACGCGCGTCTCGTATACCGTAGGGAATTCGTTCAGGAAAGCGAGGTATTCTGCTTTGGCGCCGTTGAACAAAGTTGAGTAACTGCTGTCATCCGACAGAAATCCCATCTTGAGGAGCGCAAAGACCGCGTTCAGGCGCACGATGCGGATCCGATCCGAAAGCATCTGCTTCAGCGGTTCAACCGCGGAAGGCGATCTCACCTCGGAAAGCGAGCGGGCCGCTTCCGCCCTGATCAGCGGGTCAGCATCACTGAGTTTCGGGATCAGAGCGGCTGCGACCTGTTCTCCTCGGAATTCGCCGAGAAATGCAGTGGCGCTTGCTCGCACGCGCTTCGATTGAGCCGCATCCGCAGCGTAGGCTGCGAGCATGGGGATCGCCGCCGGATCCTGCACCCGCGCAAGTGAGATCGCATCGAGGAAGCGATCCTCACGCGGCCTTTTGGGATACCACCTATCCATCCAGGAAATCACCCAATCGAGACTCTTGTCCTCGTGACAGGCGTTGTTGCAGGCATTGGGAACGGAGTGTTTCCGTGTGATTTCCGGAATCGGAACGCCGATCCCGTGATCGCGAAGGGAAACGCCCTGCAGCACCCTGATGTTTTTGCCGGTAATCAGCAACATGTGACACTCAATGCATCGACTCCCTTCCTTTTTCAGATCGTGGTGTGTGTGCTCGGTGGCTGCCTGATCGCCGCGATATTGCTTGTGGCATTGGAGGCAGAGCTCGTCCGTGTTCTGATACCGCGCATCCGCCGAGATGTTTACCTGGTGGGCATCGTGGCAGGTGAGGCAGGTCATGTTGCCTTTGAGGTAACAGCCGCTCTCCTGCATAGCCAGGCATTCGTTGGCGAACCGGCGATGGCGTTCATACCAGATCTCGGGTTCTCCAGCGTTGCGGGTTGTGAGCTCGATAAATCTCGGCATGTAGTAGTCGTAATAATTTTCGCCCGTCTGAAATCCTCTCCTGACCACCATCCTCCTGGCATGGCACTGCAGGCAGTCGACCATTCTGTTTTCCCCGGA
>Ga0113563_10000577_pt1 | contig 18099 bp, 15 predicted proteins | sample Mud3Dept3metaG_FD_80117 | JGI IMG/M metagenome (GOLD analysis project Ga0113563, IMG submission 80117) | Freshwater wetland microbial communities from Ohio, USA, analyzing the effect of biotic and abiotic controls - Mud 3 Core 4 Depth 3... | ecosystem: Environmental > Aquatic > Freshwater >...
ACCGAGGCAAGGTTGCATTTTGCCAACGCGTAGTCCGGCGCCATCTCGACGCACGCGCGATACTCGCGCTCGGCTTCGTCGAATTTCCCGCAGGCGTGCAAGACGCCTCCCAGGTTGTTGCGGGCGTCGACCAGCCGGGGGTCGAGCGAAAGCGCTTTGCGGAAGCAATCGGCGGCTTCGGCGGGGCGCGCCAGATCGCGCAGCACGTTGCCGAGGTTGTGCCAGACCCGCGCCTCGTCCGGAAATCGGTCCGCCTGCCTGCGCAGCAGAATTTCGGCGTCACTGAGCTTGCCCTGCATCGCCAGCGAATTTGCCACGCCCAACTGAAATTGCACCGCGCGCGGATCGAGACGGCTTGCCTTGCGGAAAGTCTCGCGGGCCTGCTCGTATTGCCCGAGCGCGAAGTAAGCCTGTGCCAGATTGCCCAGCACGCCGGGGTTTGCGCGCAGCTTGCCGGCAGCGCGCTGCAGACAGTCGACCGCTTCCTCCGCCCGTCCGAGCCGCAGCAGCGCTGTGCCCATCAGGTTCAGGGCGTCCGGATGCCCGGGCGCTATCAGCAACGCCTCCCGGTAGGCGCTCGCGGCCCCCTCGAGATCGTCCTGAACCTGCGCCCGCAACCCGGATTCGAGATGACCCCGTACCAGCTGTTCCTGAGGCGATACCATTGTCGGGGAAATGACGTCCTTTGCCGGTGCGCCGAGACCTGTTGCATTAATGCAACAAAACATGTGAGATTATGCCCATAAATCCATATTCTTGTTGAGCTACCGGTTGCCGCCTTGGCATACTTCATCCAACCCCCAGATTCCGGGAGGGTAGTAGAGATGTCCCAAAAAACACATAGGAGATCCTGAAATGAACAAGAAATTAATGGCGGTTGCTGTTGCCGGCGCGCTCGGTGCCCCGGCGCTCGCATTGGCCCAGGCCAGCACCGTGCAGATTTACGGTAAGGCTGTCATTGAATATGGGTACGTGAATCAGGGCAACGGCAAACCTAACGCTGACATCATGCAGGCCCCGGGCGGCGTTTCGGTCGGCTTCAAAGGCACGGAAGCGCTCGGCGGCGGCCTGTCGGCATGGTTCCAGTGCGAAAGTTCGGCTGACCCGCGCGGTGATACGGCGGCCGGCTTCTGCACCCGCAACAGCGCGATCGGCATGAAAGGCGGCTTCGGCAGCGTCTACATCGGCAAGTGGGATACCCCGATGAAGCGCGTGTTCCTCAGAGGCGAGGTAGGCGCCGAAGACACCGGCCTGTTGGGTATTTCTGATTACTTGGCGGGCGGATCCACCGGCGCGGCTGCCGGCGGTGTAGCTGGCCGCACTCTCTGGCAACGCCGCCAGCACGACAGCATTAACTACGATACCCCGAACTTCAGCGGCTTCCAGGGCCATTTTGCGTACAGCGCCTCGAACGCGACCGCTACGACCAACGCCTCCACTTCCGCCAAGCCGCGCATCTGGTCGGTGGCTGCCCTCTACGATAACGGCCCGTTGTCACTCGGTTTAGGCTACGAGCGGCACAACGAATTTGGAGCGACTGGCGGCTCCAATGACGATCATGCCTGGGTCTTGAGCGGATCCTATACGTTCATGGGCAAAGTCAAGGTCGGCGGTTCGTACAACAAGCAGAATTATGATATGGGCGCGGGCGCCAGCGTTGACAAGAAGGGCTGGACCCTCGGTGTGGACTGGAATATCTCCGGACCGCATAACTTGTTTGTGAACTACGCCACGGCAGATGATGTTTCCGGCACCGCCGGTGCCACTCCCGGTCTCGCCACCAGTGGCGTTATGCCCGCCGCAGGCCCGAATACCGAGGTCAGAAAGTGGGGGGTCGGGTACCAACACAAGTTCTCGAAGCGCACCGATGCCAAGTTGGGGTATGTCAGGCTCGACAACGACAGCGCCGCGAGCTATAACTTGATGGGCACGAATAATACCGGCACAGTAGCAGCGACTCGAGCCGGCCACAACCAGGACGCTTGGGTGATGCTGATAAGGCACTCGTTCTAAACTGTAAACTCGCCGGTTTCGGCAATTACGGGCGCTGCGGCGCCCGTTTTTTTTATGCGTGCAGGGTGCGCTCGCGCATCGCCAATGCCACACACGCGTCTCAGGACTGCGCAGCAAGGTCGCGGTATAAGCGTTCCAGGTCGCGCGCGAAGGCTGCGGCGTCGAACAACGGCGCGCTCGATTTGACGGACGCTAGCCGCGCGCGAACCTGGTTCGTGTAGCCTCGGTCGGAGCCGAACCGGTACGCGAGTTCCACGTAATCCGCCAGCGCGTACGTGATGAGTTCGGGCATGCCACACGCCGTCAGGATGCTGCCGGAGACGCGGGAAGCAAAAGTTTCACCGCACAACGCGACGAGCGGGCATCCCAACCACAGGGCATCGCTCGCCGTGGTGTGGGAAGTGTAGGGAAAAGTGTCGAGCGCAAGGTCCGCGACTCCATAACGGGCGAGGTGTTGCGCGAACGGCAGCCGGGGCGCGAACACCAGCCGTTGCGCGTCGATGCCACGCTCGTGAGCGGCAGCACTCAGGTTGCGGGTGGCCTGCGGGTTGTCATCCGCCAGCCACAACACGGCGTGCGGCACGCGGTCCAGCAGATTCATCCAGCAATCGAATATCTCGGGGGTGATCTTGACCGCCTGATTGAAGCAGCAGAATACGAAACCATCGTCGGGCAGGCCGTATTCCTTGCGGGTGAGCGGGGCGACCAGCGGGCGGCTTTGATCGTTGCATTGCCAACAGTGCGCAAGGCGCAGGATGCGTTCGGAATACGCCGGCTCGCGTCCGGGCGGAACGATAAAGCCGTCGGTGATCAGGTAGTCGATGCAGCTTGCGCCCATGGTTCCCGGATAGCCCAGCCAGTTCACCTGGATCGCACACGGCCGGCGGGCGAGGATCGTGGTGCGGGAACCCGCCGTGTAGCCCTTGAGATCGACCAGAATGTCGAGCGCGTCGTCGCGAATGCGGCTGACGACCACATCGTCAGGTTCCCAGGCGATGTCGATGAAATGCTCGCAGGCCTCACGTACTCGCGCGCGCGCCGGGCTGTGGTCTTCCGGGCCGTAGGAATACGCGAATATCTCGAATTGCGCACGGTCATGCCTTTCCAGCACTCCGGTGAGCAAATGCGCGGTGGCATGCTCGTGAAAATCGGAGGAGAGATAACCGATGCGCACTCGCCGCGTGCCGCGGCCCGCGATTGCCCGCGCGCCGGACGCGGATGTCGCCGCAAAACGCGCCTCTGCCCAGCGACGCGTATATGAGAGCTGCTGTTCCGCGGTGGTGGGTTCGTGGAGCAGCCAGTATGGGCTGCCGAGATCCGCGGCACCGTCCAGGCGGCTGGCCATTTCCTGCCACGCGGTGCGCCATTTTCCCCACTCGCATGCCCGTTGCAACTGGTGCGTGAGCATGCCCAGCAGGCTGTTGGCGCCCGTGCGCTGGAAGCCCGCTTCGAGCACGGCGATGGCGCGCTCGGGCGAGTTGCGCACGATATGAATCAGCGCCAGCGTGGAGTAGGGGCCGGTGGCGTCAAGGTCCATTTCGTTGGCACGCGTGGCGGCGGACTCGGCTTCGTCCAACTGCCCGTCCTGAAACAGGGCGTCAGCCAATGCGGTCCAAAGGCCGCAGCTATCGCTGCCCAGGCGCAGAATCTCGCGCAAATGCAGGATGCCTTCTTTCAGGCGCCCCAGCTTGAGACACACGGTGGCGAGCCCCTCGTGGGCTTCTACCATGGCGGGCGCCCGCGCCAGAGTGGCGCGGTATTGCTCGCGCGCTTCCGCCAGCCGGTTCTGCAACACCAGGGTGTGCGCGAGGTTGTTGCCCGCCGCCGCGGATGCAGGGTCGATCTCGAGCGCGCGGCGCAAGCAGTCGGTGGCCGCGTCAAGGTGCTGCTGCATCTGCAGCACGATCCCCAGGTTGACCAGCGCATCGATATGCCGCGGCGATTGCGTGCGCGCGCGTTCGAACCATTGCCGCGCCGCATCCAGATCGTTCTGCTCCAGCGCAACGACGCCAAGGTTGAACATCGCATCGGCGTGGCCGGGGTCCAGGCGCAGCACGGTCTCGAACTGATCGCGGGCAGCCGCACGGTCACCGGCGCGCGCGAACGCCTGTCCCAGGTTCAGGTGGCAATCGATATTCTGCGGTTCCAGTTCGAGCGCGCGTTGCAGCAGACGGATCGCTTCGCGGTAGCGTTGCTGATTCAGCACCGCCAGCGCGAGCCTCATATGCACCGATGCCGGCGCGCCGCTCAGCGTGGCCGCCTTGCGCAGCACGCGCTCGGCCTCGGCGAATTGGCCAAGCACCAGATGAGCGAGCCCGAGATGGTCGAGCGCGATGCCATGCCACGGCATTCCGGCGATCGCTTGCTCGAGGTATGGCACGGCGTCGCGGGCCCTGCCCTCGATCAGGCAGATAATGCCGAGCAGGCACAGCGCTTCGCTGTCGCGCGGCGCGCGCTGCAATGCCTGCTCGCACAGCAATTGCGCCCCGGCGACGTCCCCTCCCTGCAGGCGTTCCTGGGCTTGTTCGAGCAGGCGAACTACGGGTGCTGGCATGAAGCCGCCAATATATACCCGATGGCTGCTTCCTCAAAGAATGTGTGCGCCGTTTTTCGGCGTTCATCGGCGGCTGACCGTTTTTTCCGGATAAATGCTTAGACAGCCCCGCTCGATGTAAATAAAATGCAGGCTCGGCGCGGCCGGGCGTGATGCGCGGCCCGCGTTCGCGTCCCGACTATCATGGCCGAATCCAAAGAAATCCGCCCCGCGATGCAGGAGAGCTTGCAGCGCGTAACCGAACTGTTGCGCGCGCACCGGCAGAACCTGCTTGAGCCGGACGAGCGGCCACATCCGCAACAGGTGGAAGAATTGCTGCACCAGCAGGACCTCGCCACACTGCAGCAAAAACTCGACCAGCTGCATCCGGCCGATGTCGCCTACATCCTCGAAGCGCTGCCGCTCGAAGAACGGCTGGTGGTTTGGGACCTGGTCAAGGCCGAGCGCGACGGCGAAATCCTGCTCGAAGTGTCCGATGCGGTGCGCGAGACGCTGATCGCGCACATGGAGAACACGGAGCTGGTCGCGGCGACCGGGCAGCTCGACACCGACGAGATCGCCGACCTTGCGCCCGACCTGCCGCGCGAGGTGATGCAGGACGTATTCCGCTCGCTGTCGGCGGAGGAGCGCGAGCAGTTGCGCGCTGCGATGTCGTACCCGGAGGACACGGTCGGCGCGCTGATGGATTTCGATATGATCACGGTGCGCGAAGACATCACGGTTGAAGTCGTGTCGCGCTATCTGCGCCGGCTCGATGAGATGCCGGACCATACCGACCAGTTGTTCGTCGTCGACCGCGAAGAGCGCCTGCGCGGCGTGCTGCCGGTCAACCGCCTGCTGGTGACCGACCTCGATGTTACGGTGGCGCAAATCATGGTCGCCGAAGCGGTCAAACTGCATCCCGACGAAAAGGCGCAGGACGCCGCGCTCGCGTTCGAACGCTACGATCTGGTCTCGGCACCGGTGATCGACGCCGACGGCAAGCTGGTCGGGCGCGTCACCGTCAACGCGGTGGTCGACTTCATCCGTGAGGAAACCGACAGCGAGAAGCTTTCCGCGGGCGGCTTGCGCGAGGAGGAAGACCTGTTCGCCTCCGTGTGGAGCAGCGTGAAAAACCGCTGGACGTGGCTGGCGGTCAATCTTGTGACCGCGTTCATCGCCTCGCGCGTGATCGGCACGTTCGAGGATTCGATCGGCAAGCTGGTTGCGCTGGCGGCGCTGATGCCGATCATCGCGGGCATCGGCGGCAATTCCGGCAACCAGACGATTACCATGATCGTGCGCGCGCTCGCGCTCGGCCAGATCACCGTCAACAGCGCGCGCAAGCTGTTCGCCAAGGAAATCGGCGTGAGCTTCATCAACGGCCTGATCTGGGGCGGCGTGGTCGGCGTGTTCGCGTTCCTGATCTACCACAGCGTTTCGCTGGGCATCGTGATGACGGGCGCGATGGTGCTCAACCTGCTGCTCGCCGCGGTGATGGGGGTCACCATTCCGCTCCTGATGCAGAAGCTCGGGCGCGACCCGGCGGTCGGATCGAGTGTATTGATTACCGCTATCACCGACAGCGGCGGGTTTTTCATTTTTCTGGGTCTCGCGACGGTTTTTCTGGTCTAAGATGCTCGACTGGAATAATCCGCGCCGCAAAGTGTTTATCCGGATGCAGGACCTTCCATGCGATTGCAAACCAGGGGCAAAGACGGTGACGCACCTTAAATCCACTGCAGCGGCCGCGACACCGGCATTGGGGCTGGTCAACGGTTATTGAGCAGTGGACGGTCCCGGCATCGATTTCGTTCCCCATATACCGCGCCTGCGCCGTTATGCGCGTGCGCTGACGGGGGAGCGCTCGCGTGCTGACGATCTGGTCCAGGATACCCTCGAGCGCGCATTGATCAAGCTGCATTTATGGCGGCCCGGCAGTGATTTGCGCGCATGGCTGTTCACCCTGATGCACAACGTATTCATCAACCAGTTGCGGGCACAGGCTGGCCGTTTGACTGCCGATGACGAAGCGGCGGAGGTCGCGGTGCGTCCGACTCAGACCGATTGGCTGGAAGTGCGCGATCTGCAGGCGGCGCTGTTGCGCCTGCCGGAAGAGCAGCGCGAAGTGCTGTTGCTGGTCGGTCTGGAGCAGATGACTTACGAAGAAAGCGCGGGCGTGCTCGGAATTCCGGTCGGCACCGTCATGTCGCGGCTGTCGCGCGCGCGCGAACGGTTGCGGGGTCTGCTCGCAGGCGGCGCCGCGCCTGCCGCACTGAAAGTAGTGAAATGACCGCGACTCCTGTCACCGAAGCCGAACTGCACGCCTATATCGACGGTTTGTTGCCGGCGGAGCGGCGGGCCGAAGTCGACGCTTATCTGGCGGCCCATCCCGAAGATGCGCAACGCGCGCGTACCTGGCAGGAGCAGAATCAGGCATTGCATGCGTGGTTCGATCCGGTGCTCGCCGAGCCGCTGCCGGCGCGCGTGCGCCGCCCGGCTCTGTCGCGCCGCATGCCGCCGGTATTGCGATATGCGGCGGTTGCAGCGTGGTTTGCGCTGGGCGGAGTGGCAGGATGGTATGTGCACGCGTACAACTCGGCAAAATCGGCCGATTCGATAGCGTTTGCGCGCGAGGCCATGATCGCCCATGTGGTCTACAGCCCCGAAGTGCGTCATCCGGTCGAAGTCGGCGCCGATCAGGAAGCGCATCTGGTCGCCTGGTTGTCGAAACGTCTCGGCGCGAGCCTCAAAGTGCCGCATTTGCAGGGCGTTGGCTACCAGCTGGTCGGCGGCCGCTTGCTGCCAGGCAATCAAGGACCGGTTGCGCAGTTCATGTTCCAGGATGGCAACGGCCGGCGCCTGACTTTGTATGTGAGACGCGGCGCGCGCGACAGCAGCGAGACCGCATTCCGTTTTGCGCAGGAACGCGGCGTCGGTGTGTTCTACTGGCTTGACGGAAAATTCGGCTACGCGTTATCCGGCGAGATCGACAAGGCCGCGCTGCTGCGCGTCGCCGAGGCTGTGTATCAGCAACTGAATCCCTGACGCGTATTTTTCACGCGGCAATCGCGGCGTTTGCGCGCGCGAACTGCGGCTCGCATCGCCGTGCGGCGCACGCCAATAATACTTATATAAATCAATTAGTTGTGACTTAGTCCCCGCGCATGTTATGGCGCTGGATAGTGATGGAGACCGACTGCGGGGATATTGCAGGAGGAGAAACCTTGCTACATCCGGCTGCGCTGGTTGCAGCCGTTAAAACTGGGAAAAGCAAATAACGGGAGCCAGGGGAGCCCAGCTCCCGCTCAAGCTACAGCCGTTACTTCTTCTTAGCTGTTTTCTTCTTCGCTTTTTTCTTCGCTGCCATAGTCATCTCCTTACGAGTGGTTGATTGGCTTCGCGTGCAAACTGCATTTGTTTCTGCACTCCCAATGCATCGTTCACGTTACCACTTGTGATTCCTGTTTCGTTTCCAAAGCAGGATTGCAATGCTTGGTGCGCCAATTCTAAGCTACGTTCAAAAAAAAATGCAACACTTTTCGAAAAAAAGATGCGACGTTGTGGTTTGAATGTTACAGAGTTGCCGCCGGAATTTTGATTGCAACGCGAACATCATCGCGATTTTTTTCTCGCGAATTGCGTTTTAAAGACAAAAAAATCGCGTGATGAAGCGATGCAACGATGAAATTTCGACAGTTTGATTTGAATTCGCCAATGTTCGATCAAGGCAGCAAACATTCCGGCGCGATCAATTGCGCGACCGATTCACGTGCGCGGATCAAATGCATCTCAGCTCCGCTCACCATGATTTCCGCCGCGCGCGGCCGCGTATTGCAGTTGGAACTCATCGTCATTCCGTACGCGCCGGCCGACAGGATCGCGACCATTCAGCGTGCAGTTGCTGGTCGCGATAGACGAAGTAGCTCACTTGGCCGGGTTCTGCTTGTCATTGGGCTGCGTGCCGGGAGCCGGCGCCGCGGCAGCGGGGGGAGAGGCCGCGGGTTTTTGTGCCGGGAGATAAAGCGGCCCTTTGAGGCCGCAGGCTGGCAACAGGGCCGCAGCGAGTATCAGCAGAACGAATTTGCGCATGGATCGTTGAGCGCGCGTAATGCGCCGCTGAATATTAGCACAAAGGCCGGCGCCACTCGCTCAAGCGAGCAGATAGCGGTGGCTGTCGCGCCGCAGCGCGCGCCGGCGTATTTCGTAGTCGGGAAGCACGCGGGCCACCCAGCGCCAGAAATATTGCGAGTGATTCGCCTCGCGCAGGTGGGCAAGCTCGTGCACCACGACATAATCGATCAGCTCCGGCGGCATCTGGACCAACCGCCAGCAGAGGCGGACGCGCCCGCCGGGGTGGCAGCTGCCCCAGCGGCTTCTGGCGTTCGACAGATAAATCGCCGGCAGCGGCACGCCGAGTTCAGGTGCGTAGTGCGCGGCGCGCTGCTCGAACCAGCGCTGCGCCGTGCCGCGCAGCCACGCGGTCACCTGAGCCGCCAGCGCACCGGAGTCAATCGCCTCGTTCGCAGCGATGCACAGGAGGTTGCCGTCGCGTGCGGTGGAGGAACGCGCGGGGTCCAGCGCGAGGGTCAACGGTTCGCCCAGCGCCATCACGGCGGCACCCGCCTGCCACGTGAACGGCGGCGGCCGGCGCGCCTGCCATTCGCCAAGCTTGCGGGTGATCCAGCGCGCATGTCTGCCGAGCAGCGACTCGATGCGGCGCAACGATGCGTGCCACGGCGCACCGACGCGCAAACCGTCCGCGTCGATCACGAAGGAGATGCTGCGGCGGCGCAGGCTGCGTTTCAGGGTGTATTCGATCCAGTGCTCGTCAAGCCTGAATTGATGGCGGGTGGAGGCTTGCGCGGACACGTTGTCGAGCACGAACTCGAGCTGCATGGGCTTACGCTTGGCCATCAGGGTCCTCGAGGCGCGGCATTTCGGATTCGATCCAGGCCTCGGCCTGGCGTGTCAGCGTCGCGGCTTTCATGCCGCGGCTGTCGATCGCGCGGCCGATGCTGACCGTGATTGTCCCGGGATATTTGAGGAACGCGTTGCGTCGCCAGTACTTGCCGGCGTTATGCGCGACCGGAACGATCGGCGCACCGGCGTGAACTGCAATCGCAGCGCCACCGGTCTGGTATTTGCCGCGCACGCCGGGAGCCATGCGCGTGCCCTCGGGATACACAATGACCCAGAAGCCGCGTTTGAGGCGGTCCTTGCCCTGCTCGATCACCTGTTTCAGTGCGCGTACGCCGGACGCGCGATCGATCGCGATCGGCGATACCATCGCGAGCCCCCAGCCGAAAAACGGTATCCACAGCAGTTCCCGTTTGATTACCTGGACCTGGGGCGGAAAGATCGCCTGGAATGCCATGGTTTCCCACGCCGACTGGTGCTTGGACAGTATCACGCAAGGTTGCGATGGTATGTGCCCGGCGCCGAGTACCCGGTAGCGGATGCCGCAGATGTGATCGAGGAGCACCAGCGCCAGCCGCGCCCAGCCGCGGACGATGCGGTAGCGCGTAAGCGCCGCCAGCGGAAAAGTCCCAAGCGCGATGAGCGAGTACGGGGGCGTGATCAGGAGCAGGGAGGCGGCGAACAGGCAGGAGCGCAAAACGATGCCCAATGGCGCTTTCATGGTGCGATCGACTTCACGGCCTCGCTGAGATCGGCGTAAATCCGGGTATTCGCGGGCAGCCCGTCCATCGCGGCGGTTTGTGGGCCTTTGCCGGTCAGCACCAGTATCGGCAATGCCCCGACCTGTGCGCTCGCCTGCAGATCGCGCAGCGAATCGCCGATCGACGGCACGCCGGTCAGATCGACGTTGAAGCGGCGCGCAATGTCTTCGAGCAGCCCGGGTTTGGGCTTGCGGCAGTTGCAATTGGCGTCCTGCGCGTGCGGACAATAGAAAACCGCATCGATGCGGCCGCCGAATTGAGCGAGCGCCCTGTGCATCTTGTCGTGGATCGCGGTGAGCGTCGCCATGTCCAGCAAACCCCGGCCGATGCCGGACTGGTTGGTCGCAACGACTACCCGGTAGCCCGCCTGGTTCAGGCGCGCAATCGCCTCCAGGCTGCCCGGGATCGGTTTCCACTCCTCGGGCCTCTTGATGAACTCGACGCTGTCGAAGTTGATGACGCCGTCGCGGTCGAGGATGACGAGCTTCATGAGGCGAGCTTGGAGATGTCGGCGATGCGGTTCATTTCGCCGCGCAGGTCGGAGAGCAGGGCAAGCCGGTTTTGCCGCAGCGCGGCATCATCGACCATTACCATGACGGAATCGAAAAAGGCGTCCACGGGCGACTTCAAAACGGCAAAGGTCTTGAGATAACCCGTGTAGTCGCCTTGCTCGAATAGCGGCGTAGCGTGCTTCGAGGCGGCTTTAAGCGCATCAAACAGCGCGCGTTCGGCAGGTTCCTTCAACGCCACATTTTGCGCCTCGGTGAACGACTCGCCTTTGGCTGCGGCCTGCTTCAGAATGTTGGCGACGCGCTTGTTGGCCGCGGCGAGGCTTCCGGCTTCGGGGAGGCTCGCGAACGCTCGCACCGCCGCCAGCTGAAGCGGAACTTGCAGCAGTCGCACCGGGCGCATGCAAAGTACCGACTCGATTTCGTTGGCGGTGTAGCCGGCTTCGCGCAAGTAACCGCGCAGGCGCTCGAAGATAAAGGTTTCGAGCTCGGTATGAGCGTCACCCAGCATGCCAGCCGGAAATACCGAAAATGCCCAGTTGACCAGATCATCGAGCGATATCTGCAAGTTTCCTTCGATCAGTATGCGTATCGCCCCCAGCGCGTGGCGACGCAGCGCAAAGGGATCCTTGTCTCCGGTCGGCTGTTGACCGATGCCGAACATTCCCGCCAGCGCCTCGAGCTTGTCGGCGAGTGCGGCCGCGCAGGCGACGTTCCCCTCGGGCAGGCGATCGCCCGCGAAGCGGGGCCGGTAGTGCGCTTCGATCGCATCGGCGACCTCTTTTGGCTCGCCGTCATGCAGCGCGTAATAGCGGCCCATGACGCCCTGCAGTTCGGGAAACTCGCCAACCATATCGGTAAGCAGGTCGGCTTTGGCGAGCCATGCAGCGCGCTCGGTCAGCGCCGCATCCGCGCCGAGCGCGCGCGCAATCTTGCCGGCGAGCAACTGGATACGCTCGGTGCGTTCAAGTTGCGTGCCGAGCTTGTTGTGATAGACGACTTTCGCGAGCTGGGGCACGCGCTCTTCGAGCCGCGTTTTGCGGTCCTGGTCGTAGAAAAACCCGGCATCCGCGAGGCGCGCGCGCAGCACGCGCTCGTTGCCGTGAATGATGTTGCCGGGATCGTCGGTGCGGAGGTTAGCAACCAGCAGGAACCGGGGCAACAGCTTGCCGCCGGGAGCGGCGAGCGGAAAATATTTCTGGTGTTGGCGCATCGACAGGATCAGGCACTCCTGCGGCACGCGCAGAAAATCAGCGCTGAAGCTGCCCTGATAAACGACCGGGAATTCGACCAGCGCGGTGACTTCGTCGAGCAGCGCTTGGTCCCACAGCGGACTTGCCCCCGCGGCCGCGGCCTCGAGGGCGGCGCGGATGAACTCCCTGCGCCTGGCGAAGGAAGCAATCACCGAACCCTGCCGCTCGAGTACCGCCTCATATTGATCGGCCGCCGGGATCTCGATGCTGCCGCTGCTCAGAAAGCGGTGGCCGAACGTCGATTTGCGGCTCTCGAGGCCCAGCACGGTGCCGGGAACAACCTGTTTGCCATGCATCATTACCAATCCGTGCACCGGTCGCACGAACTGAACGTCGTTGTTTCCCCACCGCATCATCTTCGGCACGGGAAGCCGTTTCAGTGCCTCCTGAACCTTGAGGTCGAGATTGGTTTCAAGGTGGGCGCCTGAAGCGATCTTGCGGCACGCGAAGACTTTGCCTTTTGGGGTGTCGATCTGCACCAGCCCGTCAACAGCCACTCCGCATTTTCTCGCGAAGCCGACCAGCGCCTGCGTCGGTTTGCCATCGGCGGCCAGTCCGACTTTGACTAACGGCCCTGGAATCTCTATCGGCTGGTCCGGCGCCCGGTCCAGAACGTCCGAGATGGAAACCGCAAGACGGCGGGGCGTCGCATACACCGTCACGGCGCTGGTTCCCGTCAGCAAATTGTCCTGGCGAAGATCCCCGGCCAATGCGTCACCAAAGACCTGCGAAAGACGCTCCAGCGCCTTCGGCGGCAGCTCTTCGGTCAGCAGTTCGACGAGCAGGGTGTCTTGCATGCTCACGTCTTCGGCAGCATCGGGAAACCGAGTTTTTCGCGGGAATCGTAGTAGGCCTGCGCCACCGATCGCGCGAGATTGCGCACGCGGCCAATGTAGGCGGCGCGCTCAGTGACCGAAATCGCGCCGCGCGCATCCAGCAGATTAAAAGTGTGCGAGCATTTCAACACCATTTCGTAGCCCGGCAGCGGGAGCCCTGCTTCGATCAGCCGCTGGGCTTCGGCCTCGAACTGGCCGAAATGCCCGAACAGCATCGCGGGGTTGGCGAGTTCGAAATTGTATTTTGACTGCTCGACCTCATTCTGATGATAAACGTCGCCGTAAGTGATGCCGTCAGTCCACACCAGGTCGAAGACGCTTTCCTTGGCTTGCAGAGTCATCGCGATCCGCTCGAGGCCGTAAGTCAGTTCGCCCAGCACCGGTTTGCAATCGAGTCCCCCGACCTGCTGGAAATAGGTGAACTGGGTGATTTCCATGCCGTTCAGCCACACCTCCCAGCCCAGTCCCCAGGCGCCGAGCGTCGGCGACTCCCAGTTGTCCTCGACGAAGCGGACGTCGTTGGCGCGCGGATCGATGCCGAGCGCCTCGAGCGACCGCAGATAAAGCTCCTGGATGTCAGGGGGCGATGGCTTGAGCGCGACCTGATACTGGTAATAGTGCTGCAGGCGATTCGGGTTTTCGCCGTAACGCCCGTCTTTGGGCCGCCGTGACGGCTGCACATAGGCGGCACGCCAGGGCTCGGGCCCGAGCGAGCGCAGAAAAGTCGCGGTGTGAAAGGTGCCCGCGCCAACTTCCATGTCGTACGGCTGCAACAGCGCGCACCCGCGCTCGCCCCAGTATTCCTGGAGTCGCAGTACGATTTGCTGGAAAGTCAGCATGGGCACGCGATAGCTTGCGCTAACGTATTGGCAGACCGCGAATCTTACCGTTTTCGCGAAGCGCTAGCCACCCTCCGGCGAGCGCGAGCAGCAATGCCAACGCGACGATCGGCGTATTGCCCCAGCGCACATAGGGTGTTGCGCCCGCTCGACCTTGCACCACGCCCGTCACGATCGATTCGGTGAATTCGGGCGCAACTTTGCGCACCCTGCCGTACGGATCGATGATCGCGGTCATGCCGGTATTGGTCGCGCGCAGCATGTAGCGGCCGGACTCAAGCGCACGCGCCTGCGAGATCTGCAGGTGCTGTTGCGGCGCGATCGAGCGGCCGAACCACGCGACATTGCTGACGTTGGCGAGCAGCGTCGCGTGCGGCAGCTGGCGAATGATTTCCGCGCCGAACGCGTCTTCGTAGCAGATGTTCACCGCGACGCGCTGGCCGGCGACCGCAAGCGGCTGCTGCGTTTCCGCGCCGCGCGCGAAATCGAGCAGCGGAATTTGCACGACCTCGAGAAACCAGCCGAACAGCGGTTTCAGCGGAACGAATTCGCCGAACGGCACCAGGTGCGACTTGCGGTAGGTTTGAGTCGGCGATGCACCGAACGACAGTACGCTGTTGAAGTAATCGCGCTTGTCGGTGCGTTCCGGCACGCCAATCAGAACGTCGCCGCCGTTGCTGCGCGCGTGTGACGCGAAGCCGCTGAGATAATATTGCGGCACGTCGTGCAGAAACAGCGGCAGCGCGGTTTCGGGCAGCACGATGAGGCGCGCGTTGCTCGAGTCGACCAGGCGGCGGTATTTTTCGAGCGTCGTGCCAATTTTGTCGTCACGCCACTTCATTTCCTGCGGGATGTTGCCTTGCAGCAGGCTGACGACGATCGGCTCACCTTCGGGGGTGGTCCACTCGAGTTGTTGCAGCGCATAGCCACCGGCCAGGAGGGCGGCGAGGATGAAAGGGGACGGATTAAGGAGCGCACGCAAACGATGAGCGATGAATGATGAGCGATGAATTGACAGCCGCAACGCTGGCGTCATATTGCGGGCACGTTTCCAATGCTCCCACAGCGTGACTATCGCCGCGGCGGTCACGACGGTCGCCAGCGATGCGACGTATATCCCCAGCACCGGCACGTAACCGGCGAGCGGACTGGCGGGAATCTGGGAATAGCCGAGCGCGATCCAGGGGAAACCCGTGAACAGCCAGCCGCGCAGCCACTCGGCGAGCGTCCATAGCGCCGGCAGCGCCACCAACGTAGCCAGCGCCGAGCGCGGCCCCAGGACGTAATAAATCCATCCCGTGACCGCCGGGTAGAGCGCCAGGTAAGCGCAAAACAACAGGGTGAGGATTCCGGCCAGCGGCGCCGGCATGGCGCCGAAGTCGTGCAGGCTGACGTAAACCCAGCTCACACCGGTCAGAAAATAACCGAGGCCGAAGCTGAAACCGATGAGCGCCGCGGCCCGTCTTCCCGCCGCGCGCCGCCACAGCACGATCAGCACCGCAAGTGTGGCGACCGGGAGCGCAAACAGATAGAACGGCGCGAAACCTGCTACGGTCGCCGCGCCGGCAAATGCCGCAAGCGCAAGTGCGTTGGCGCGGGGCAGCGCGTTGCTCTGGAGAGTAGTGGTCAAGCCGGTCTTTATTTCGAGCCGGCTTGCGGTTCCACCTGCAACAGGTGCAACCGGCGGCTGTCGGCGCGCAGCACTTTGAACGTGAAACCGTCGAAGCTCAACTGCTCGCCGCGCTTGGGCATGCGCCCGAAGCGGCTCAGCACCAAGCCGCCGACGGTGTCGTTGTCCTCGTCGCTGAAGTGGGTGTGGAACACCGCGTTGAAATTGGCGATCGCGGTCACGGCTTTGACGCGATAGGCGCCGCCCTTGTCGGCGATGATGTCGTCCTCGGTCTCGTCGAAGTCGTATTCATCCTCGATGTCGCCGACGATCTGCTCGAGCACGTCCTCGATGGTCACCAGCCCGGCGACACCGCCATATTCGTCGACCACGATCGCCATGTGATTGCGGTTGGCGCGGAAATCCTTGAGCAGCACGTTGAGCCGCTTCGACTCGGGGATGAAGACCGCCGGCCGCAGCATGTCGCGCACGTTGAACTCTTCCTCGCCGGCATAATAGCGCAGCAAATCCTTGGCGAGCAGGATGCCGACCACGTCGTCCTTGTTGCCTTCGATCACCGGGAAACGCGAATGCCCGGTCTGGATGACCAGCGGAATGAACCTGTCGGGCGCTTCGCCGATGTCGATTGCGTCCATCTGCGCGCGCGGGATCATGATGTCGCGCGCCTGCAGTTCCGAGACCTGCAGCACGCCTTCGATCATCGACAGCGCGTCGCTGTCGAGCAGGTTGCGCTCGTACGAGGAGCGCAGCAGCTCGATCAACTGCTCGCGGTCCTCCGGCTCGCGCATCAGAAGCGCGCCGAGTCGCTCGAGCCAGGTGGGCTTAGGGTGACTGTCGTCCATGCTATTGCGTGGAACCTCCATACGGGTCGGCGTAGCCGAGCCTGGCGAGTATGCGTTTTTCCAGCCGTTCCATGCGCCGCGCATCGCGCTCGTTTTCGTGGTCAAAGCCCTGCAGGTGCAGCATACCGTGGATCACCAGGTGCGCGTAATGCGCGTCGCGGCTGATACCGCTGGCGCGCGCCTCGCGCGCCGCCACCGGCGCGCAAATCGCGATGTCGCCGGCAAGCGGGCGCTGATCGGGGTAAGCGAAGCTCAGCACGTTGGTCGCATAGTCGCGGCCGCGAAAGCGGCGGTTGAGCCGGCGCGCCTCGCGCGCGCCAACGATGCGCAGCGTGACGGCGGCGCTGCGCCTGAGCGCCGCACGCGCCCATGCACGCAAGCTCGCGCGTGGCGGCAACTGAGCGGACCGGATGCCATACTGGACCGTCAGCGCGAGCTCAGGCGCCCGGCTCGGCTTGCGTCCTGGTGTGCCGCTCGTAGGCATTGACGATACGCTGCACCAGCGGATGGCGCACCACGTCGCTTGACAGAAAATGGGTGAAAGCGATGCCGCGCACGCGCTTGAGCACGGCGCGCGCCTCGATCAGGCCGCTCTTGTGGCCGCGCGGCAGATCGACCTGCGTGATATCGCCGGTGACCACGGCCTTGCTGCCGAAGCCGATGCGCGTCAGAAACATTTTCATCTGCTCGGGCGTGGTGTTCTGCGCCTCGTCGAGGATCACGAACGAGTGATTGAGCGTGCGGCCGCGCATGAAGGCGAGCGGCGCAATTTCGATCGCGCTCCTTTCGAAGAGCTTGGCAACCTTGTCGTAGCCCATCAGATCGTAGAGCGCATCGTAGAGCGGGCGCAGATAAGGATCGACTTTCTGCGCCATGTCGCCGGGCAGAAAGCCGAGCCGCTCGCCGGCCTCGACCGCCGGGCGCACGAGCACGATGCGCTTGACCTGGTCGCGCTCGAGCGCGTCGATCGCGCACGCCACTGCCAGGTAAGTCTTGCCGGTGCCGGCGGGGCCGATCGAGAACGTGATGTCGTGGCCGTGGATCTGCTTCAGGTATTGCGCCTGGCGCGGCGTGCGCCCGCGCAAATCCTGGCGCCGCGTTTTCAGTTGCGGGGTGTCTTCGACGTCGGTGGAAGGACGCGCCCGCATGACTTCAATCAGCCCCAGCTGCACTTCTTCGACCGACAGGCTGCGCTTGGTCTTGGCATAGAATGTTTCGAGCGCCTGCGCGGCAAGGCGGGTGCGGTCCGGTCTGCCGGTCAATGCGAAGCGCTCGCCGCGGCGCGCGATCACGACCTCGAGGGCGGTTTCGATCTGGCGCAGGTTTTCGTCGAGCGCGCCGCACAGATTGGCCAGCCTCCGGTTGTCGACCGGAGCAAAGGCGATTTCGACGGCCTTCACGCGGTGACGGGCGCCAGTTCGCCGCGCAGCGAATGCGGCCGCGCAGCGGTGATGGTGACGTCGGCAAACTGGCCGGCGAGCCGCGGGTCGCCCGCGAAATTGACGACCCGATTGTTGTCGGTGCGGCCGCAAAACTCGCGGGCATTTTTCCTCGCGGCGCCCTCGACCAGCACGCGCTGCACCGTACCGACCATGGCGGCGCTGATCGCCTGCGCGTGCGATTCGAGCAGCGCCTGCAGCCGCTGCAGCCGCGCGAGTTTCACTGCCGGCGGCGTCGCATCCGGCAGCTCCGCCGCCGGCGTGCCGGGCCGCGGGCTGTAGACGAAGCTGAAGCTTGCATCGAAGCCGACTTCCGCGACGAGTTTCAGCGTGGCCTCGAAATCGGCGTCGGTTTCGCCCGGGAAGCCGACGATGAAATCGGACGAAATCGAAAGTCCGGGGCGCACTTCGCGCAACCGCCGGACGATCGACTTGTATTCGAGTGCGCTGTAGCCGCGTTTCATCGCGGCGAGCACGCGGTCCGAGCCCGACTGCACCGGCAGGTGCACGTGACTTACGAGCTG